>Ga0182024_10008934_pt1 | contig 20928 bp, 20 predicted proteins | sample P32metaG_FD_120480 | JGI IMG/M metagenome (GOLD analysis project Ga0182024, IMG submission 120480) | Permafrost microbial communities from Stordalen Mire, Sweden - P3-2 metaG (Illumina Assembly) | ecosystem: Environmental > Terrestrial > Soil > Wetlands > Permafrost | place: Sweden: Stordalen...
GCCACTGGAGTCGGTTACCTCGAATCTCTCACGAGCTATATATCCGCTGCTTTTCATAATGCCGGGGATGACACTCCTGCGGAGAATTCCGGGGGGAACGTTCCAATAGGGCCGGAAAACGATGAACCGTATGTCCTCGGTAAACACTGGCGTTTGGGTTGGCGCGGCCTTGCCCACAACGACGTTCATGCTGAGCGCAAGCTGGTGATTTTCGGAATAGGCCCTTAGTCGAAACTCGGGAATGTTTACGAGAACGGGAGGCTGCTGAAATTCGGTGGGCATCCATCGCCAGCGCTCCAATGCGTCATCGATTTGCTGTACGCGTGCGCTGAGTGGGGTGTTCAACTCACGTAGAGTCGTCGCATCTAATTTGCCGTCTGTCGCAAGGCCATGTCTTGCCTGAAAATGTTTGACCCCCTCAACGAGGGCCCCGCTATAGGAATCGAAGCTTCCGCCCTGCGGAAGGTCTCCACGCAACTGCAATCGCTCAGCCAGCTGAGCAGCTCCGATGTACGTATCGCCCGGAGCGACGGTTTTGGTCCCCCCTGGCACTTTGGCACCGTCGCCTTTGGCAGCCAAATCCATGTATTGCTTCAAGGTGGTCTCGATACGGCGATAGCCGGCATATGGCGGCTCAGTCTGGTCCAGGACAGATTTAACGTTTCCCGCACTTGCGACCTGTTGCGCAATAAATTCTGGCAAATTGTATTGTTTGGACTGAACGTCGATGCCGAACTTCAGATGTTTGGGATTAATTCGCCCGATTCGCAGATCCGAGATGTACCGCATCGTCGCCATCGTTAGAGATGCATCGAACGAAGCCTGAGCAACAGCTGACGCTCCTTTGAGTGACTTCGATTGCGTTTCCAGGCTTTCCGCATCATAGTCACTGGGATTCAGCCCCTTTAGACGGCTTGCGCGCAGAGCCTCAATCAAATACATCGCTTGCGATGTTGGCTCATCACCTTTGATCCACAAGGGCGCAAAGTTTGCGGATTCATAAAGTCTCTTGATTTGCTCCCGATATCCAGTGGTGCTGAGGTTATTTCCTAGCTGTCCTTTCGCTGCCATCCCGCGCAATTCAGACGAGATTGCGGATGAGGCCGCAGCGTCCGCAGGTTCATTCAATGTGGAAAGGCCAGCCGAAGGAAGCATAGCCTGACTTGACCAACTGCCACTGAGGCAGATCAAAATCGACGACAAAAGCACTTTCCTTGAATACATTTGGACCTCAGTTCGGCATAGTGTCCTGATTCTGGCAAAGCGCTTTTCGCGAAACGGTCGTCCGCATTCGTAAAGACCACGCTGAAAGCCGGAGCGCAGACGAAATTTATCCAATGAGAAACCTGAGCCGACTCCAAACACCGGGGGATGTTCCGTCTGGTCCTTTCAACTTCTCTGATGGTGTCGCCATACGCCTGCTTGCGACTGTTCCCTTGATTTACTCACTCTCGGTAGCGCCGGGAACCCAGACATTGTTGGGAGCCAGAAGCTTGGTCTTGGGCTGGGTCTCGACCTTGACGTATTGGAGACCCCCCTTGTTCTTAGGCACGGCGCGGAAAACCAGATAATACTGACTATTAAACAACTTCTGCAGAGTTTCCAGGTAGGGTTTAAAGCTGACCGGGTTGGAGGTGCTGAGAGAGAAGGTTTCGCCGCCGGTCTCCTCGGCAAGCTTGCTCAGAGCAGAGAGACCCATCTGAGCGGTCCAAGAGCCGCGTTCCGGTCCGCCGATCCCGGGTGAGTATATGGAGTGGACAATCACGTTGTAGCGCTGGCTGATTTCGCTGGCCGAAGTGGCATCGACACTGATGGTGGGCATCTCATGAACGATGGGACCAACTCCATACCTGGGCGACAGACGGTCAGGCCCGGGCTTTTGGCCGCGAAGGCGGTCGATTCCGTCTGTAACCATTAGAACCTCGCGGCGCACATTCTGCTGGGGCCAGCCCTTTACCAGGCTGATGAGCGATAGGTAGGGGCTGTCCATGGCGGAAGTCGTGCCACGGGGCAAACGTACCGCCCTGACCGCAAGAGCATGATCGGCAGTAAAGTTTTGCGCAACGATCGCAATCGCGTTCGACATGTAAGCGACACCGATGACGGTCGAAGGCGGCTGAGCTCCGTAAAGGCCTTCAGGTCGTTAAGATTGTTACCGACAGCCTGGGTGTTCAGCGTGTCGTCGATCAAAATCATCAACTGCAGCGCCGCATTGTCCCCCTGCGAAGGAATCACTTGCACTACGCTAAGGAAGCTTTTGCCTTGTTTTACCTTCACGTTTTCCGCATTGAGCGCTGGAAGCGATTTCTCGGTCCGCAGCGCCGCGTCGGTGATGACCATGTGAACCTGAACCGTCTTCGCGGCTTGCGAGCGGGCGGTCAACCAACATATTGCCAGGATGCAAAACGTGCCGAGCAGTGTAATCGCTATGTTTTGCTTTCTCATGACGTCCTCTCAATCATTGAATTGCCGACCCAAGCAGTGGGCCTCGAGCCTCGCCGCACCGACGCGGCAGTGATCTACGCGGGGCATTTGCTCGATCCCCCAGCCGAACACGCTGCAGTAAAACCCGCCTTACGCTTACCTGCGTTAGCGTTAAGTTGAGGAGAACAGAGCGCACATGCGCTCGGCCCATCAAAGGCTAGGGCTGCTGCCTCGGTGAGGCAACTGTCACAACGGACAGGTGTTGCAGCTCGTGTGTTCCCTGACGACAGCGTTAAAATCTAACTGCTGCCCAGGGTACGAAGCCTATATCAATTGGCGCGATATTAATGTGACAGCATCAGCCATGATATTTTTCGCTTGGTTCGCTACTAATAATGCTAGATCCCCATCTTGGATCGGCAGATTAGCCTTAGATCTGCTTCAGGACCATTTCCGGGCGAACTATAATCACCGGCGATTCGTCTTTGCTGTCGAGTGACTTATGCACGAGAGAGCAGCCGTTGTCAGGGGCCTCAGTCGATACTGTGACCTTCCCGGCACGAGGTGTCTTGCGACGCGCTGGTCTCTGATCCTTTGCGTTTTCATCTTGGCTGCGTCTGCCGATCTCTCTTGTGTGGCGGAGACGTCAATCCCGAAGAATCACTTGGTTTTGTATGGCTTTACTGACGGCAAGGCGCTTCGCTTCGCCGGGTAGCACGATACAAGGTATGTCATTGGCGGGCTCATACTGATTCTCGTTCAGGCGTTGATAATCATTGGTTTGCTGTTGCGGCGGGCGCGTGCTCGAAAGAGTGAACTCAGGCTGCTTGAAAGCGAAAAGCGGTTCCGCCTAATGGCGGATACGACACCCGCCCTGGTCTGGATGTGCGACTCGAAAGGCAACGTCACCTATTTGAATGAACGGCGGATCAACTTCACTGGCCGCGATCCCGCAACGGGCCTAGGAGACGTCTGGGCGGCATTCATACACCCTGAAGACTTGCAGAGCGTGTCGGCGGCAAATGCGCTGGCACTCGAACGGCACGAAGGATTTTCTAAGGAATATAGGCTCCGCCGGCGGGATGGAGAGTACCGATGGATGCTGGATGTTGCAGCGCCGCGCATTGACGGCGGTGGCTCATTCGCCGGATTTATCGGCTCCGCGGTGGACATTACAGACCAAAAATTGGCTCGGGAAGCGCTCGAGAACATCGGTGGCAAATTGATCGAAGCCCAGGAAGAAGAACGCGTCCGGATAGCCAGGGAACTCCATGACGACATCTGCCAAAGGCTCGCGCTCCTCTCGATGGAACTGGAACAAGCAGTTCGGGGTTCGAATGGTTCAGCTGGCTCGCCGAACCAAAAGATTGAAGAAATTCGGCAACATTGTGCCGAAATCGCTGGAGATGTTCAGGCGTTATCGCACAAGCTCCACTCCTCGAAGCTGGAGTATCTGGGTGTCGGAGCCGCTATCAGGAGTTTCTGCCGTGAATTCTGTCAACAGTACGATGTTAGTGTCCAGTTCGCCGAAGAGAACTTTCCAGACTCTGTGCCACGCGATATTTCTCTTTCCCTGTTTCGAGTTACCCAGGAAGCGCTCCAGAATGCCTTAAAACATAGTGGCGTAAGGCAGTTCTCTGTGAGCTTGCGCGGCACGGCAGATGAGGTTCAGCTTGACGTCAGTGACGAAGGAAGGGGATTCGACGCAGAGGCAGCACTGCGCGAGAAAGGATTAGGGCTCGTCAGCATGCAGGAAAGAGTTCATCTGGTTCACGGCATGCTGACGATCAAGTCGGCAGCGAACAGTGGAACAACAATTCTAGTCCGCGTACCTGTGGCTGCAGAAATGAAGACTTCGCCAACTGCTGCCGAAAGCGCCTGAGCATCACCTTGTGGAGGATGAGATGAGACGGACACGTATCTTGCTGGCTGACGATCATACGATGATCTGCGCCGGCCTCGCGAAATTGCTGGAACCTCATTATGAAGTCGTAGGGAGTGTTGAAGACGGGCGTGCGCTGCTGAAAGCGGCCGAGGAGCTCAAACCGGACGTGGTGCTCCTGGACATTGGAATGCCCTTGATGAATGGCCTGGACGCCGCGCGAGAGTTAAAAAAAAGAATGCCTTACATAAGAATGATTTTTCTCACCATGGAGTCTGATTCCTACATTGCCGCTGAGGCGTTTCGGGCCGGGGCCTCAGCCTATCTACTGAAGACGTCAAGGCCGGCCGAGTTATTGCAGGCTGTCCAGGACGCAGTGAGAGGGGTTTCATACGTGACTCCTCAGATTCGTCGCGCTATGGAAGACAGGTTTATTCGGGATCCCCGGGGCGGCGCAAAGAAACAACTCACCGGCCGTCAGCGTGAAGTCTTGCAAATGCTTGCGGAGGGCCGCTCCATGAAAGAGATCGCTTACGTTCTGGAGATTGCCCACCGTACCGTACGGTTTCACAAATACCAGATCATGGAGGAGTTAGGGATCACGACAAACTCGGACCTCGTCAAGTACGCGATGAGGCATGGAATGACCTCGGCCTGACAGGCAGCAGCCCTAAAACAGTCTTTGCCGGCGGCACTGTCGCAGGTGACAGTAGGCATGGAGCCACAAGGGGCGAATGATCTGAGCGTAATGTCTAGAGTTTGGACCGCCGAAGGAATCGCCGTGGATAAGATTCGAGTGGTGCTGGCCGATGACCATCCGGAGGTAGTCGCAAAGGTTCGTGGAATACTCGGTGACGAGTTCGAGATCATTGAGACGGCGGAGAACGGCAATCAAGCCGTGCGTGCCGTTCTTGAGTTGGACCCCGACGTTTTTGTGACCGATATTTCGATGCCTTTCCTGAACGGCCTCCAGGCTGCAAGGCGGATCCAGAACGCAAATTCCCGGGTCAAGATCATATTCTTGACTATTCATGAAGACCGGGACTTTATTGCTGCTGCGTTTTCTGCGGGAGCCACGGGTTACGTCACCAAGCGCCGCCTGTCGACTGACCTGGTTATCGCGATTCAACAAGCCCTGAAGGGCCACACCTTCGTGTCTAATCAAGGAGGGATCTAGACTCACGCTTCAGCTTTGGTCACGCGATGGGGGGCGGCGCAGATCGAGTTCTGGTTAAGGGGGCAGCAAAACCTTGGTTCGATGCGCTAGCCATCTACGGCGCCGGCTTAGGCGCTTCCACAGGTTTCGGAATGCGCAACGTGTACACCACCCCAAACACGATAGTAGTGCCCTTCGGGTGGGCCGTAGCCTTGTACTCCTCTTCGTATTTGAAGAATACGTTCCAATCTCTCTTGAGATCGATATAGTTGATTTGCCCGCCGCCGGCATGAGCGTAATAGAACGGGACCAGCCGTTGAAATGAATCCACTATTGAGTTGTTACTGTGATTGCGTGCGACCTGCTCCTGGTCGTACCCGATCAGCCCGAGCTGAACCACCTTGGTGATCGTCTTTGACTTTAGGAACGGCCGATCCAACGGAATAGCTTGCCCAAAGCCCCACTCATCGCTGATGGCAGCCCCAGGGGTCACCTGAACATTAATGGGCAGTGTGCCGAACATCGTGCTGATATCTGTGCTACGGGTCGTTTTTGCTCCGTGGATCTCCCAATTTCCCATGAAGTTTGCGGTGGTTCCCTGGTCTTTGGTCAAGTAGAAGGTGCCGGCACCGTTGAAGTGGTTGCCCCAGTAACCGGAACCAATATTAGTCGTCGAGCCGGGAGTGTAGACGCCGGTGGGCGCCATGAAGGCATATCCCACCCAAACGTCCGCCCGGGGCAAATGCCAGCCAAGGTTCAGGGGCTGAAACCACGTATCCGCCAAAGCTAGGCTGCCGGTTTTGACGGTGACCCCGTCGCCCAGGAACGGCAGCGTAAGCGAACCGTTAGCGAGTGTGGGAAAGGCAATATATGGGGCAAACTTTGCTCCAAGAATTTTGAACTTGGGAACATAAAAGAAAACATTCTCCATTACCCAAACGTTATACGTGCCAGTGACTTTGGCGGGTATGCCGTTGGCAAAATTCAGTTGGTCAGCGCTGTAGTTGAGATTTATGTCCGCGTAGGTGATTCCCGGATCTGGGAGGATGCCGGCGTTCAGGCCAAATTGTCCGGGCTGATATTGCCCCTTCTGTTGCGCAATGAGCGACGGGCTAGCCGATAGGGCGATGCAGACAATCACAGAAAACTTCCACCTGCTGTGAGTGATCGTCATCATTTACCGGTTCTCCCATCCGCCCAAGGTTGTTTTCACCGCAAGTTCGTAGGCTTCTCAGCTGGTGCGTTTCATCATGAAGTAGAGGGGGTTTACCGGGAACTGGCAAAAGTATCAGCAACCGCAAAAATAGGAAGCAGAGTGTGTCGTTTCCCACCCCACGAAATCAGGAGCTGTTCTAATAACGATTTTTCTGTGCGTTCGAGTTTGCGATCGCGTTATGAGTGTCGCGAAAAACGGGTTGGCCGACCGCAAGAACGACGGAATCCCTTTCCCGCCATATGGCCCTTTCTAAGTGGTCCTCTGGCGAAATTGCTAGCTGACGCCCTGGAGTTGCAGGCCTAAACTGCTTTAGAGGAACGCATACAAAGGAGACGCAATAATTTACAGAGGTCCATGAGTTCAATCTTGATAAGCTCGATGGTCTTTGTGGTTGTGTTCAGTGGAGCACTCGCCGGCATGGGCCTCCGGCGAGTTCTGCCCGAGGATCAACTGGGACCCGAAACAAAGGACATCATTAGGCAGGCTACTGGTCTCCTGGTGACCATGACCGCATTGGTCCTCGGCATGCTAGTGTCTGCTGCAAACTCTTCCTACCAGGATCGCAAGAACGAGCTCGCGGAAATGGGTTCGAGCTTTGCGCTCGTCGACGGCCTATTGACAAGCTATGGGCCCGAAACCGAGGCGATCCGTCTGGAACTCCGTCGACTCGCGGAAAGTGGCCTCGAGCGCATCTGGCCAAGCCACGTATCCAGGGCGTCGCAGCTCAGACCTAGGGAAGACGGCCAATTGTTTTATGACCAATTGCAGATGCTGGCGCCTAAGAATGAAGCACAGATTGCCCTCAAGGAAGCCATCATTTCCGCAGCCATCAACTTACGGCACACTTACTGGTTAATGTTCCTCGGAGCGGAGCAGAGCTCCCTCTCATTTCCCTTACTGGCGGTTGTGGTCTTGTGGCTGACATTCATCTTCACCAGCTTCGGCCTGTTCGCGCGGCGCACCAAAACAATATTTGTGACGCTGGTCGCGTGCGCACTCGCCGTTTCTGGCGCCATCTTCATCATTATGGCAATGTATGCGCCGTTCAGCGGAGTGATGAAGATATCCCCTTCTCCCATTCGTAATGCATTGAGCCTGATGGGACACTGAAGACCGTTGAACCGCCGTGGAGTCTATCGCAAGTTTCCTTGATCAACTGTGATGTATCGGAACCGACCGTCTCGTTCTAGTTGCAGGACAACTGGTTCATCGGACGGTATTTCGTTCAGTTTTGTTCGCAGATCATCTACGTTATGAATGGTGAGGCCATTCACACCATGAACAATGTCACCAGCGTACAGTTTCCACTCGCCCCGCTCGATACCTTCGGACATCGCGGCTATGACAACGCCATCTGATCCCCTAGCATCTGGGTAGAGATTCCGCAGTTTTGCTCCATAATTCACAGCTACCACTCCGAGCCGCCCGATTGTATCCTGTGCGGGACTAATGACGTCTTCTATGCCCGAGGGCTCATCCGGATAGAAATCCGGAGTAATCGGCACAGAAATCACGTGAGATGCTCGTTGGAAATCGAGCATCACTGGTTTACCATCCGGGAGAGCGTAGGTGGCAGCATCCAGATCCTCGAAACTGCTTACCGGCAATCCATGTACGCTTACCAATACGTCTCCAGACCGCATACCGGCAATTGCCGCCGGCCGCCCCAAATCGACGTCCTCAACCAGCAGCCCTGTACGGGGAAGATGAAGACCGCGGGCAATCGAGTCCGAGATAGGTGCGAGAGATAGGCCAAAATCGGCTCTGCGCACATAGCCAAATCTGCGGATGGATTCAACCGCGCGCCTTACGGTCGCAAGAGGGAGAGCGAATCCGACACCCTCACTCCCACCCGAGAATGAATAGATCAGTGTGTTGATGCCGATGAGATTGCCGTGAAAATCTACCAGTGGACCACCGCTGTTGCCAGGGTTCACCGGCGCATCTGTTTGAATATACCGATATGGTCCGTAGTCAGTCTCGCGCAGAGGAGAGCTGACAATTCCAAACGAAACCGAGTGGCCAAGTCCAAACGGAGAGCCAAAGGCCAGCACAAATTCCCCATATTGGACATCCACTGTCGCGTTTAGGTCAAAATGAGAGGGTGTTGGCGCGTGGATCTGCAGGAGTGCAAGATCGGCGCTTCTGTCGCGACCAAGGACCGTAACTTTGTATGGTCTTTCCTGACCGGCCACACTTACCAGGATGCTCTGGGCTCCGTGTACGACGTGCTCATTTGTGACGATCAGCCCATCGGGACTGACAATCGTCCCACCTCCGAATATCTCGTTGGAGACCAAGTATCCCGCTTGGTCACTATTGTCCTCCGAAGACTCGATCTCGATTCTTTTTACCTCGATCTTAACGGTGGCTGAATCCACGCGCGCAACTAGCCTCTCAATCTGCTGCGCATCTGCCACGGGGGGGCCGGTATTCGTTTGGCTGATTCCTCTAACCGCGAATAGCGCCAGCAGGCAAAGGCTGGTTATGACAATTCTCTTCATGGCAACCGGCTATACCGCGAAGTATCCCGGGTTTCCCGCGTTTGCGTAATTGGTAAATGTGCTAGGACACTACGGGAAATAGTGCATAGACATAAGGCATTGGTCTGTATCGGTGAAAACCGAACAAAAACAGAGAAACCTCTCCGTTAGCTTGAGACCCCAAACCGCAATTCTCTTCACCCTGTCACTTCTGCCAGTTTGCTGGACACCGATCCGCCGCTAGTCTCCTCTTAGACTTGACGAATGCGAGGTGGAGTATGGATAAGTGGAGAGTACGCGCGGGCGCGGTGGTTGGGTCGATATTAATATTGTCCTATTGTGTGACCGCCAGGGCGCAGGAAGAGCCGCCAGCCACCGCGCAGGTTCAAACAGAGGTCAGTCAAGCCGACACACCGAAGCCTCCCAACCCTGCCGCCTCATCGGGTGCCGCTGTGCAGAGCCCCAGCCCGAGCGCGCCACAGCCCGACTGGACTTTTCAAAGCCTGTCGTATTTGTGGTTTCCAGGAATGAATGGTACTGTGGGCGCCCGTGGTTACACTACGAGTGCACACGTGAGTGCAGCCGACGTTTTAAGGAATACTGACATCGGTATCATGGGAGCCTTTGAAGCCGACCACCATCGCTGGGGGCTGCCTTTCGATTACGTTTGGGCGAAGATCTCCGATAATAAGGCGCTTGTCAATTTCCCCGGGTATTCCGCGAAGGTCACAATCAAACAGGGCTTCTTTACCCCCAAAGCGACCTACCTCGTTGTGGATGGGGAAAGGGTCAAAATCCGGGCAACGGCCGGCCTGCGCCTGTGGCATTTAGGAGAGAACCTTAAGATTACGCCGCCGGGCACGCCCAGCATGAGCGTTGGGACATCGCAGAACTGGGTTGATGGCGTCGGGGGCGCAAATATAATGGTTCCCCTCTCACCAAAGATCTTCGTCATGGTGCTGGGGGATGCCGGTGCAGGGGGCGCCAATGTGGACTATCAGGTTGCGGCCCTGGCCAATTATCAGATAAAGCCGAAGTGGGGAATAGGGTTGGGTTATCGATATCTGGGCATCAATTACCGGAATAGTAACCTTAACGTCTTCGATACGGTACAAAGCGGAATCACCCTGAATCTACTTTATAAATACGGTAAGCCGGCAACTACAAATCAGTAAGGAGCCAAAGCCGGCGCGAAGCTCCGTGCCGATCGACGCAACGATACGAGTGCGGCATAAAGTCGTCCAAGCATTGGGCCGCGGGTGTTCAGTGACCAAGTACGTCCACCAGCGACTTGGCAGAATTTATGGTTTCGTCACACGGAAAGTGCTAAACTCCGGCCTGCAGTCGCTAAGTAGCTGACAGAGGATAGTTTTGTCGTTTGCTCTGGAGACGCTTCTCCATTCTCCCTCGTCGACCGGGCCCCTGTTCAAAGATTGCTTTTCAGGAGATCTCTGGTGAGAGAACTAAAGCCTGCAGCACGCATTTTGATTGCCGATGATCATCAACTCCTTGCGGATGCATGCAAGCGTCTGCTGGAGCCCGAATTTCAAGTGGTTGGCATTGTGACGGACGGCCGCCGCTTAATCGCGGCAGCGGCTGAGCTCAAGCCAGACATAATCATCCTGGACATTTATATGCCGCACCTAAACGGACTTGACGCAGGCGGGCAGGTGAAGCAGAAAATGCCAGGGGTGAAGCTAGTCTTCCTGACCATGACCATGGAAGCCGACATAGCGGCTGAGGCATTTCGTCGCGGAGCTTCTGCCTACGTTCTTAAGCAGTCAGCTGGTGACGAGCTCGTACTTGCCATCCGTAAGGTCAACCAGGGGGCATCGTACCTCTCACCACTGGTTGCGAAGGAAACAGTGACGTACCTTCTGAATCAAGGCCACAATTTCAACGAAGAGAAACACATCACGAAAAGGCAAAGCGAGATTCTGCAGTTGCTGGCGGAAGGAATGTCGATGAAGGAAGTTGCGAACGTTATCGACATAAAGCCCGGCACCGTCGCCTTTCACAAGTATCGGATGATGGAGACGTTGAACTTCAAAACGAACGCGGAACTCCTTGCTTACGCGATTAAACGCCACATGACGCCTGCCTAACCGATCTGCCAGCCACTAGCTCTTCAACCTACTGAAAATCATGCCTCTGACACGGTTCCGGCAGTCGTCAATTCTGCCTCGGATTCACTATAGAACGGACGGGGCCTTACCCACCCATTTTGCCGTTTATCAGGCTTGAGGATCGATCATCTCGCCGACCCGGTGCGCAAGGCCCTCTTCCTTTCCTCTGTAATAACAAGGCGACGCTACACTTCAAATGCAGGGAAACCCCCTTTAAAAACGCGGCGCGCGCTTGACCCTGAGTCCCAGAGCAAGTAGACAGAGCCCAGCTCCGAGGAAGCCTATCAACGGGAAAGAACTAGCCGTCTTGGGCAGCGCCTGCGGAGCCGGTTCCGCAGACGCGGATTCCACGGGAGCCGGGCGCATAACGATAACCAACAAGGTTGCGCCGGATTGGATAGGCTCGCGCGGAGGCGGAAGCGGAGTCCCAGTTAGCTTCACTTCATGAGAGGCGACGGTTTCCGGCGTTTCGGTGACGGCGGTTGCGGAAACCTTCATACCCTTCTTTAGCCCCCAGGCATCGGTTTCGCTCCCATTAATCATGAACTTCTGGCCTTTAGGAATCTTGAAGGATTGGTTTGTGCCGTCTTCCAGAGTGAGGATCACACTGCTCGGAGGAGTGACATGAAAGACCTTGCCGCTAACGGTTTTGACTGTGGTGATCAACCGCGGAGTTGTCGTAACAACAGTTGTGCGTTCAAGCTTCATACCTGGTCTTAAATCGTGAACCGTGAGCTGCTTGCCGTCGACGGTGACTGTTTTGTTGTCGGGGACGCTGGGGAAATCGAGAAGCTGCCCATCTTCCCTTCTGACGATTAGGTCGTTGCCTGAAACGGCGACGACCTCGCCACGTTCCACGTTGACAGTCTGCACCGGGGCGCCGTGCTCGACGGTGGTGCTTGTCTGCACTTGTGCGCCGGCAGCCAGGGTGAGGAAGACCGAAGCACTGCCCGCCATCACCCACTTGAATGCTATGCTTTGCGTTTGGATAGGGTTCATTTCTTATTACTCCTTCGAAGTGATTTTCTTAACCGAGGGTTGATTCGCAACTGGCGTTGATCCGTTCACTTTCTTTACGGAAGCGGAGACAATGTATCGCTGTGGAGCGCTGCCAACAAAGTAGAACGGATAACAAGTGACCAGGGTCAGAGTCGCATTCGGGGTTGGCCGGAGAACACCCACGTCCCTGGGATCCACGATTTGAATCGTGTCTACAACATAGGTGAGGGTTTGACCCCGTAGCACCAACTCGACGGCATCTCCTGGACCGACATCTTTGAGACCACGAAAAAAGCCATCGCGATGGCCGGCGATGCCGAGATTGCCGGTCTGGCCAATCCGCGCCGTGCCGAGGATGCGGCCCACGCCACGGTTGAGGGTCAGGTCCTCTGTGCCGTCAAAGACCGGAACTTCCAGGTGGATCTTCGGAATGCTGAGAACGGCAATGGGAGCGTCAGCATCTTGCGCGAGGCTGTCCTTAAATGCTTGGACGCGCTTCGGCGACCAGAGGGAGAGATCCACGACAGAGCCGGAAGCGCGGTCGTATACCTGCGTCACACTGCTCTGCGTCGACTCTGACTCGCCTGCCTGAAACTTTAACAACGCTGCGCGTGAGGAAATCACCCTATCCGCCCAAGCAGCGCCCCACACGGCCAGAAGCACCAGCCCCAGCAGGAAAAATATCAGTTCAAAAGAGGAAACTTTCGCCTTTCGGAGCATGCGGTTGGCGCTCCTCCTTTTTGCCGGCTCAATGGGGGTAGCCTAATCTGGGATATATGGCTTTGTTAACTAGTAAAAGTACCAATGGACGGAGGGAATTTGTACCTGCGACATTACTGGTTATCCTGCGAAGGCCAATGTCAATGCGGCTGAATGCGAAGGCTCCGCGGCCTTCGAAAGCACCCATTGTGTTTCTCAGTGTTCATCAGATACCGACATCCTTGCTCGGTCACAGCGCGCAGGCGGGTTGGTTTAGGTGGTGAAGACTCGCTTGAAAACAGACCTGGTACAGGCTATCAAGGACGCCTTGGAAGGCCTCGATTTCGTTGTGCCAATTCTCAGAGCGACGAGCGTTAACGCAGCACTCGAACTCGACTCACTGCCGACGAAGTTGAAGGAGGACGTATGCGAAGAATTGTGCACCGTGGATGGCTCACACTCGTTGTAGCTCTGTTAGTACCCGGGCGAAGTTTTTCGCAGGCAGACCAGCACAGTGGGGCCCTCATCGTAAGCGGCCACCCTGGACAGGCGCCTGTTACCCAGATAAACGGCAGGCCTTACGTGGCCGTGGACGCATTAGCGCGGTTGATGAACGGTTCCCTTGGGTATCAGGGCAGTCAGATCACATTGACGTTGCCGGTGACGGGCGCGGAGCGGACTCTTCCTCCCGCCGGCCAATCTGCGAATCTCGCACTTTCCAAAGATTTTCTGAAAGCGGCCATTGAAACCATGAGCGACATCAGGGAATGGCGAAGCGCGCTCCTGATTGCCGTCGAGAATGGGTACAGAGTGACAGACGTCTGGCTGGATCAATACCATGCGGCGGCAGCCAAGAACCTCCGGTTGGCATCTGTAGCGGCCACAACCAACTCTGACCGCAATGCGCTGCAGCTGTTGAGCAAGGAGCTCGACCATATGCAAGCACTGAGCAACAAGATTTTGACGGCTCGGAAGAACCTGAACTACAACTGTAGCGAAGTATCCCATGGGCGAGCTCCAAGTGGAACTGCTAAAACTGCCTGTAAAGATCAAAAAAACACACAAGGGTTTTGGTACGCTCCCGGTTAATCGGTGTAGTTTTGGCAAGACCCTGCTCATAAAGCGACAGGTTTGGCGCGCTGTCGCTTGGTGTTTTTGTCGGCCGTCTCCCATTCTGTCGGCATGCGACGTCGCCGGTCATACCGTCCCGAACAAAGGCGTGCGCCGCGGGATCGATGGACATTGGTAGTTTTTCTAGCTCCATTCGCTAGTTCTCCTAGTTCCAAGAGGGGCAGGAGTCCATGTAAAAAGGCCATGGATCGCGTGGCCACCGAATCACGTCCCAAGCTGTCGGAGCACGGGACGTTTGCCCGGTCAGGAGTAATGTGTGAACAGACTCAAGCGAACGCGGCGCTTCGTGGCACTGCTTTGTTGCTTCACACTTCTTTACGGGTGCGGCACAAAGAACGAACAGCAAACAGCAGAGCAGCGGGCCTCCACGCCCACCGTAGACTGGCCGCGGGAGATAACAAGGGACGGCAATCGCCTCACTTACTATCAGCCGCAAGTCGACGCTTGGACCGACTACCGCCGCCTGGATGGGCGTGTAGCTGTCGTACTAACCCCGAACGGCGGCCAGAGCGTCGCGGGAATGATGACACTGCAAGCTCAGACAGACACTAATTTCGATGACCGCACGGTCGCAATTCACGATATCCGCGTGACCAGTGCGCTCTTCCCTTCTTTGGACGATGCTACACAGCAGAAAATGCGCTCCATCGCTGAAGGCCTTTTCCCGAAGGACGCAGTTGTTATCTCCCTCGATCGGATGCTCGCCGCGGCGGAGGATGAGGAAACACCCGGTCAAAAGACAACCCTAAGGACAGATCCGCCCAAGATTTTCGCGAGCACAGAACCTGCGATCCTGCTGCTCGTAGACGGCGCACCCGTCCGTGCTCCAGTTCCGCAGACGTCTCTGGAAGTGATCGTCAACGCGAATTGGGACCTGTTTTTCGATAAAGCGCACCAGCAATACTATCTTTCGCAGGCGCCGCTGTGGCTGCAGGCTGCCACATTCAACGGGCCTTGGACCATCGCCAAAAGTCTGCCACCGGATATGGCGAAATTGCCTGACGATTGGGCCGACGTAAAGAGAACGATTCCACCCAGCCCACCAGCGAACGCGAAGGCTCCTAAGGTCTTCTACAGCAACACCGCCGCCGAACTGATTGCTTTTGACGGTACGCCGCAGTGGAAAGCGATCCAAGGCACGAACCTGGCATACGCTGCCAACACCGACAGCGATTTCTTTATCGATTACAGCACCAACCGTCTTTACTACTTGACGTCGGGCCGATGGTTCACCGCTCTTCAGCGAACCGGACCTTGGTCATTTGCCAGCGACAAGCTCCCCCCCGACTTTGCCAAGATACCCGCTGACAGTCCGGCAGCCGATATTCTGCCCAGCGTACCGGGCACCGACGAGGCGCGGGAAGCCGTGATGATGGCCCAGATTCCTACACTGGCAACGGTCAACAGAACCGAAGCTGCCGCCGCCGTGAAAGTCAGCTACCAGGGGGACCCGCAATTCAAGCCGATTGAAAACACACAACTCTCTTACGCCGTGAACACTGACAGTAAAGTCATCAAAGTGGGCGATCTCTACTATCTCTGTTTTCAAGGGGTCTGGTTCATGTCTAGAGGCTCCAATGGCCCCTGGGAAACGGCTAGTTCCGTCCCGCCTGCGATCTACCAAATCCCCCCCAGCAGTCCCGTCTACAACGTGACGTATGTCAAAGTCTATGAATCAACGCCCCAGACGGTCACGTGCGGATATACCGCTGGTTACATGGGCACCTTCGTTCTGGGGGTGGCCGTCGGCGCCACGATCGCGTATGGCACAGGCTACCATTATCCGCCCTATGTTTACTGGGGCCCACGGCCCGTCCCTTACTATGTCGGCTATCCGCGCACGTACGGCGTCGGGGTCCACTACAACTATTACAGCGGTGGCTACTATGCGCAGAAAACTGTATACGGCCCTTACGGCACGGCCAGCAGGGCCGCCTGGTATAACCCGTCGACAGGTTTTTATGGGCGCGCGGCCACGGTACAAACCTTTGCTGGAGGGGCAACGGTCGGCCAGGTCTACAACCCGTGGACCGGAACTTACGGTGCGACGCGCCAAGGCTCGAACGCCTACTCGCAGTGGGGCAGTTCGGTCGCTGTTCGCGGAGACCAGTGGGCGCAGACAGCGCACAGATCAAATTCCAATGGAACGATAGCCGGAGGCCGAACCTCTGAGGGCGGGAGAGCTGTGGGGGGCGCCGGTTATGGTGGATCGGGTTTTGTAGCGCAGGATAAGAACAACAACGTATATGCCGGTAGAGACGGGAATATCTACAAAAAGGACACCAGCGGCAATTGGTCCAAATATGGTAGCGGTGGCTGGTCCAATGTTCCCCCGCCCGCCACACAGTATAAGTCGCCGTCTTCGAGCGCACAGCAACGGCCCGCATCTCAAACGCGCCCAACTACGCTACCGGCGACTTCGCAAGCAAGGCCCTCCAGTATAAAGGAGAGCTCGCCTCCGCAAACAATGCCAACGCGCCCTGCAAGCGGAACGCCGCAAAATCCGTCCGCACAGTCACAATCCGCAGGTCAAGGTCGCCCCAGTCCTTCGCAGCGGCCCGCAGCGAATCCGGTTCAGCAGCCCTCGGTGAACCCGACTCAGCGGCCCTCGGTAAACCCGATTCAGCAGCTCGACCGCGATGCAGCGGCTCGCCAGCGAGGTGCACAACAGGCAGCGCAGTATCAAAACAACCGCCAAAGCCGCGCTGCGACGTCTGACAGCGGCGCCGGGTTCTCGGGGCGTGCACGCGGCCGCCGGCAATGAGAAGAAGCGATCAATCAACATGGTTGAACACGACGCATCGACAAGCCAGCCCGTTCTGACAACAACACAGTTGGCGAACCAGCGAACAGATCTGGCGCTGTTACGTACTGTCATGGCCGCTGATCGAACGCTCATGGCATGGGTCCGCACGGCGTTGTCGATGATCAGCTTCGGATTCACCATCTATAAGTTTCTACAAGACGTAAATAGATACGTTCAGGAGAACGGCGGAGTCGGAATTCGCGAGCAAGGTCCGCGGAATCTCGGCTTATCCCTCATCGCATTGGGCACAGGCGGACTGCTGCTTGCATCCATCCAGCACTGGAGGTTGCTGAAGGAGCTGAACGCTGGAAAACCCCGGAAGTACGTGTGGTCTCTCTCGCTAAGCATCGCTTGCATCATCTCACTCATTGGATTGATGGCCTTACTGAGCGTGCTGTTGAGCAAAGGACCCTTTTAGCTCGCCCGCGAAGTCATGACCAGCCTGGCCGTTCAACTCTCGGCAATTCTCTTACTTGCCTGCGTTTTTCTTTTCGGGAAATATGTGCGAATTTCACCTTTGCGGCATCCCCGCCGCTGGTTATCAGCTGCGGCAGGCGCTTCGGTGGCCTATGTTTTCGTACGCGCCCTCCCCGAAATGAGCGAGGCGCAGAACGTTTTCACGCGGGTAACTCTTAATCGGGAATTGCCATTCCCGGAACTTCGCGTTTACACCGCTGCCCTGATCGGGTTCCTGTTTTTCTATGGTCTGGAGAATATGGTTTCGCGATCTGGCGCACTCCGCGGAGCACAACCAGAACCGGCTGCTCGATTGACTTATAGGCTTCAACTGGGCGGGTTCGCCGCCTACGGCGGGCTGGTTGGTTATTTGATGGTTCATCAACGCAGCTTGCCCACGCTTCTCTATCTGATTGCAATGGCCCTGCACTTTCTGGCGGTGGAGCGCTCATTTGAGCGCGAGTACGGCCCCATTTACGACCGCAGCGGAAGATGGCTTTTGGCAGCCGCCATCCTGGCCGGGGGATCCGCGGGGATCTTCACTTCTATGTCCGAGGAGCTGCTGGCAACACTGCTTGGGTTGAACTCCGGGGGTGTGATCATCAACAGCATGATTATGGAGCTGCCAACCGAGAAAGAAGGACGCTTCTGGCCGTTCTGCCTAGGAGCGATCGCGTATTCCCTTCTCCTGCTGCTGATCTAGAGAACGACGCCCTGGCCTTCCCTAAGATTCTGCCAGCAATCTGAGCAATGCCTTCCGCAGTTATCTAAGAAAGCTCTAGTCATTTTTCCGCGTACTATCGTAGTTCTGCCAGTTGCCGCTGCCATGGCCCTTACATAAGATTTCCTCACTGGCCGAAGAGAGGATCTCTTCCACTGTAATGACTCCGACTAGCCAACAGGAAACATGCGAGGTACAACCAGCCTTCCACATCCTGGCGAAGCCAACCGGTTCGATCTGCAATTTAGACTGCAAATACTGCTACTTCCTGTCAAAGGAGATGCTCTATCCGGGAAGTAAATTCCGGATGGCGGACGAGATGCTGGAGACCTATATCCGCCAGACCGTTCAGGCTCACCAGGGGCCAGAGGTAGTTATTGCGTGGCAAGGGGGCGAACCGACCCTGATGGGCCTTGATTTCTTCCGGCGGTCGATCGTGTATGAGAAGAAATACTTGAAGCCCGGGTTCAGTCTACAGAACACCCTACAGACAAATGGCACACTGCTGAATGATGAGTGGTGCGAATTCTTCCGTGAAAACGAATTTCTGATCGGCCTTAGCGTCGACGGGCCGCGCGAAATGCATGATCTGTACCGCGTGGACAAAGGCGGACAGCCCACATTCGACAAAGTGATGCGGGCTGCGCGGCTGATGCAGAAGCACGGGGTTGAATTCAATGTGCTAACCACGGTGCATGCGGGCAATGGCGATCACCCGCTCGAGGTCTACCGCTTCTTACGCGATGAAGTAAGAACCCGGTTCATCCAGTTGATTCCAATTATCGAACGGGCGACGCCGGAACTACTGCCGCTCGCAAACCTGGGTTGGGGCGGCGAGCACCATACGCGTCCCCTATACACGCTCAACGGTGATGTGGTCACCGAGCGTTCGATCAAGTCCGAACAGTGGGGTGAGTTTCTCATTCGGATTTTTGACGAATGGGTGCGCCGGGACGTCGGCACCGTATTTGTAAACATGTTTGACGCGGCGCTCGCATCGTGGGTCGGAGTTCCGCCGGCACTGTGTGTCTTCTTAGAAACCTGCGGACAGGCTATGGCGCTGGAGCACAACGGCGATCTCTATTCCTGCGACCACTTTGTCGAACCGAAATACTTGCTAGGCAATATCCACAATGAATCGCTGGCCCGGCTCGCCGGTTCGGAACAACAGCGAAAATTCGGGAACGACAAGCGCGATACCCTTCCCCGCTATTGTCGCGAGTGTGACGTGCGCTTTGCTTGTCATGGCGAATGTCCAAAGAACAGGTTCATCGAGACGCCCGATGGCGAGCCCGGGCTGAATTATCTCTGCTCCGGATACAAGGCTTTCTTCCACCACGTGGGCCGTCCGATGGAAATCATGGCAGAGTTGTTGCGTCGGGATCGTGCTCCAGCCGAGGTCATGCAGATCTTTGCAGCCGCAGAATCGGGATTGAAATCGACAACGGTTGGGGTGGGTCGGAACGATCCGTGCCCGTGCGGCAGCGGGCGCAAATTCAAGTTCTGCCATGGAGAGCAACGTTTGAAAGTAGCAAGCCTGTGAGGATACCCTGCAGGGCCCTGATTCGCTACCTTCAGGGTGAGACGGCCGTGGGTCGAGCGTGGTCACCGAAATTTGCAGGGAGCCAGAGCTAAGAAGACACGCGAGGTGACATCAGTCAAGAATCCTTGATCGTTGGTGCATGATCTTCGCAAACTGCGGCTGCCAGAGCGATCTCTTTGACGTAGCCCAATAGGTGGGTAGCGACATTAGGGCAGCCAGGATGGTCGCAGAAGTACTCGGTAAGCTTCTCTTCATGGCCATCCGGAGCCGTAATGCCGGTGTTGATGGTTATTTGAGGAATGGCAAAACCCCCTTTAGATACAGCTATATACAACGATACACCAAAGATAAGGAGCCTGAAATGCCGGAACCAGACATGACACGTGCCGTTTTGCCGATCCCGGATCGGCCGCATATCGGTTTGACCACCTACGACGCTAAAGATCCCAATACCAAGTTTCCTGCGATCGAACCGCTGCGCCCCCCAAAAGGTGCGCCCAACGTACTGGTTGTCCTGCTGGACGATGTTGGGTTCGCAGCAACAAGCGCCTTCGGCGGACCGTGTGAGACGCCCAATTTTGACAGCCTCGCCTCCAGCGGACTGAAATACAACCGCTTCCACACCACTGCGCTCTGTTCGCCGACGCGGCAAGCGCTGCTTACCGGTCGCAACCATCACTCGGTTGGAATGGGTGGCATTACCGAGATCGCCACATCAGCGCCTGGCTACAGCTCCATACTGCCCAAGAACAAGGCACCGCTGGCGATGACTCTCAAGCTGAACGGCTACTCAACGGCCCAGTTCGGGAAGTGCCACGAGATACCGGTCTGGCAGACTAGCCCGATGGGTCCATTCGACCAGTGGCCGACGGGCGGAGGAGGCTTCGAGTATTTCTATGGATTCCTCGGCGGCGAGACAAACCAGTGGGACCCCGCGATCTACGAGGGCACCACACCCGTGGAACCGCCCAAGACGGCCGAGGAGGGATACCACTTTACCGAAGACATGACAGACAAGGCTGTTGCCTGGGTGCAGCAGCAGAAAGCGCTGATGGCCGACAAGCCGTTCTTCATGTATTTCGCACCCGGCGCTTGCCACGCGCCGCACCACGTGCCCAAAGAATGGGCGGACAAATATAAGGGCAAGTTCGACCAGGGGTGGGACAAGCTGCGCGAGGAGATCCTCGCCCGGCAGAAGAGTCTGGGCGTCGTTCCGCAGAATGCCGAGTTGACCACGCGGCCGAAGGAGATTCAGGCCTGGGACGAAGTCAACCCGAAAATGAAGC
>Ga0182024_10008935_pt1 | contig 20927 bp, 18 predicted proteins | sample P32metaG_FD_120480 | JGI IMG/M metagenome (GOLD analysis project Ga0182024, IMG submission 120480) | Permafrost microbial communities from Stordalen Mire, Sweden - P3-2 metaG (Illumina Assembly) | ecosystem: Environmental > Terrestrial > Soil > Wetlands > Permafrost | place: Sweden: Stordalen...
CGCCGCGCCGACTCTCTCGGAGAGAGTATGCTGTTGAAGATGTATGTGCTGCGGGAACGACGGGCCACGATAAGGGGAGCCGAAGAGCTGCAAAGTGTTTTTTACAAAACAAACTACATTTTCCCTAGCTCTTTCCTACACTTTCCCGATTTGGAGGCCTGCAAACCACCAACTTTCAGCGTCGTCGGGCACCTCCGAGCCGATCAAACGAGTCCGCGAGGTGCGTATAAATTACATTCTTAATCGGCGCGCCCGACTTGTGCAGAACTTCCCCAGGTCGGATGGCCGAACAATGACATGGGTTTGTGCTCACAGGAAGCCGACTGTAAAGGCCGGGGCCGCCGGGTGCCCGCTTCTTTAGCAGATGGAAGGCTTCGCTTGTGAGGTACATGTCATTGCGAAAGTTACGGGCGTACTTAGGCGGCACGTTTGCCATCGCTTTGACCAAGTCGGGGTTCATGCAGGATCGGCATACGCTCGCGCTCCCAGAATAGGTTGGCGTGGTTCAACGGATTGCATATGCTCTGTTCGATGGCCAATTCAAGCGGGGTGCGAGTCGTCAGTGCTGGAACTTAGTGATTGCAAGATGCATTCGTTCGATCTAATCTTCGGCGTCGCGCGCATCCATCAGACCGGCTTGTGCGATAGCACGAATCAATATTGAAAACGGGAATTTCCGTTAAAGGACAGGGCGCTGGCTTTATAGTTGCGGCGGCTGCTTTCGCGATGTTGTTGATTCTCCAGGCGGCCGGTTGCAGCGGGACTAACCCGTCAAGCGGAAGCGATGAGCGAGTGCCACGGCTCTCGGTAAATCATCCCACGAATGTCGACCTCAAGCACGACGCTCCGGTGCCGCCGGACAAGATGCTCGATATTCAAGTCGATTTCGCGCCGCGCAACCAGGCCGAGTTCGATAACTTTATGCACGCGATCGATGATAAGCAGTCGCCCGAGTATCATCACTGGCTGACTCCGCAGGAGATGCACGCGCGCTTCGGTGAGACGGCCGAGCAGTTTCACGCGGTCGAACAGTGGCTTAAGTCGGAGGGCTTTACGATAACGGATGAGAGCTACGCTGCAAATGCGGATTACATCAAGTTCAAGGGCACTACGGAACAGGTCGAGAAGACCTTCAAAATTCGCTTGGTGGAACCACAGTATGATCGCTTTATCAATTCGGATGATCCGGCGATACCGCCGCAATTCGTGGGTGTGATTTCAAGGGTCGAGGGTCTCTATGGACTATTGCAATAATCGCGATGGCCGGACCTATATCTGATTCGGCTGTTACTAAGGGGTTATTACCAGCTCGTCAAGGTATTTACCGATCTATAGCTATTATCTTAAAACATTTCCAGATTTAGCAGATTCGTTACTGAATTTTCCGGGTTCGCTTCCCGGGTCCGAGCGCTCGCGTAATTTCTCGTACTTTTCGCCGCTGTTGTCGGCGTCCGGTTTTCAGATGTTCTTCGAAGCACATAATTCTCACCCAAGGCTCATTATTGCCTTGACCCCAACCGTGGTCCCGCCCAGACTTATGGTGTCGGTATCGATATAGGAATCGAGTCCGACTTTGATCCGGCCTGACAGTGGCCTTCCGCTCGCCTTTCGACCACGTTCCGCTAGACCAATCCAGAGATGACATAGAAAGGCTTGAGGAGAGCCCCATGGGATACCCTCGTTTCTGCTCATTGAGAACGAGATTGATCGCAACCACATGTACGATCGCCGGCGCATTGCCAAATTTCGCCGTAGCGGGGCTTTGTGTAGTTACGATGATATTCACGGTCGCGATCGCTACTCCAGCCTCTACCCAAGTCGTAATTCAAATCGGGAGCCCCCAGGTCCCCGGTTTCTCTAACAACTATCCATGGTTCAACGATGTTCCGCAGTATCAGGAAGACCAGAGCTTTCGTTGGTTCATGGCAAACAATCCGGACATCGCGCAGGCACTCGCTCAGAACCCAGCACGACTCTACGATGCCGACTGGCGCTCGCAGTTCCCAGCGCTAGAGGAGTACTTGGCGAATCATCCTTACGAATGGGAGGCCCTGAACGGTGAGTACTGGTCAGAGGGGCCGGCGGAAACTCAGTGGGGTGACTACGACGACGGTCAGTGGCGCGATGCCTATTGGTGGCATCAGAACAATCCTGACTGGTTCTATAACAATCATATGAGTTGGGCATCTCTCGACTCGCGGTGGCTTGCCCAGGATGGCGCCTACGATCAACAGTACCAATGGCATTATGGCGAATGGTGGTATAACCAGAATCCAAGCTGGGTGACTAATAACCATCCTAATTGGCTTAATAAAAACCGTAACTGGGCAACACCGGCAGAGCAGCAAAACTATCGCCGGCAGCACGCAATGGGTGAGTCGAACCAGCAGCCCATTGCGCAGCATCAGAACGCCAACTCAACGCCACGTCAGCAGAATCAACAGCGCGCAACTGATCAGCAGCAAGCAAACTTGCAACAGCAACAGACGACGCGCGAGGACAATCAGCGGCAGGAACAGGCAAATCGGCAGAAGACTCAGGAGAATCAGGAGCACGCAAGCGATCAGCAACGAGCGAATCTGGAACAGCAGCAGAGCTTCCATCAGGAAGATCAAAGGCGGCAGGAAGCCAGTCGCGAACAGCAGCCGCCGCATCTGGAGCAGCAGCAAACGCGCGAACAGCAATCACGGCCTCGGCAGGAGCATTCGGACCCTCAGCATCATCAGGAGAACGAACACCAACAGCATGAAAATGGCGACAATCATGCAAAGTAGGACCGGGCTGCGTACGGCTAATGGATAACGCGGATAAAAATAATCGCAACAAGCGAATGGCCGCGCCTATGATCGCGTTGGTGCGAGCTCTTTTCTCCTGCGTTTCGCCAGATCCACGGTATAGTTGAGAACAGGAACTTGCGGAAATGCCTATTAAACGAACGGGATGGAATCAACTAATTGATCCAGCCGACGGTAGTGAAACGATTGAGCATGCTGGCTGGATACGTCGCGGGCGAGACCTGTTCTATATATGCGATCTTCGTCGCACACACCATGAACCCGTAAATTTTCGTCTGGTTGAGAATAATCACAAACTGCGGGCGATATACGGAAGATACCAGGAAATTTACCACTGGGATGGCTTGTTGTTCACCTTGGTAGCGTCGCTCGCTGTTTTCGTTTTAGCGTGGTGTGCCGTACGCGGAATCGGGGAAGCATTGGAAAGTGGCCATTCCACCGAAATTGATGAAGCGCAGGAACGGTGCGGTGTAGAGCCGAGCTTGGTGGATGTCTAACGAAAGGCCGACGAGGACGAGCCTTGATATGGAAGATCCTGATCGCGGAACTCAAATTTGGCTGGGCCTTTACCTGGCCTTTGCGATGATCTCGTGTCATGTGGAAATCCGCACTGGCCTGCTCCCGATGCCCGATGACATGGGCGTCCAGCTTCTGATCTGAGATGCGGCGGAGCTTTCGATGCGGCTCTCGCCTCGATTACGTCCTAGCCACGCATCATGAGCAATTCGGCCAACAAGACGAGATGATCAGGATTGTCATCCACCACCAGCATCCCGCAGGGTTGCGACCGCGATGCCTCGGTGAGACTCCTCGCCGTCGGGTGGTCGCACAGTAAACTCAGCACCTTTCCTCTCCCTTACTATGGGCCTCGATTTTTACCGCCATGCAGTTCCATCTGTACCTTGGCCACCGCCAGTCCCACTTATTTCCAACAGGACGTTGAATTCGACAAGCTGTTCATGAATATCAGTGCGTACAACGCCGCGTCATGAGTATAGAGCAGGGAGGCGATGACAGATATTGCGTGCAGGACGGCGCTCCGCTACCACGCGGTATCACACATAAGATTCCGACCGACATAACAGACGAGATCAAAGCGTGGTCGGTGGTCGCGGAATCCGGATCATCACACTTTGGTGAATTCATCGGTTCCGCTGCAATCCCGATCTGACCGCTTGCGCGGCGCGGCAAAGATCCTGAATGCCGGAGACCGCGGCAATTCTCGCGGATGCCGCTTGAGGTCCTCGGCGAATTGCTGCATCTCCACGTGTCTCGATTCGTCACCGCGAGCGCAAAATCGAACGTAAACGATAGTCGCACCCTGTTGAAAAGCTCGATCAGCGCCTTTACGCGCTATCAGGGTCAGTGCTTATTGGCTAGTTGCTTGGTGCCTGTTGAAGTACACGCTCGCAGGTCATTTCTCGGGAGCGTCAAGCGAATGTCTAAGAGTCATAAAACTCCTAACCACCAAACTGCAACTCTTCACTATTTTTTATGAACGGAACGTGTTCTGATGCGAGAGAATCACGTACGAAGATTACCGACGCCGATGAATATGCCGCTACATCCTTCTTGGCAAGATATTGGCCTTCGCCTCATTCTTACGATGATCGCCTCTGCGATTATTGGCTTAGACCGAGGTGAACGAGGCCATGCCGCAGGCCTCAGGACCACGATCCTAGTTGGCCTGGCCGCATCGCTTGCGATGATCCAGGCCAATATCCTGCTTCCCGTCGGTGGAAAGACCGCCGACTCTTTTGGCGTTATGGATCTCATGCGTTTGCCCTTGGGCATTCTTACAGGTGTGGGCTTCATCGGTGGCGGGACAATCTTGAGACGAGGCGATCTCATCACCGGAGTGACTACGGCGGCAACGCTCTGGGCGACAACGGTTATCGGGCTTTGTCTTGGCGGGGATCAACTCGCACTAGGGCTCGCCGCAACGATGCTGGCCGTCATTACTTTGTGGGCGTTCAGATGGCTCGATATACGAATTCCGCGCGAACACCGCGCGATGCTTGTGATTAACGCCAGCCGCAGTTCCTCATCGACGTCGGATCTTGCAGACTTGATCGCCCCCGCGGGCTATAGAGCTCAATTCCATCGACAGAGCCGAAGCGACGATGCGGAGCATGTAAGGCTCTGGTTCCAAATCTCGTGGCGGCGACCCGAGGTCGCTGGCCCACCATTCGATGTCTTGAATCTCGTCAACGAGCACTACCCGGTCGTGTCTTTCGAGCTTACGTCGGAAGACCGCCATTAATCGCCGCTGGCATCTGCTGATCAGAAGCAGGCGCTTGAACAACGGCATCCGACCATTTATACGATTGCGTAAACGCTAGAGGATAGATGGAAATGCTTTCATGAAGCCTCTTTGCTATCTCTTTGATTCAGGCTACGGCACTGCATTGGGCTCGATCCGGACTTTCCAACTTTCACCTGCAGAGTTCCCGGATCAGAGCGAATGGCTATTGAGGCAGAGCAGTCGGCTCAGCTCGTGGACCCTCCACGGCGATTGAGAGTTTGCCCCACCGTGTAGCGCAGCTCAGTATATTGAATAGCTGTCCCGCCGACGTAGCCTGATACTTGGACCAAAAAGACTGGTCTATTTCCTGCCCTTCGGCGGGCTCATCGGGACGGCGCCATCGATTGTAAGCGTGGGGGCCGCCGTTATATGCCGCATAAGTCGACCGCGCAATTCTCGCAGCTTGATCTCGACTATCGTTACTTGTATTCGCCACCGTACTGGACATTAGTCTCATCAGGATTTCGGCGCCCGCTCCCGCATTGTACACGATGTCCCATTCGAGCCGCGGGATGCTGTAGAAGCCTCGCCACACATGCTTGTTGATCTGCATAAGCCCAACGTCTTGTGTATTAGATTCGAGAAAATGGACCTGACCATTGACCCGAATGAATTGACGCCAGCAGCTCTCCTGCCACGCGGTGCTTTTCACCAGGATCAGATACGTCTGGCGGTATCGCGGTTCTAAGCCTTGGTCATCGATTTCTCGCTGCGTGATTAATGTCAATAGCCGTTGTATTGACTGGGCGTAAACGCTCGCATTGCCATCATCAACTACAATGCGGTTGAGTGCGGCGCCAACGCCAAGTATTTGGGTTGCTAAGGGATCCTCGGAAGCATTGGCATCAGAAGGACCGAAGCACCAAAACCACCCAGAGAGCAAGGCCGTTGGACTAGCCGCCGCGTCGGGTATCGCTGGCGAGCTGGCGCCTGGTTGCGGCGACAAATTCGATCCGCTGGGTGAGGGTGATGCTCGGGGGCTTGGCGTTATAACCCCGGTAGCTGGCGCAGCTATGGGACTGGCCTCAGGTGAAGCCCCGGTAATGGGCGCTTCGAGTAGACCGGGAGATTCTAACGGCTCGGTCACACCGAACAGATTCTGCAACTGCGGATCCGTTTCGTAACTGAAGACCAACGGATCCGCCGCATATTGTGGTGCCATCATGTGCGCCAGCCTGCGCAAGTCGTCTTCGGATATCCGCATACCCAACGCGGGAGCAACTTGATCGGCGGCAAACAATGCATCACCGGCTGTAACGAATGACAGGAACTCGAGTGCACGACTGCCAAGCATCCCTCGACGTGCAGCCGATTGGATGATTGTGTGGAGGAGGGTCCACTCATCGATAAAGATCAAACGGATCGGGTCTGGTCCAGTACTGGCTTGCGGCTGGGCCAAGGCCTCGACCAAGCGATAGCGACTATCGAGTAGAAGATCAAAAAGTTGCCCCCGGAACTGCTTGTCTTCGACTGTGCCTGCAAGTTGTTTGATCGCGAACACGATAAAAGCATCCCAGTTGTCGAGCATAGCCTGCCACGCAGCGACTTCGGTTGGGCTCAACGGTGCGACCGATCCAGACTGCATCGGCGTGGCGTTCTCCGGTACGTTCAATTGCAGAGCAAGCTTCAGGCTACTGTCATCCGGGACCACCGCAGACATCGGTCGCAAAGTCGAAAGCGCGACCCTCACGCGCTCGGCGGTGTCGGGTGTAGCTGCTGCTTGTATGAGGTATTCAATTTGTCGCAATGGAGCCTCAAGATCGTATGAGAAATCTTCAAGTCTCGGTATCAGATTGCTTTTGATCAGATCGAAGCCCCGATCCAGCACACTCTTTTCATGCGCGGAGTTGTACAGATTAAGGTTAATGACATGCAACTTGATCGCAAAATCGGAGCCAATGTAAGGTTGGGTCTCAATCTCAATAATGCCAGACCAGGTAATCGGGGTTACACACTTGCCTGCTACTGCCATCCCGAGACTCAGATTGGCGTTCGTCTCAAGTACGAGAGTCCCGTCCTTTCTTTCGAACCGTGGATTGGTGCCGTACAAAAACTGGCATTTGTCAGCGCCAGTCCATAGTGCGGCGCGGGCCCCGGCCGCATTGTACACCTGATGCTTGAGGGCCTCATCTAGGGTGACGTAATCGATGTTCAGTGGAATCGTGACTTCGACTGCTAGTACCGTGCGTGACGACCAGAGCAAAGCAAACAAGCAGACCGTCAACAGCCACGTAAAAAATCGAGGAGAGCGCCGAATACCACGGCGAAGAATTACTCTAGACTCTGCGCAGTACATGGTCTTTTGCTCACAACCGCGAAACGATCTGGCCGGGCCTTTGGATCCGCTTCATGAACGATGCAACACATGCGATCGCACCAAGGAAGCTCTGCACAAGTCGGGCACCCCGATCAAGAATGTAATTTATATGCACCTCGCGGATTCGTTTGATCGGCTCGGAGGGGTGCCTAGCGACGCTCAAAGTGGTGGTTTGCAGGCCTTCAAATCGGGAAAGTGTAGGAAAGTGCTAGGGAAAATGTAGTTTGTTTTGTAAAAAAGACGTTGCAGCTCTTCGACTCTCCTTATCGTGGCCCGTCGTTCCCGCAGCACATCCATCTTAAACAGCATACTCTCGTCGAGCGAGTCGGCGCGGCGCGAAACGAGGGAAACTTGTGCAGAGTTTCCCTAACGCGCCGCAACAACCTGAACAATTTATTTTATGACAAGATCCCCAGAATGTTATTTTTCTGGATGGCACAGATCGATCCACTTGCGGCGGGCCAGCCACGTCGGCAATTCCATGGGAATAGATGATCCGTCCTATTGCCGACCAGGCCACCGATGAAACCTACTATGTTTGCATGGCGGAGGGATGCAGTACCTACCGCATAGTTTTGAACGATACGAGCCATAAGCCAGGTCCTTCCGATTGTTTAGCGAGCAGCGTATATGATCTTATAGGTGGTTAGTGCTGGCGGGAGAAGAGACGCCGATCACTCAGGTGCAGCAGCGCGAACTTAACAAAGCGTTCCCGCATTATACAGCGGGCAGCGCGCCAATTTGTCCGCTGACGACTACGGCTCCCAAGGCCATGAGTCTGCCGCCGATCACGACCCTGATGCGTCACTGACACCCGACTATGCCCAAGGAAATTAAGCTCGATTCACTCGACCTGTCCGCCATCATCCGTGACGGCGATCATATCGTATGGGGTCAGGGCGCCGGCGAACCGGCCTCGCTAGTCGAAAAGTTGCTCGAACAGCGCCATCGAATCGGCCACGCTAGCGTCTTCCTTGGCGGCGTCCGCTCTCGCCGCACCCTCCAGCATGAACACGCCGACGTCCTCACCTTCACCAGCCTGGGCGCGATCGGCAGTCTGCGCGGCTACGCCCGCGACGGCTTACTGCGGATCGTTCCGTGTCATCTCTCGCAAATTCCCGGCTTGTTCGAGCAGGGCATCTTCCCCGCCGATGTCGTGTTGGTGCAACTCAGCGAACCCGACGAACTCGGTGAATACAGCTTTGCGCTCGGTCACGATTTCCAACTGGCCGCGATGAAGCGGGCGCGTGTGGTCATCGCTGAGGTCAACGATCAGGTGCCTTGGACATGGTGCGATGGCGGGGTCGACTTGTCCCGCATCGACTATATCGTTCGCACTTCACGCCCGCCGGTCGAGATCCGGGCACAGCCGCTAGGCGCGGTCGAACAGGCGATCGCACGCCACGTCGGCCAATATATCGACGACGGCACTACGATTCAGATCGGCGTCGGCGCCATTCCCGACGCGGTGCTGGCGAGCGTCGGCGATCGGCGCGACCTCGGATTCCATTCCGGACTAATCAGCGACCGCGTTGCCGATCTAATGGAGGCCGGCGTGATGACCAACGCGAGCAAGCCGCTCGACACCGGCATCGCCACCGCGGGATGTCTGGTGGGCACACGGCGGTTGTATAATTTCGCCCACAAGAATCCCGCGGTTCGCCTGTTCACGCCCGCCCATATACATAGTCCGTTGGTGCTGAGCAGGCTAGGTAAGATCGTCGCGATCAACTCGGCAATCGAGGTTGACCTGACCGGACAGATCAACGCCGAAGTGGCCGCGGGCACGTACATCGGTGCGGTGGGCGGCCAGGTTGATTTCGTGCGCGGTGTACAGATGTCAGCGGGCGGCCGCTCGGTCATCGCATTGCCGGCGACTGCGCGCGATGACGCTATCAGCCGGATCGTCGCACGGCTCGACGGCGGTGTGGTGACGACCGCACGCAGCGACGCGGACATTATCGTGACCGAATTTGGTGCAGCGGAATTGCGTGGCCAGCCGCTCGCCGAGCGGGCTAGGCGCATGGTGGCAATCAGTCATCCCAATCATCGGGAGGTACTCGAGCGCAAAGCTCGCGAGATCGTTCGACAAGGTGGATGAGCCCGTGAATCCGCGCCCACGTTCATGCGCGATCTTGTCTCTCTTCATTCTGGCCTGGCGTAAGGGTCACCGCTCCATCGGCAAATACCGCGATCACGCATAGCGGTTATGCGGTCATCAAAGTAGCCACGCTTGATCGCTCGTCAGGCGCCCGCCAGCGCATTAATAATTCGTTCCATCGCGATCCCGCGCGATCCCTTGACCAGCAGAACGTCGCCGGCGCGCACTAGGCCGCGCACCGCGGCTGCCGCCGTCGTACTGTCGGGCGCAAATTCGAGCACGGATGGACGAGCCGGAAAGTCAGCATCAGGTTCAGCTGCGCGAGATTCGACCGTGCGAATTGCAGCCGCCATCTCCGGGCCGACCGCGACGCACGCGTCGGGCCGTGCGCGATAGATGTCGCGCACGGCCTCGACATGCATCGCGGGAGCGAGTGTCCCGAGTTCCAGCATGTCGCCGAGCGCGACCAGTAGTCGTGTATGGAGGCCGTCGGCGGTCTCGCGCGCCGCTTCGAGCGCGACTCGCACCGATCGCGGATTGGCATTGTAGGTATCGTCGATTACGATAACGCTCGCGACTTCGCGGGTGGATAAACGTCCAGCCACCGGCTCAACCGCGGCGAGCGCGCGTGCCATCGCGCCGAGATCATTGCGGCCGAGCGGTCGCGCGTATGCGGCACTCACCGCTGCGACCGCCGCCGCCGCATTCATTGCGGAGGCTGCACCGAGCAGCCCGAGGTTGGCTTCCAGCGTCGCGTCGACGCCATCAGCAGTAAGCGAGCGCTCTAGTGCGAGCGCGATTCGCTGGCGGCCGGGCGCGACTACGACGCGGCTCGCCAGCCGCACGCCGGCATCCGCGGTTGCGCCGAACTTCAACGTGCGCATCGCGGCCGGAACGCGCGCGAGCAGCATCGATTCGGCCGTGCCGACGATCGCGATGCGCCCGGTGTTGAACAATTCGGCTTCCTCGTCCGCGACGCCTTCGAGCGATCCAAGGCCTTCGGTATGTTCGATGTCGACGTTGAGCACGAGCGCGACATCGGGCGCCACGATTTCGGCCAGCCGCGCGATCTCGCCACGTTGATTGGTGCCGCATTCCAGAACTGCCGCGCGATGCGCATCGGTCAGCGTCAGGATGGTCATCGGCACGCCGATCAGATTGTTGAGATTACCAGGAGTCGCGAGAATCTCGCCGAATAGCGCGCGTGCGAGAGCCGCGGTCAATTCCTTAGTCGTGGTCTTGCCGGCCGCGCCGCCAATCGCGATCGTTGGCACTGGGCGCAGCGCGCGCATCCGATTGAGATGAAAACGCGCCAGCGCACCGAGCGCTACCATGGTGTCCTCAACCTCGAAGCATGGGAACTCCGCATCGGCGCGTCCGCGTTCGACCACTGCCGCAGCGGCGCCATGCGCGGCTGCCTCACCAATGAATTCATGGCCATCGCGCACGCCGCGCAATGCGACGAAGAGCGCGTCCGCCGCGATCGAACGCGTGTCAATGCTGACGCCAGTAATGAGCATGTCCTGCGCGCCCGAGAGCGAAAAAGCATGCGCAATGGCGCCAGTCGCGCGTACGATCTCGGACGGACTAAATTGGCATCGGTTGATAGGAATCGGCGTCGCCATCGAGAGATTGTCCACGCTCCGGCGGAGGGTTGGAAGAGAGCAGAGAAGTCGATGAGAACGCGAAGCCAATAGTATACTGAAACCGCACTAGGTTTGCGTTCTTCAACAAAATGAAATCGGCGCTGCTTGACAATGCTGCAGAGGCACAGCAGCCTCGTCCGATTACAGCAACCGCGAGGGAGGTGGCTTGAATGGCTTCGGCGGAATCACCGTTGGTCGGTGTGATAATGGGCAGCAAGAGCGACTGGGAATATATGGTGGCGGCGGCCGAAGTCATGAACGAACTTAAAGTGGCACACGAGGTTCGAGTGCTGTCGGCCCATCGTACGCCCGACCTGACACTCGAATATGCGGCGAATGCCACGGGCCGGGGCCTGCGCGCGATTATTGCAGGGGCCGGTGGCGCCGCTCATCTGGCCGGAGTGATCGCGGCCAAAACCCTGCTGCCGGTGATTGGCGTGCCGATGCCGACGACCAGCCTCAATGGTATGGACTCGCTGCTTTCGATCGTGCAGATGCCTAAAGGGGTGCCGGTTGCGACCATGGCGATTGGCAAGCCTGGTGCCGCTAATGCTGCGCTGTTCGCGGCGGCGATAATCGCGCTCGGCGATGCTCAACTGTCCGATCGGCTACGGAATTGGCGGGCGGCGCGGGTCAAGGAATTGCTTGAACAGAAGCTTCCCTGACGCGCCGGTTGCGATCGTTGGAATAGCGTAATCTAATTGACAGCCATGCTGCGCGGATTAATCAAGCTGGCACTAATCGCCGCTTGTCTGGTTGCGCTGGCGGCACCACGCGCGTTGGCGCTAGAGATTCGCAAGGCCGGCAAAATCAGTGTGCCGATCGGCGTGGGAGTGGTGCCGTTTTCGACTGACGCGATGGTTGCTGACACGCTGCGCCAGGATTTCGAAGCAGAGCATCGCGAGGCTGACGCCGACGCGTCGTCGCCCGTAACACTTTCGGTCACGGTGAGCGAGCACCCGCTGAAGCCTGGGGTTTCGCTGGAGGACCTGGCGCCTGGCGATCCCGATATTGAGGCGCTGCTGAAATCGGCCGGCGCAACGCCTCCGCCGGTCGGCGATACCGGCACCGAGGTCGATGAGGCCGCGCTGGCTCGGGCCCGTGCGCAAAACCGCATGCTGCCACCAGGTGCGACGCCGATGCAGAATCTCATGAACCAGCTTCAGGCCCATGGCGATCTCGCTCCACCGATCGCCGATCCCTCCGGATGTGTTCCGGGGACTCCCTGCGGTGCGGGCGGCAGCGCCCCGCCACCGGGGTCACAGCCCGGTACCCAGGGGTACACCGGGGATACGCAGGACTACATGACGCAAGGATACGAAGGCGCCGCCCGGCGAGCCCGGCGTCAGTTGTCCGCCGAGTACTTCGACAACGTAATCGTCGCGCGAGTCTCGATCAGCGGATCGTCCGACGAGATGACGGTTATCGCGGTCACCCATCCGGGTGAGGACACGCATGAGGCGAAGAAGCTGATCGCCGAAGAGATCGTCAACGCCGTCCTGCATTGAGTTGGCGACCATAATTCTCTTTCAAATTCTCGACGCAGTATGCCCTCGACTGAGGTTTTGCTAGCGTCGCTCCAGATTCATCAGGAGCTAGCGCGCGATGCATGACGTCAAGTTTGGACTTTTTCTGCCGACCGCCGATTTCGACCAGGCCCGCGCCGTGGCCGAGCGTGCCGATTCTCAGGGCTTCTATTCGATCTCGATCAACGATCACTTCTTTGGTCCCGGGCAACCCGCGCAAGCGCCGCAGCTCGAGTGCTTCACCACCTTAAGCGCGATCGCCGCGGTCACCCGCAACGTGCGCATCGTGCCGGCGGTGACCTCGATGTCCTTTCGCAACCCGGCGCTGCTCGCCAAGATGGCCTCGACGCTCGATGTCATCAGCCACGGCCGGTTCATCCTGGGAGTTGGCGCCGGCTGGTTGCGCGACGAATACCACGCCCACGATTATCCCTTTCCCACCAACCGCCAGCGGCTCGACCAACTCGCCGAAGGCCTCAAGCTGATCAAGGCGATGTGGACGCAGGAAGAGCCGACCTATCATGGCCCCTTCTTCAAGATCGAAAAGGCCTACAATCATCCGCGTCCAGTGCAGCAGCCGCATCCACCGATCATGATTGGCGGTAGCGGCCGCAAACTGCTGGAAATCAGCGCCCGCGAGGCCGATATCGCCAATCTCGCCCCGCCGATCACGCGCGGGCGCCTCGACGCCGAGATGATGGTCAAGTTCGACAAGCCGCGTCTCCAGCGGAAAGTCGCATTACTCCATGGACTCGCGGCAACCGGGGGCCGCAAGCCCGACGCGATCGAGATCAGTGGCTTCAGCTCGATTACCGTCTCGCGCGATCAGAGCGAGGCCGACGCCGCCGTGGCCGCCACCATGAAGGCGATGAACTATCCCGACGAGGACGCTGTACGCAACTCGCCCTCGATGCTCTTTGGAACCCCCGATCAGGTCAGACGCGAAATCCGCGCGAGGGTCGAGCAGTTCGGCATGACCTACTTCATCATTGCTGGCACAGGCGCGTCAGTGGATCTTTTCGTCTCTGACGTGATGCCGGAATTCGCTCACTAGAACGATAGTCTGCGGCCTTATCGAGCGGGGTGTGAATGGCGCGCAGCCGTCATCAGCGGGGCGTCGCCCTTTTGAATTCGATCGCAACCTCACTCATGGTCTCGAAGGTCACGCCCCCCCGATCGCGCATGTGATCGACCAACCGTTCGAGCATCAAGAGCCGGTGGCCGCGCCCGATGCATTGCGGATGCATAGTGAGAACGTAGACGCCATCGCCCAGCCGGTCGTGCAGGTAGTCGAAGTCGCCGACCCAGATTTCATATATCTGCGAGGGTGAGTTGAGTCCGGGGATGACGCCGTTGCGCGTCGCTACGAACTCGAAGGCGGGGAAATCGTCGAGTCCCCAGGTGAAGGGCAGTTCTACCAGATCCGTTTCGCGACCCCATACGAACGGACCGTCCGGGGGTGCCTGGTCGCCGACGCGACAATAGTAGGGCGAGAAGTCGTTTCCCATCATGCTGCTGTCGTAGAGGAAATTGCGCTCGACGAGGCAGTTGAGGGTAGACGGCATTAGCCCCGCGGCGGGTGATCGATAACCGGCCGGCTCGCGGCCGGTAACGCGTTTGAGCGCGGCAGTGGCGCGATCGAAATCGAGCGCCTCGTCGGCAGGCGTTTTTGCCTGTTCATGAAAATAGCCGTGATGGGCGATCTCATGGCCTTCCTCGGCGATTTTGGCGACGGTCGCAGGAAAAGCGTCCGCAGTATGGCCGGGTACGAACCAAGTCGAGCGGATGCCCCATTCGCGCAACATTCGGAGCAGCCGTTCGGTGCCGACCCGGCCGAATTCACCGCGCGAAATCGCGCTCGGCGACTTGGCGTGGAAGGTGCCGATCCAGACCGACATCGCGTCGAAGTCAAAAGTCAGACAGACCGAAATTTTCTTTTCCATGCCCGCACCTTTTCTATTGCCGAATTGCCGATCCTTTACAGGGCAGGTCTTTTCTATGATCGATAGCCATGCCCGCTCTATGATCGATACTGTGCCCGCCGGCAGCGTCGTAAATGTCCGCTCTATCCTGCTCTAACGCCATCGGCGCGAACAGGCAAAGCCCGCGCTCGAGCGCGAGGGTCTCGGCGCGCCGCCTACACGTCGGGCGCTGTCCGCAAGTCCCTCGTGGCCTTGGCTCTGCGATACGCAAAACCCTTGGGGCGCAATGACTTTGCAGTCTGGATGCAAGTGAATTGGCATTTACGACGGAAGCAATTCATAATTCCAAACGCGAAGCGAACCCGCGGCGACTAGCGGCAGATTCGCTTGACAGCCGCGCCAACCATGTTGTAAGCCGTTGCAGAACTTTAGCTCGGGGGGCAAATGAGGCTTTCGTGCGCCTCGCCGCAGGGCAAGCGGGTTCGGGAGGGAATCCGTTTCCCAACGACGTTGTGGGCTGTAGCATGCCTCAGATTAGGTTGCGCTGGGGTAACGTTTTCGGAGCCACTAGGGTGAACATATGAGCAGGCAATATCGTCGTAGAGTATGACGCTATTGTTATGAGATCGCGCAGGAAACCGCGATCACGATAAAACTGACGGTGAAACAATTATGCGGGCAGCTCATTGGCATCGACGAGACTGCATGAGTAATGGGCTGCCCCGAACCAGACGAATCCGTCTGTCACGCCACGCTCACCGGCCTGATGGAGTTCTAACGAGGTAGTAGAGGAGTGATGCATCGGAACAAACTTAAGACCTGGGCGATTGCCGCCGCCGGCCTCCTGATGGTGGTCGCCGGTGCAGTCGGAGCTCGTGGAGCGATTGAAGGCGTGCCGATAAAGGCAGCTCCTCCATGGCTAGGCCTGTTTGGCGTCGCTATCCGGCCAGACAACGCGATTTTCATCGTCGGTTCCAAGGCGTTGCTAATGACTTCCACCGATCAGGGCAAGACCTGGCTGCAACGCACGGTCAAGGAACGCCCGGGTTCGGACCTGTTTCAGGATCGCGACCTTTACGCGATTCGCTTCAGCCCGAGCGGGAAGGTTGCGTGGATTGTCGGCGAAAACGGCATCATCATGAAGAGCCCGGATGGCGGCGATACCTGGACCCGGCAGGATTCCGCGACCAAGAAGAATCTTTTCAATATCTATCCCGTCGATGATCAGTTTGTGGTTGCAGTGGGAGACGACGGCGCCATCGTGCGCACTGCCGATGGTGGTGAGCATTGGCAAGTGGTGAAGTCGCCGAAAGACGTTGCGCTGTTCGCGGTGGACTTCGTGGACAAGAATACCGGTTTCGCGGTCGGTGAGTTCGCAACGATACTCGCCACCACCGATGGTGGCCAGACCTGGACCGTGAACTACGGCGGCAATACCGGTGACTTCACAATTGGTCCCTACTTCTCGATAGTTTTCACCGATCCGCAGCATGGTCTCGCTTCCGGTCTCGCGGGTGATCTGCTGGTTACCGCCGATGGCGGCAAGACTTGGCAAGTCCAGAAGCTTCCCGATACGGTCGGCGGCTATGTTGTCGCAGATGATCCGTCCTCGAAGAAACTGTGGGTCGCCGGGGTGGGTGGCCGCATGTTCGATAAAGCTGAAGCTCCAAGTGGCCAGTGGCAGTCGCTGGACCGGACCGCGTTCCAAGACATCACCGACCTGGCCTTTGCAGGTAACCTGGGAGTTGCCGTTGGTCTGAACGGCACCATTTTGCTGACCAACAATGCGGGAGAGCAATGGCAAGCAGTTCAGTAAGTATGTCGTCCCTGCGGATCGGTGACTTCGTCCTGCGCTTCAGGGCAATAATCGGCGGCGTCCTGCTCCTTATAAGCGCGGTTATGCTCTACTACTGCACGCAGGTCACGGTTGCGACGAAGTTTGACGACTTCTTTCCCACCTATCATCCTGACGTCCAGCTCTATCAGGAATGGCACAAATACGGCGGCGCGCAGACGTTGTCGGTGATGATTCAGGTCAAGCAGGGCAATATCTTCAATCAGGCCACGCTGCAGAAGATTCAGGACATTCAGCGCGACGTCGACAAACTGCCGGGAGTTGACCACAACGAGGTCCTCTCACTCGCCTCCTATCGCGTCAGCTACGCCGAAGCCACTCCTGGCTCGCTCAATATCAAGCCCTTCATGTTCCCGGAGGTGCCTAAAACTGCCGACGGTATAGCCGCGCTCAAGAAGAACGTTCAGGCGAACCTGGCAAGCATTTCACAGTATGTGAGCGCCGACCTGAAGAGTGCGCTGGTGACTGCGTCTTTCAACGAGCGCGGGCTCGATTATCGCACGCTCTTTAACCAGGTTCAGGATATCGTTCACAAGTATCAGGACAACAACGTCGATATTCTGCTCGCTGGCGAGCCGATCATCCGCGGTTACGGTTACTATTATGAACCGGCTGTGGATGTCCTCTTTGCGATTGCCGTTGGCGTGATGATCCTGATCCTGTGGCTGACGGGCGGACAGCGCAGCCGCTGGTGGGCGCCAATCGTTACTGGAGCGCTCTCCGCGATCTGGGGCCTCGGGTTTGTCGGGATCATGAAGTTCGACTTCGATCCCGTCATGCTGGTCATTCCATTCATCCTGACAGCCCGCGACATGAGCCACGGAATTCAGTGGCAGGGCCGCTATCACGATGAACTTGATCGGCTGGGCGACAAGTACGCAGCCTGTGCCGCAACCACCGACTTCATGTTACCGCCGGGCTTGCTATCGATTCTCGCAGACATCAGCGGAATCGTCTTCATCTCATTCGGCGGAATTCCGGTACTTCAACATATCGCCCTTGCCGGTACGGTGTGGCTCGCAGGCTCGCTCACGATGGTCTTCATCTTCCAGCCCATCCTGATGAGCTACCTGCCGGTGCCGCACGTTAAGCACAAAGCGGTACGTCAGCCGAGTAGGGTGAGGAAATCGGTCGCGAATGGTCTCGACTGGTTCGTGCATATTCCGACTCGTCCGGGATTGCTCCGCAAGGTGCTGCTGGGTGCGTCTGCCTTCTTCCTGATCTATGGAATTTACTCGGGCTTGGATTCCAGGATCGGGTACTCGACTCCCGGTACGCCGCTATATCAGTCGACCGCAAAGGTTAACCGGGATATCCTCACCGTCGGCAAGAAGTTCCCGCTCGAAGAAGCTTGGATCATTCTTATCACGCCACCCTATCCGAGCGCGCAGTCGGTGCTGGGCCCCGAGGTTTTACGGATGGTTGACGATTTGCGCGCCGCCCTCTTCAAGGATCCTGAGGTCGCGCAGGTGGTTGACTTCTCATCGACGGTTTCGATGCCGTTCAACGAGATGTTCCACTACGCCTATCCAAAATACCTGGCAATGCCGGACTCGGTGGAGATGTCCGGTAATCTCTGGTTCCTTTTCCTTAATGGATCGGCTCCCGGCGAACTCGAGCGCTATATCTCGAGCCGGCTGAATACTGATACCTGCATTCGGGTCCTACTGAAAGATCATACCTACGATACCCTCAACAACATTCGCGATCGCATCAAGGCTTTCGTGGCGCAGCGCGTAACGCCAGACCCCAATCTGAGCCAGGTCAAGGTGCTCTACCTGGCAGGTATCGCCGGACTCTACCTCGCTGCCAACGACGTGCTCAAACAGCTTGACTTCCTTAACATCACCTTCGTGCTCGCAGTCGTGTGGATGTTCTGTTTGTTCTCGTTCCGGTCATTCGTCGCAGCCTTCATGTTCTTGTTCGCTTGCGTCCTGGCCAATTTCGGCGCGTTCATCTATATGAATGTCCGTAATATAGGTCTGACTATCGACACCATTCCGGTTATCTCTCTTGGTATAGGCCTTGGTGTGGACTACGGCATCTATATGATTGCTCGAATCCGCGACGAAGTAATGGGCGGCATGGAGGTCGATGACGCCATCGTACTCGCACTCAAAAGCACCGGAGTCGCGGTCTTCAACACCTTCCTGGTCATGATCGGCGGTATCTTCCCGTGGATATTCTCACCGCTCCTGTTCCACAGCCAGATGAGCACGCTGCTGATCTTCCTGATGGGTACGAATATGATCGCCGGCTGTATCATCCTCCCGTGCTACCTCTCGTGGGCGCGTCCGAAGTTCGTATTCGGCGGCGCTTCGATGATCAAAGATCGCGAGCTCAAGGCGGCAGTCTCCTGACGCGATCGTCCACGGTTAGGGCATAGGACCTCCTCGGGGCCATGGGGCGCCGTGGCGAAAACGAAGAAAATCCCGCGGTGGGTGTCATAGACGCCCGCCGCGGCTCATTTCGGGCGATAACCGCGCGAGAATGAAGATTTTCGCGGCGGCTGCGTCAATTGATAAGATCACACTATGGAACTTTATTGGAACTCGTGCGGTTGAATTGATGCACCGCTTGGTATGGTAGGAGACTAAGGCTTCTTTGCAAGGGGACAAAGCTGGGCTTGCGATAGGTATACGCGGGCCTTCGAACAAGGAGTTGTCGCTGATGATAAAGAAAATAGCGTTTGCGATTGCATTGGTTACGGCTGCCGTGTCCGTCAGCGCGTGCAAGAGTGCGGGCGAATGGAAGGCGGATCCTTCCGCTGATTTTTTTCCGCTCAAAACCAATATGGTCTGGACCTATAAGGTTAATAGCAAGAGCCAGCGCGCCAATTACGCAGTCACCGATCGCGTGATCGGCTCGCAGTACGTCCCGGCTCTTAATGTCACCGGGGTCGTGGTTGCGGAGTTGTACAACCTCGACCGGGCCGGTCTGCGGCCAGTCGTCTATCTTGATCAAGGTGGTTTTCTCACGCGGCTGTCGGGACTCGATTATGCTCAAAATGAGATCAAGGCGCCGGTGTGGGGCAGATCGGAAGAGCAGAACTTTCTGCCGGCGCATTTGACGCCCGATCGGGAATGGAAAAACGTCCTCTTTCCCTATGGCAAGCTCCCCGGTAGCTTCGACGTGACGCAATCTCACAAGAGCTTCATGGAGCCCGAGGATGTAACTGTGCCTGCGGGCCACTTCAGGAATTGCATCAGGATCGAGACACAAGCGCGTTATGAGGGCGGCGCCTACGCTCAGCAGAAGCAAAACCTGAGTTTAACTTATGAGGACTGGTACGCGCCGAACGTTGGGCTGGTGCGCACGATAGCATATCAGGGTGGCCCCAATGGCCCCGAAATGGAACGGGTCGAATTGACCCGCTTCGAGTCAGCTCCGGCTGGCGCTACTCAGGGATCTCCACCGGCATCGATGCCTCAGACCTCACAACCGCAGAGTAATTCCTAAGTCGTTGTGGCTCCCACGGATGAGTGCGTAGGCGCTCATCCGTGCGGATTCGCGATCGAATCGATTACCGTCGAAGGGGCGTTTTCGCCCGCGTGCGTATCGTCCGTCTTGTACTCGATCGCGACCGCGTCGATATAGAACCCATTATGGCCGGCCTCGCCGATACGGCGCGTGTGCTCCGCGGTCTTGATGTATTCGCCTTGCCCCGCATAGCCGTTTTTTTGCGTGATCTCATTCAAGCTTTCGTTCGGGCTTGCGGCGTATAACAGATTCTTGATGTCCTGGTGCTCGCTGTTGATGATGACGAGCGCGTCGGCGCCGGTTTCGCACGCCTTACGCTTGAGCGCCGGCAGCACGTCGGGCGGTTGGTCGCTCGCGTCAGCCCAGGCCTCGACAATCGCAATCTGCGATAGATTCTTAACCGGCAGCGACTCCAGGACCGGCATCTGGCAATCGGGCCCCTTCGCGGCGTGCGAGTACGGACTCAGTTGCGTCACCGATACCTGAAGCGGTTTCTTCAGCGAGCTACATCCCGCGATGACCACGCTGAGCGCGATGCCCATTGCTGCGCTCCCCGTCTTGAAGAAATTGAAGCCACTGCGCATCGCCGCCGGGCGGTTCCCTTCCATGATTACTACTCTCACCAAATGCATCTGATACGCGTTGGAGCCCGAATGCTCGGTTCGCATCATAGCATATTCGGCACGCGCGTAATCGATCGCAAAGAGCTTGCTTTGGTTGATCCCAGGTTTCGCACTCATTTGGGAATAGCAATGGCCTGGCAACCGCAACCGGCGCGTTGATAGTGGGCGGTTCTTGCGCGCGTCAAATTGTGACCAGCGCGCTTATTCGGTCACGGAGGGTCCCGTCGATAATCGTCGCAAGACCGATTTGCCTATTGTCCCAACGGAAAGTGCGATCCCAAAGGCCAGCCCAGACCGTTGCGCTGCTGGTCACTCACCATGAAGTTTTTGCAGGGCGCAGCCCGCATCTTTAACCAA
>Ga0182024_10008936_pt1 | contig 20923 bp, 18 predicted proteins | sample P32metaG_FD_120480 | JGI IMG/M metagenome (GOLD analysis project Ga0182024, IMG submission 120480) | Permafrost microbial communities from Stordalen Mire, Sweden - P3-2 metaG (Illumina Assembly) | ecosystem: Environmental > Terrestrial > Soil > Wetlands > Permafrost | place: Sweden: Stordalen...
CGGCGCTTGTGTTTCTTCTCTTTCTTTAGGAGAGTTCCCAGCTCGATCCATCTGCCCTCGTCCAGGTCCTTTATTCCACGCCGCAGCTTCTCGCGCCAATCAGGGTAGGTTCTTTCATCGAGCGCAACCAAATAGCCTTCAAAATCCGCAGCCGAAACTAGAATCGCGGCAGCTCTTCCCCGCTGGGTAATGACGAGAGGGACGCCTGTTTCCCGCACACGCTCGACGCATTTCTTGGTTTTTTGCTGCAAATCGGTAATTGGAATTATGTTCTGCATTGGGGAAGATTTCTCCATACCTAAGCTTAGACCCAAGCTTGGATCCAGGCTTGAACCCAGGTCAAGCTATGCGGATCATTTTTCATTTGGCAAGAGCGCGAAGACGCGCACGGGTCCGCCAGAGCCGCCTTCGAGCTTGATGGGTGCGGAAATCAGAAAGGCGCCGGCATCAGGCAGTTGGTCCATGTTTGCGAGGTTTTCCAGCTGATAGAGCCCTGCGGGCAGCGCCACACGATGGACTTCGAAATCTTTCGCCGGTCCGTAGTCAATGCTGAGCGTATCAATTCCCAGGGCTACGGCGCCGCGCTCGATGAGAAGCCTCGCGGCCTCGACTGAAAATCCTGGAAAGTGCATCACGCCGGCCGAATCCATGTTGCGGTAGCGCGCCTGGTCTGGCCAACGTGAAGCCCAGCCGGTGCGCAGCAGGACGACTGCTCCAGTGGGGATGCGTCCATGCAGCGCTTCCCATTTTTCCACGCGCATGACCCGAAGGCGATAATCGGGATCTTTGGCGGCCTCTTCGCGCACATCAATCACTACCGCGGGCGCGAACAAATGAGCGACGGGAATTTGATCCAGGAACTCCTGCCCCGGAGGAAAGTGCGCGGGCGCGTCCATGTGCGTGCCGTAATGTTCAAGCGTCCAGAAGCTGCGCGCGAAATAGCCGTCCTTTTCGGGAGTCGCTTCTACTTTGGCTTCGAAGGTGCGGCCGTCTCCGGGCCAGGCGGGCAGCTTGCCGTTGATCGCGTAGGTCATGTCCACCACGTGCGTGCTGCCGTCGGAAACTCCGCGCAACCAGGCCTGCGGCGATATCGCCCTTTTATTTTGCGGCACCTGAGCAGACGCCGCGCACAAGCGCACCAAGCCAAAGATCACAACGGCGCAGGCCAGCGCAGCAGTGGAAATAATCACAAATCGTTTCTGCATGGAAAATTCCTCCTTGGGCCAACGCGAGAGTGGCTGACCTTTATATTTCGAACTTCGCATTGTGATTTCTGAGCCCGGTCCATCGCCCGCGGCGGCAGACTCAGGGCAACGGGATGCCAGGGGAAGCGACGATGCCCGCCATGCGCAGAATTTCGGAATATTCTTCGTCGGTCAACGGGCATACGGTGAGGCGCGTGTTCTTGAGGAACTTGATTTTGCGCAGCAATTTATTTTCGCGCAGCTCGGCGAGCGTCACTTGGCGTGGCAGGCGCTCGATGGCGCGCAGGTCCATCACCATTTTTTTGGGATCGTTTTCGTGCGGATCGGGATACGGGTCGCGGCTGACTTCCGCCAATGCGTATAGCGCGTGCTCGGGCTTGCCATGGTACGCCAGCGCACGGTCGCCTTTGTGGATCTGCTTAAGCTGGCGAATCGCATCGGGGCGATGGCCGGCGTGGCGCCACATTTCCTTGCCCTTCACGAAAAGGGTGTCCCAGTGGTAGACGCGCGGGTCTACAGCGAGCAGCCAGCGCCTTGGTTTGTGGGGAGGTTGCGTCATCCGTCAAAAAGTGTCGGGCGAACTATACACGGAAGAGGCTAAAAATTGCGAACTTTGTAATGGGAATTTTACGGAAGGCATCGACGGGGATAATTAGGTCCCAGCGAGCGCGCACGAAATGGCAGCTAAGTCTTTTGTTAACCCAGATCTACATAGATATCGTCTCCGCGGATCTCAACCGTGTAGCACTGTACACCTACCGTCGGATTCGTGGTTAGCTTCCCGGTGGTGACGTCGTATTTCCAGCCGTGCCACGGACATACGACAACCTGGCCCTCGAGTTCGCCTTCGCCGAGCGGACCTCCGCGATGCAGGCATACGTTATTGATTGCAAACAGTTTACCGTCAACATTGGCCAGTGCGATGTTCTTGCCGTCTATATCGAACTCGCGGATGGTCCCGGGAGGAATTTCGTCCTTCTTCGCTGTCCGCAGAAAGGGCATCGAGTGTTCGTCTCCAAGCTGGCTGTCAGGCGGCGACTTGCGGCGACAAGGGCCGCGCCGCCGCTAGGGTTCTTGATTCCCTACCGAGGCGCGGGCGATTGGGCGACCATCACACCGTCTTTGAACCCTTCGACCATTTCTGGTTTCAAGCGCACCGCCGTAGGGCGCTTCGCCAGGGACATCTGGTCAATCTTGTCCTGCAACTTCAGCAGCGCGTAGAACAGGCCTTCGGGACGCGGCGGACATCCGATCACGTACACATCCACCGGAACGATGCGGTCGACGCCCTGGAGCACGGAATACACATTGAAGGGGCCGCCGACGCTGGAGCAGGCGCCCATTGAGATGCACCACTTCGGGTCCGGCATCTGGTCCCACACGCGTTTCAGCACCGGAGACATTTTTAGCGTCACGGTGCCGGCGACGATCATCAGATCGGCTTGGCGCGGCGAAGGACGAAACACTTCGGCGCCGAACCGCGCGATGTCGAAACGCGAAGTGGTGGAAGCGATCATTTCGATGGCGCAACAGGCGAGTCCGAAGGTCAGCGGCCAAATAGCGCTCTTGCGCGCCCAATTAAAAACGTAATCAACGGTGGAAAGGACGTAACTGCGTTCAAAGCGATTGTCGAGAACCCCCATCACGTCTCCCGGACCCCACAAACTCGGCGAGTATAGCGATGGGCGTCGCGCGAGTCAAATGAGTGTTCCGTCACTTGCTTCCGTAAATGAGCAGAGCGCCGATCGCGCGGAAGTCGGCTAGCTCTTTGGCGTCGCGGAACCAGCGGCCGGTGTATTCGGCGGGATTGGGAGTGGGGTCCGGAATCAGGCGATGCGCGACTTCCGTAAATCCAGCGGCACGAAACAGAGCTTCCCACTCAGCGGCGGATAGCAGCTTCGTAGGCACGGCCAATTTTGCGCCCCACTGGTGGCAATACGGATTGTCTTGGTAATAGTTGATGAGAATCCACGCGGAGCCGCCTTCGGCTAGCACGCGATGAATTTCGCGCAGGCCCTTTAAGGGATCAGGCCAGTAATAGGACGACTCCACGGAAATCACGCGCGTGAAAAAATTGGCTTCCCAGGGAATTTCGTCCACCGAGCCGACGACGAAGACGAGATTTTCGTGGTTCACGCTCGCTTCGCGCGCGTGATGAATCATCTCGTCGGAAATATCCATGCCGACCACGCGCCCCTGCTGCACACGCGGCGCCAGAATGCGTGAGAGCCATCCGGCGCCGCAACCGGCGTCAAGGATGTTGTGATCTGACTCAATCTGCATCAGTTCGAGCGCAGGCATGGTGATGGGCCAATGGTCGTGCTCCATCGTTTCGCCCTTGCCCGCATCGGCCCAGCGATTGAATTCTTCGCGCAGGTTTTCGTCTGTTGGAGATTTCGTCACTCAGTCACTCGGGTCCTGAAGTTTACAAATGCCTGCCGCACGCCCAGCAGTATTGAGCTCCCACGGGTTGCAGTGTGCCGCACGGGGCGTGATAGCGCATCGTGGCGCCTGCGGGTACCAGCACGGTGTTCACGCGCGGGCCTGAAGCGAACGCCCATAGCAGGGCGACGAACCATCCGATAACCGTCCAGCCCGCTAGCAAATTGAGGATGAAAATGCCCGCGCTATCGCGCTTGTTATGACCGATGATCGCCGGCAGAAAGTACAGCAAAGCCGCGACAAGAAGAAACGTCATGTCCTCACCTCTGAATCGTGCAATTCGGACGGGGCGAGATGCTCCGCTCCACATCCTACAATTAGATACGATCCAACGGCTCGTCCGGTTCCCTGGATTTTTCGCTCGCCGCACCGCGCAAGCAAGCGCGACTGCCAGGCACCAGCTAGCGCAGCTGCCTCAGACGATCAGGACGTCGCCGCAGTCTTCGTTTGCGGCTGTACTTTCGCCAAAAGCTGAGTGAATTTCTGTTCGCGCTCTTTTTGGTCGAAGCCCTGGTACGCTTCGGCGATCTGCGTGGTGTTCATTGAGCAGAATTTCGGGCCGCACATCGAGCAAAACTTCGCTTCCTTGTAGAAATCGTCGGGCAAAGTTTCGTCGTGCATTTTGCGCGCGGTTTCCGGGTCGAGCGACAGCTCAAACTGCTTGTTCCAGTCAAAAAGAAAACGGGCGTAGCTGAGCGCATCGTCGCGATCGCGCGCGCCCGGACGATGCCGCGCCACGTCCGCCGCGTGCGCCGCGATTTTGTAGGCAATCACGCCCTGGCGCACATCATCCGCATTCGGTAGCCCCAGATGTTCTTTCGGGGTCACATAGCACAGCATCGAAGCGCCGTGCCAGCCGATCATCGCCGCGCCAATCGCGCTGGTAATGTGGTCGTAGCCAGGCGCGATATCGGTTACGAGCGGCCCCAGCGTGTAAAATGGCGCCTCGTAACACATTTCGTTTTCTTTTTTCACCTGCAGCTCGATCTGGTCCATCGGAATGTGGCCGGGGCCTTCGATCATCACCTGCACGTCGTATTCCCAGGCCTTCTTGGTCAGCTCGCCCAGAACTTTCAATTCCGCGAACTGCGCTTCGTCGCTGGCATCGGCCAGGCATCCGGGCCTTAGACCGTCGCCGAGTGAAAAACTCACATCGTGCTTCTGGAAAATCTTGCAGATGGCGTCGAAATTCTCGTACAGGAAATTTTGCTTCTTGTTGAAGCTCATCCACTGCCCGAGCAACGCGCCGCCGCGACTGACGATGCCCGTGATCCGGTTGCGCACCAGCGGCAAGAATTCGCGCAGCACTCCCGCGTGGATCGTCATGTAGTCCACGCCCTGTTCGGCTTGCTCCTCGATCACTTCCAACAGCAGTTCGATGGACAAATCCTCGGGGCGCCGCACGCGAGAGAGCGCTTCGTAAATCGGCACGGTGCCGATGGGCACAGGCGACGCGTTGATGATCGCTTTGCGGATCATGGGAATGTCGCCGCCGGTGGAAAGGTCCATCACCGTGTCGGAGCCGTAATGCACGGAGCGATGCAACTTCTCGAGTTCTTCGTCCACATTCGATGTGGTGGCGGAATTTCCAATGTTGGCGTTGATTTTGCAGAAGAACGCGACACCGATGCCCATCGGCTCCAGATTGCGGTGATTGATATTGGCGGGAATGATGGCGCGGCCGCGCGCCACTTCATCGCGCACCAGCTCCGGGATAAGTTTTTCGCGCTTGGCGACGTACTCCATCTCTTCAGTGATCACGCCCAAGCGCGCGTAGTGCATCTGCGAGAAGTTACGCGCGCCGCCATTCATCGCCGCAGCGCGCTTCTCGATCCATGCGTCCCTCATCGCCATAAAGCCCCCGGTGTACACGAATATTGAAACGGCATTCCGGCCCCATGCAGCATTATTGCATTGCGTTGGATGCACGGCAACTTGCGAAGGACGCCTGCGAAGGCGCACGGATCAGGGCGCGGCTGCGGTAGCGGCGACAGCGCCGAGCGATGCCTCGAGCTTCGCGGGATCGATCACTGGCGGATGGCACGTGGTTTCGATGCAGACCAGCGCTTGCGGCTTCGCGGCATCCAAATGCGGCAAAGTTTCGCGCAACGCCGGCGCGAGTGAGGCTGCAGCGAGCGTTTCGGGCGTGATGCGCAGAACAGCTTTGCCGAAACGATAAATTTCGTTCGCGGATTTTTCCAGCGCGGCGGCTTGCGGATTGCCGGCCGCGCCCAGCACTACCACTTGCAAAGGATGGCGTGCGTGCAGCAGCGCCGCCAGTCCGTACGTCGCGGCGAATAATCCATATTGCGGGACGAGCCCGACGAAAGCTTCCAGCGTCTTTTCCGCCCACTCGCGATAAAGTTTTTCGCCAGTGAACGCGTAGAGGCGGTCGAGGACGATCACTGCGACGGAATTCGCGCCGGGTGTAGGCGAATCCTGCAGCGGTTTGCGGCGCACCTCCAAGCCGCCCATTGGAGCGGCATCTTTCGCGCGGTCGAAAAAGCCGCCGCCATCGGGATCGCCGTAGCGTTCCACCGCCAGGCGCACCGCGTGTTCGGCGATATCGAAATAGCGGCGGTCGAGGGTTGTTTCGTATGCATCGAGCAGGGCCGCGGCCGCAAAAATCTGATCGTCGAGCGAGCCTTCCAGACGCGGACCGCCGACGCGATGGCGGAAACCTTTCGCGTCATCCCAAGCTTCGGCGAGGATGCGCTCCAGGGTTTTCAGCGCGAATGTGCGGCAATCGTCGCGGCCCAGCACGCGCGCCACATCCAGATACGAGGAGACGAACATCGCATTCCAGGCGACATAAATTGTGGTGTCTATGGCCGGCGTAGGATCTCGCAGCAGGCGCGCGGCCAGTAACTTTCCTTTGGCGCGTGCGAGAAGCAGCGATACATCAGCTGGCGCGGTCTTCAGTGCCTGCGCGATTTCTTCTTGGCTCGCCGCAATCCACAAAACATTTTTCGCCGGGTTATGATGCATTTCACCGCGCGGACCGACGTCGTAACGCATTTCGATCGCGCGAGATTCTTGCGGCGTAAGCGCCGCGCGAACTTCCGCGAGCGTCCAGGTGAAATAATCGCCGTCGTCCTCCAGCGTTTGGTCTGCATCTTGGCTACCGTAGAAGCCGCCGCGCTCGGGATCGGAAAGCACTGCGCCGACCCATTCGATGATTCCTTCGGCCGTTTCGCGGAACAGCGGCTGGCGAGTGACTTGATATCCGTGCAGGAAATTCTTCAGCAGCTCGGAATTATCGTACGTCATTTTCTCGAAGTGCGGCACGCACCAGCGCTCGTCCACTGAATAGCGGTGGAATCCACCGGCCAGTTGATCGTATACGCCGCCCTCGGCCATACCCGTCAGCGAGCGCTCGACGACGTCCAGCAATCGCGGATCGCGCGACGATTGATAGCGCTCGAGCAGCAGGTCAATCGCGCTGGCGTGCGGAAATTTCGGAGCGCCGCCGAAACCGCCATGCGCCTCGTCGAACAAATGCAGCGCGGATTCCACGACGGAGTCCACCACGCCCGCATCGAACTCGCCGTGCGCGGTGTGAAATACTTCGGCTTTCGCGACAGCCTCTTCCAGCGCTTTCGCGGAACTATCCACCTCGGCGCGGCGCGTCTTGAACGCTTCGGCAATGCCCCGCAGGATGCGTTTGAAGCCCGGCCGGCCCATGGCGTCTTCCGGCGGAAAATAGGTGCCGCCGAAAAACGGTTTGCCGTCGGGCGTGAGGAACGCCGTGAGCGGCCAGCCGCCCTGTCCGGAAATCGCGCTGATCGCCGATTGATAGCGCGAGTCCACGTCGGGCCGCTCGTCGCGATCCACTTTCACCGGCACATAAAATTGATTGATCATCGCCGCGATTTCCGGATTTTCGTAGCTCTCGCGGTCAATCACGTGGCACCAGTGGCACCACACCGCGCCGATATCCAGCAAAATTGGTTTGCCTTGCGCGCGCGCGTGCGCAAAAGCCTCCTCGCCCCACTCGTGCCAGTCCACCGGCTGATGCGCGGCAGAACGCAGATAAGGGCTAGCGGAATCCTTCAGGCGGTTTTCAGTGGTGTCAGTCACAGTTCACTCTCTTCACTTTCCACCCTACCACACGCCCCGTGCCGGTACACCTATCTCAAACACAGACTGGTGGGTCAGCTTCCAGTGACGTGACTTACGATGGCCTAGCCAACTTCATGAGATGAGGTAAAATCTCGTCCGTGCTGAAGCCATGACAAAGATTCCTCGCGCGCACCGCCATCCTAGCCCCCACGGTTTCAAGAGAGTGGCGGCTGACCGACGCGAGCAGGGAGTGTGGAGGTGAACGCGGAATACGTGGTTCAGGATTTGCGCTACGGATTGCGAATGTTACTCAAGTCCCGGGGCTTCGCCATCATAGCTATCGTGACCCTTGCGCTGGGCATCGGCGCTAACACAGCCATGTTTAGCATTGTAAACGCCTGGCTGCTGCGCCCCCTTCCGCTGAGCAGTCCGCAAGAACTGGTGAGCGTCTGGAGAACGCAATCGCAAGCGCCTCGTCAGCCGGCATTCTTTAATCTCTATCACGATTATTTGGTCTGGGCGTCGCAGAACCGAGGGTTTCGGTCGCTGGCTGCGACGTTCGAGCAGAGTTATGGCCTGACGGGGGCGGGAGGTGAACCAGAGCAGGTACACGGCGCGGTCGCGAGCTGGAATCTCTTTCAAACCGTGGGCGCAACTCCCGCCGTGGGGCGGTTGTTCGAGGCAGAAGATACGCGTGGGGAGCCAGCATGCGTTATCAGTCACGCGCTCTGGACCGCCCGGTTTCATGCTGCGAACGATATTGTGGGTCGGACGATCGACTTGAATCGAAAACCGTATCGCGTTTTAGGCGCGTTGCCTGCGAATTTTTCTTTGCGCGTTCTCGACCGGCCGTTCGAGACGGACGCGTGGACAGTGATTACCGACAACGACGCGCGCTATGGCGCCACTACGGCTTCACCGGTGGCGGTGATCGGCAGGCTCAAGCGCGGGCTCACCGCCGCGCAAGCTGAAGCTGACCTCTCCGCTCTGCAAGCACAGCTCAATCGGCAGTTCTCCGACGAACCCGAAGGTTCCGGGGTTCTGGTGGAGAATTTGCAGCAAGACAACGCACGCACGATCCGCAGTTCGCTATTGCTGCTGTTTGGTGCGGTGAGCGTGTTATTGCTCATCGCGTGCGTAAACACAGGCAGCCTGATCCTGGGACGCAACGCGCAGCGCGCGAAGGAGCTTGCCGTGCGCGTGGCTCTGGGGTGTGGCACAACGCGCTTGCTGCAGCAATTGACCGCGGAAATCCTCACTATTTTCGTTTTCGGTGGCCTCGGGGGCATGCTGCTCGCGTTCGGCCTGTTGCGAATGTTCACCGCGTGGAGTCCGTTCGGAGTTCTGCCGCCCGGCGGCTTTTCTCTCGACCGAACCGTCTTGGCTGCGACGGCCGCGATTGTGTGCGTGACCGCGCTTACGTCTGGATCCTTACCCGCTTTGCGAGCGTTAAAAGTGCGCGAGCAGGATGTCCTGCGATCTGCGGGCCCGCGCTCAACATCATCGCGGGAGCACCTGCGCTGGCGAAATTTGTTGGTTGCGACGGAAATCTCGCTCTCAGTTGTGCTGCTGGTCGGAGCGGGACTACTCGTGTCTACTTTCCTCAAAATCGGGTCAGAGCCGTTGGGCTTCCAGACCCGCGACGTCTTCGTGACCGATGTGGCGCTGCCGCGCGCAACCTATTCCATGAGCGCTGATGAGATTCGCTTTTGCGATAGGATTTTGCAGAAACTCCGTGAATCGCCTGGCATTCGCGCCGCGGGCGCGGCAGTTTCGTGGCCCTTCAACGTTGACGGCTTGACACCGGTGGAAACTGAGAAAGAGCGGAGTCTGCCGGTGGCTGAACTGGCGCAGGCCGCTACCTTCAACGTCAGTCCGGGCTACTTTGATGCTCTGGGAGTTCCTCTGCTTCGCGGAAGAGGTTTCAATGACGGCGACCGCGCGGATTCGATGCCGGTGGCGGTCATCAACGAAGAGATGGCGCGCCAGTATTTCGCGGGACAAGATGCAATCGGCAAGCGAATCAGGTACCGCTATATCGATCAACGGGCGCCGGTAGATCCTTGGCTGACAATCGTAGGCGTAGTTGGCAGCACGCGCTCGATTCGCTTTAACCATCTTCAGTGGGATTTGTATCCGGCGGCTTACACGTCGTTCGTTCAATCCAAAGACCAAGATTTGCACGGCACCGACGCGCAAACCCTGTTTCTGTTTGCTCAAGGCCGTGGCCGACTGGACGAATCGGCAATCGCCTCCGCGGTTCACGATCTTGATCCGGACCTGCCCCTGGGCAGCATGCGAACCACGAGTGAAATCGTGAGCACCTTGCGCTCTCAGCCGCGCGTGCGCGCCATCCTCCTGGCGAGCCTTGGATTTTTGACGCTGCTACTGGCGACAATTGGCGTGGGCGGAGTGATGGGGCAGATGGTGGAACAACGGCGTCGCGACATAGGCATCCGGATGGCTCTGAGAGCGATGGCTTCGGACGTTCAGCGCTTGGTTCTTGGCCATGCCTTGCGCCTGACGTTAGCAGGGATGTTCGTGGGACTGCTGGGAGCTGAGGCGGTGGCGAACGTATTGCGTAGCTTTCTCTTCGGGGTTTCAGTACTCGATCCCATTACGTTCGCGGTCGTTATTGTGCTTCTTCCCATCGTGGCCCTGTTAGGCGCATACCTTCCCGCGCTCCGCGCGGCAAAGTCGGATCCGATGGACGCCTTGCGATCTGAGTAATGAAGGCGCAACGACCGCCCGTCGCCTTCGAGATTCAGACGAAATACGATCTGGGATTAGCGGTGGCTGAAAACCTCGCGAAGATTGAACGCGTTATGCGGCCGATTGAAATGACAGCGCGGTAGAAACCAGCGCTGCTCGTGCGACATCTGGGCCGTCAGACGGTTACAGCTTCGACAGGACGGCGGGGGCTCGCATGGGCGGACAGCTTTGGATGGCCCATATAGAAAACAAAAGTGGGCTGCCATGTGGGATCTGCGCAGATTTCGTTGAGCAGCGCGGCGCGAGAGGCCGGCCTGCTCAGCGCGCGCTCATGGTCTACCATCTCCACGGCCTCGTTGCAGGGGCGCGCGGCAAGTCCGTGGGCAGTGGCGAAGAGATGCGCGCGCTGCCAGACTCGGCCCGCCTGCAAACATTGTTCCTGGGCATAGCGGTCGCGCACGGCGATGAATCCGATCAGCGGCGCGCTTAGCATCAAGTTCAAATAGCCATTTTCCGTGCTGCAGGACGCAGCCCAGCGGAGCATGCGCACAGACATCATCTTGGCAATCGCAGTAGCTATAGGCGGCAGGCCGAAGGCATCAATCGTGAGTCCGTCACGGTATTTCTGGACCGAGCTCCATTTCGTGCGGACCCAACGCTCGCTGCCATGCTGAACATCTGGATCGGAATAAATTTCCGCATTTGCGGCAGAACTAATTTCGGCGATCTTTTTTCGATCAGCTTCGGCCGTGAAAAGGAATAGCTTTACATCCATGTAGCCGTCCGCCAGATGCTGGAGTGCGTCCATGAAATCAGGCGAGATCGCTCGGTGCGGATCGTAAGGACCACGATTGGTGTGTCGCAGCGGGATGGCGTTGTAGAGCTCGTTTTCCTCGCGTTTCCCAGATGCGAGACTCACGCGGGCTAGGAGTTGGGTACTGGGTTCGGCGGGAATCGGTCCAAGTTTTCCCCGAAAGAACTCTGGCGTGGCTGCGTAACCGTTGGCAGGCGCGGCCAGCAGCATATTCTCCAGAGCGCAACCCATGCCGATATGCTCTTCGCGCAGATAAGGATCGAGCGCGCCGACGTTCCTTTGAGTGTCAATGTGCAGTTCGATTGCAGAATCGGTGATCTTGAAAAGCCAGGGCTGCGTGTTATGAGGACTGGCAGCCAGAATCGCGGCGCGCACGAGCGCGAGCGGAACATCACTTCCAGAGCTGCGCCAGTCCTTCCACGGCTCGTAAGCCGGCCCCTCGCCGACGCTGAAAACTCCTTGATCGCAGGCACGCCAGACGCCCCCGCCCAAGACGGCGACGGTTACGATTCCTGTCCCTTTTAGGAAGGCTCTTCGCCGCACGATGCGCCTCCGCAGACGTTTAGCCCTGATCGTCCACTGCTACGATGCGCTCGGAATTGGAACAAATGCAAAAATTCGTTCCGCGCGCGAGCAACAGCAGCCGCTGCGAGATTACTGAACTGGATTGTTGTAGCCGGCGTCGCGGGGGTCGATCGGTTTGCGTCCGGAGAATCCTTCGTCCTGGCGGTGGTAGAAACGGATGCGATCTTCGCCCAGCTTCCAGCAGAGATACACTTCCTCGTCGTCAATGCGCGCGGGAAAATCCAGCAGACCCACTTCCAGATCTTTCACCACGCAGCCGGTTTCCTGAATCTGATCCAGCGCGGATTGCACGGATTCTTCCAGGCGATTGCGTTCCAGGCGCGTCTTGGCTGCGCTTTCGTACGCGACGGCCAGGCCGCCGGAGCGCTGGATGCGTTCGGCGAGCGAATTGATCTGCTCGTCCACGTCAATCATCTTGCGGCGCGATTCCATCGCTTCAATCAGCAGAGGCTCGAGCTGCGAACGCAGCCGCTCAGCCTCCGTCAGCGAGAAATATTTGGATTCCTCATCGGCCATGCTTTGTTGCTCCCAAGACTGACGTGCGATCAGCCGCCAATATAGACCATCGTGCGCGAGGGCGGCACAAAATCCGGCTCGTTGATGCGGTGGCTTTTTTCTTTCGTTTGTACCATGGCCACAATCGCGTCGCCGATTTCGCGGTCGCCCATGCCGCTGCGCAGCAAACTTTTCACATCGTGATCTTCCTTGCTGAAGAGGCAGGTACGCAATTTTCCATCGGCGGTGAGGCGGATGCGCGAGCAGTGACCGCAGAAGGGCTGCGTCACCGGCGCGATCAATCCGATTTCGCCGCCGCCGTCCGCGAAGCGGTATTTCCGCGCAGTCTCGCTGCGTTCGTGCACCACCGGAATCAGCGGCCAGCGCGCCGCGATGCGCCGATGCACTTCCGCCGCGGGCACCACCATGTCGCGCGTCCATGCGCGGTCCGCGTCCAGCGGCATGAATTCGATGAAGCGCATCACGATATCTTTTTCGCGCGCGAATTCGGCGAAGGCTTCCACTTCGTCGTCGTTCAGGCCGCGCACCAGCACCGCATTCACTTTCACGGGACGCAGCGGAGATGCTTGCGCCGCCTCGATTCCCGCCAGCACTTGATCGAACGTCTTGGTGCGTGTCACCTTCTCGAATTTTTCGCGATTCAGCGAATCCAGGCTGATGTTGATGCGGTTCAGGCCCGCCGCCACCAGTTGGTCGCAGCGTTCGGCGAGCAAGTGGCCGTTGGTGGTCATCGAAAGGTCCTGCACGCCGATGGCTTTCAGCCGCGCCACAAAATCTTCCACGCCGGAACGCACCAGCGGCTCGCCGCCCGTCACGCGCACTTTACGGATGCCCATGCCAACCAGAATGCGCACCAGCCGCTCGAACTCATCCCATTCCAGCAGCGCGTGTTCCGCCATGTGATTTTCGGGGTCCGCCGAACGGCAATACACGCAACGAAAATTGCAGCGGTCCGTCACCGACACTCGCAGGTCGGTGATTTGGCGCCCGAATTTGTCGGTCAGTGGCATTCTTCGTTTAGATGCTGCCAAGAATAAAATAGCCCAGTCCGATTTCGGAATTGGGCGAGGATGCCAGCGGCGCAGCGCGCTCGAATAACCGCGCTCGCTGGATGCTCTCCTTTCCATATCCGGGAGGAGCAGGCGTTTCCGCCCATTCCCTCATCTCCTAAAAATGCTAGGAGCATCGCCCTCACGCCCTGGGTTGTGTCTCCGTTAGGCCGAGTGGGTCGGAGTTATCAGAGCCGATGATACGCCTCTGTTCGTACGGGGGCAAACAATCGCAACTTTGGGAAATGGCGAAGCGACGGAGAACCACGCGTCAAGCTGGTTAAGTGTCTATTGGGGGAAAAAAATGTTCAATGAGTAAGCATACTCATGCGGGGTGTACAATATTGAACAGGTTCTCCCGACGTGTTTCTTTATGGTTGCCATGGCCGCTTTTGAACCATTTCCTGGGGTCAGCCCTCCAAGGGCTAGCTCTCGTTAATCCGGCCGAGATTCTATGTCTGCAATCTCACGAGATCGCGGCAAGCAGATTGTGCCGCCCGCGACGCTGAACGGACCGGCAAGTAGAAGGCTGCCCTTGCGTATCCTGTTTGTTAACAGGGACGTAGCGGATGTAGAACTCTGCATGCAGGAGCTGAAGAGAGCCCACTTTAAGGTTAGCTCCGACGTGGTCCTCACCCCGGACCAGTTTGCCGCGCGCCTGAAGGCAAAATTCTACGACGTGGTGCTGGCCGAATACCCCTCGCCTGATTGGCAAGGACCGCACGAACTCGAACTGCTGCGCCTGCGGGAACGGCAAATTCCCTGCATTTTCCTGATTGACACCACGCAACCCGAAACCGCGGCGGGGCTCATCAGCAGTGGCGCTGCCGATTGCGTTGGCATGGATCACCTCGGGCATCTTCCAGTAGCCGTACGTCGAGCGCTCAGTGAGAATCATCTGCGCGAAGAGCGCGATCGCACCGAAAGAAGGCTGCGTCATTCGGAAGCACGTTACCGCGCCCTGGTAGGAAACCTCGCCTATGGAATTTGCCGCTGCAACGTCAGAGGTAAGTTCCTCGACGTCAATCCGGCGCTGGCGACTATGCTGGGTTATGCGTCCCGCGATGAACTGTTGGCAGTAAACCTGGCAGCCGACGTCCTATGTGATCCCGCGAAACGCGCACAATTGCTGGGACATTCCGCGTTGCACCACGACGCCGATCCCTTGGAGACTGATTGGAAGCGGAAGGACGGCGCTACGCTGAAAGTTCGGCTGAGCGGGCGCGAGGTGAAGAACGCAGGCGAGACGGAGAGCTACGAGATCATTGTTGAGAACGTTACGCAACAGCGCAAGCTTGAAGATCATTTGCGCCAGCAAGCCGCCAAGGATGCGCTCACGGGTCTCGCCAACTACCGCCATCTGGTGGAAACCGTTGACAGTGAAATCAAGCGCTCGGAGCGCACCGCGCGTGAGTTCGCGCTGCTGTTCCTCGATTTGGACGGATTGAAACAGATCAACGATCATTTCGGACACCTAGTGGGCAGTCAAGCTCTGTGCAGGTTGGCCGATGTGTTGTGCATCTGCAGCCGCAAGGTCGATACCGCGGCGCGCTTCGGCGGGGATGAATTTGCGCTGGTGCTGCCCGAAACAGGACGAGTGCCGGCCAACCTGGTGGCTCGGCGCATTTGCGACAGTCTTGCGAACGACGGCCGGGAGCCGAAGCTATCGGTCAGCATCGGTGTTGCGATTTATCCCAAGGATGGCCAAAACGTGGATTCACTTCTGGGCGAAGCGGACGCTGCATTGTACGAAATGAAAACCAGAACCCGCGGCCCGAATGCGAACACGCAAGCGAAGACCGCCGGACTTCGCCACAAAGCGGCGGCAGGTGGCAAGACGCACTAGGTGACCCCATGAAGCACGAATCCAAAGTAATCAGCATCCAGCGCGTTTTCTCTCTCCGGTTGGACCCAGTTTTGACTGGTGAAGAAGCAATCGTGCTGCGCGCTCTTGCCAGTGGACTCACCGACCGCCAGGTGTGCAACCAACTCCGTATGAGTCCGGACACTTATCTGCGCATGATGCGCGACATGCGCGAAAAAATCGGTCAGTCGGATAACGTTTCTCTCATTGCCTGGGCGAAAGATCGGATCCGAGGCGTTGACCAACGGATCGACACGGCCAAAGGGCGCGCACGCATTGGGTGAATTGGTCTGACTCCCGCAGAACGAAGCGCTCCCTGCCACATCACGACCAATCCTCCTGTCGTGTCATTTCTTTGGCCCGAATACCGTGTGCCATGTGGTCCGGTCGCCCCTGTTGCGCGGCCCGGTACATGACCGGAAAGCCCCGCCCACGCTCGCGCTTCGCGGCGCAGCGAATATGGTAAAGTTGCGGACCGATGCGCATCTTCGTACTGGGAGTGGGCGGCGCCGGCTCCTTGCTTGCTCAATTGCTCGCGCGCCAGGGTCACACGGTCTGGTGCGGCGATCGCGACCCGGACCGCGCGCGGAAATTTCTGGGCAAGAAGAGCGCAATTGAAGTGGTGGAAGCGAACGCGCGCAATCTATGGTCCATTGTGCGGGCGGCTCGCGGCTGCAACTTGCTGGTGAACGCCTCGCCCGCTGTATTCAACGAAATCATTCTACGGGCTGCGCTGCGCCTGCGCGCACATTACCTGGATCTGAATTCGCACCTCAATCGCAATCCCTTCAAGCCGGAGCAATTCCGATTTCGCAAGCGCTTCGAGACGAAAAATCGCGCGGCGTTGATTTGCACGGGCGCGGCGCCGGGGCTCACTAATCTGCTCGCCAAGCGGGGCTCGGAATTGCTGGACAGCGTGGAGTCCGTGCAGATTCGACTGTACGAGAGCACCAAGAGCAAGGATCCGGTTTCCACATGGTCGCCGGAAGTGATGTACGACGAAGCGATTTCCAGCCCGCGGGTCTATCGTCACGGGCGCTTTTCTCTGGCGAAGCGCTTCGCGGACCGCGAAAAATTCCGTTTCCCTCCGCCCGTCGGCGAGACCACCGTGTACCTGGCCGCGCAGGATGAAGTCTGCATGCTGCCTTACGTGGTTCCCATGCGCGACATGGACGCCAAAATCGGCGGCAACGATTTCGATCGTTTATTCCGTTGGTATCGCCAGGGACGCTTGAACCGCTCGCAGGGAATTGTGCGCAAGCGCTTCCCGAAAACTCTGACGCCCAAAGGTGTGGCGGGAATGATTCGTCGCGGCGTGCTGGAAAATGCGCGCTTCGCCGCGGCTGTGCTGGTGCGCGGTGTGAAGGACGATCAACCGCTGCTGCTGCGCTACGACGCGAGCTTTCCCACGCTGTTCCAGATTCGCCAGCGCGGATTAATTTCTACGCCCATCGCGTATGCCACGGCACATCTTGCGGCAATCTTCATCCGGCATTTTCCGCGCGATATGGCCGGCGTGTTCGGCCCGTCGGAACTGCCCATCGAAACGCGCCGCTCGATCCTGGCCGAAGCCCGCTCCCGCGATTTCCGCGTCGCGTTCAAAATAACCCGCCTGAAGCAAACCGAAGACGAGGAATAGCAAACGGGGAGTCTAGTACGGCGTCGCGAGCGGCTTCAGCAATCCGAAATCTGTCAGGCCGTTCACTACAAACTGCACGGCGAGCGCCACCAGAAGCAAACCCATCAGCCGCATCAAAATGCGTATGCCGGTCTCGCCCAGATATTTGCGCACGCCGTCGGCGCCCGCCAGGATCATGAATGAAATGAACGACGTCAGCAGAATCGTCGCGTAAATTACGGCGTGCTGCCACAGCGAATGCGATTCGCCCACCAGCACCATCACCGTGGAAATCGCGCCGGGACCCGCCAGCATCGGCATCCCCAGCGGAATAATGCTCGCGTCCTGCTTTTCCGCGCCTTCCTGCTGCTCTTCGGCCGTCGCTTTCGTGCCGGACTGCCTGGCCTGCAGCATGTCCAGCCCAATCCCCATCAGAATAATTCCGCCGGCGATTTTGAACGCCGGCAAAGTGATGCCGAACATCTTGAAAATCAGGCTGCCTGCCAGTGCAAACGAGCACAGCACGATCGCGCAAGTGAATGCCGAACGCCGCGCCACGGCTCGCCGTTCCGGTGCCGTGGAATCCGCGGTAACTGCCAGAAACAAAGGAATCACGGCAAACGGGTCCACCAGAAAAAATACTGAGGTAATCGCCAGCAGCGCGAATTCGAGTACGACTTTGATAGAGTCAGCCATGGATTTTAGCGCGCAACCGCCGCGCCTGAGTCACAGTAACATTTTCGCACAAAGCTAAGCTGTGGAAAAATCCAGCGGAAGCATTGGTAGTTCGTCCAGGCAGGTGCTGCGGAAAGCCACAACTCAATGAAAGTAGATCAGCGGACGGAGACGCCTAAAATTTCATTCGTAGCGCAACGCCACCATGGGATCCACGCGCATTGCACACCGCGCGGGGATGTAGCACGCCGTTAGCGCGACGAGCGTCAGCAGCGCGGCCACCCCGACGAACGTGAGCGGATCGTTCGCGCTTACTCCGTAAAGCTGACTGGCCATCAGCCGCGTCAATCCCAACGCCGCCGCCAATCCGATCGCCACGCCCAGCAGCGCCACGCGCATTCCGTGGCCCAGCACCAGACGCAGCACGTCGCCGCGTTGTGCACCGAGGGCCGTGCGAATGCCAATTTCCTGCGTGCGCTGGCCGGTGATGTAGGAAATCACGCCGAATATTCCCACCGCGGACAGCACCAGCGCGAGCGCGGCGAAGACGCCCAGAAGAATCATGGTGAACCGCTGCGCCGCTATCGAATCGGAAACAACTTTCGACATGGGCTGGAATTCGTAGAGCACCTGGCGGCTATCGTATTTCTGCGACGCCGCCCGCAGCGATTCGCTCACGGCCTGCGGCGTTCCAACGGCGCGCACGACGAACGTGCAGGCGCGGCCGACCAGCGGCAGCACGCGATCGGGCAGTTGCGATATCGCAAAATAAATCTGGCCGCGCTGATCGAGAATTCCGGTCGCGCCCAGCCCCGCGTGTTTCACGTGACTCACTACGCCGACAATTTCGGCGCCTGCGACGTCAATGATCGCGATGTTGAGCCGTTTGCCGATGGGATTTTCACCGGGAAAAATCGACCGCGCAAAGCCATCATCCACTGCAACGACGAAGGGGGTCGTCTCTGTGTCCTGCGCGCTGAGAAATCGCCCGCGCTGGAGCGGAATCCCCATCACTTTCAGGTAATCGGGAGCGGCGGCGTACCACTGCGCGCGCGTCATTTCCTTCGCGGAAGCAGGTTTCGGTTGGCCGGTAATCCAGAACCCGACGAGCGAATCGCCGGTGAGCGGCAGCGCGCCGACCAATGGCGACGCGGCTGCGACACCCGGAACATCCTCAAATCGCGCGGTGATCTCGCGATAAGTTTCGCGAATGTGCGCGGGCGTAGTGATGCGCGCGGCCGAAGGCGATACGCCGAACTCCATCACATGCCGCGGATCAAAACCAGGATTCACATTCGCGAGACCGACGAGGCTGCGGACCATCAGTCCGGCGCCGGCGAGCAGCACGACGGCCAGCGCCATTTCGACAGCCACGAAAACATTTTGCGTGCGCAGGCGAGTTCCGCTGGAACCGCGTCCGCCCTCTTTCAGACTCTCGTGCAGATCAGGTTGCGAAGTTTTCAGCGCCGGCAACACGCCGAACGCGATGCCCACGAGAATCGAAATGGCCAGTGTGAAAAAAAGCACGCGGCCATCGAGCCCGATCTCGTCCGTGCGCGGCAGAGCCTCGGGAATCACCGCGAGCGCCGCCTTCGTGGCCCACGCGGCAAATAGCAGGCCCAGCGCGCCACCCGCGGACGCGATGAGCAGACTTTCCGTGATTAATTGCCGCATGATGCGCCGCCGCGTCGCACCCAACGCCACGCGAATCGCAAATTCCCGCGTGCGCGCCGCCGAACGCGCCAGCAGCAGATTGGCGACGTTCGCGCAGGCGATCAGCAGCACGAAACCAACCGCGCCCAGCAACATGAACAGCGTCGGGCCGATGTCACCGATGATGTCGTCCTTCAGCGGATTCACGAAGATGGCGGTGCCTTTGTTTGCGTCGGGATACTCCGCGGCAAGATTGCGCGCCACCGAATCCATATCGGCGCGCGCCTGCGCCAGCGTCACTCCCGGCTTCATTCTGGCGATTCCCACCGTGCCCAGGCTGGCGCGGCGATCGCGGAAAGGCTCCTCGTTGAATTGTCCCAGCGGCGTGAACACGTCGGCGGCAGTGTAAATCGGCGATTTTTCCGGCGCCACGCCGACGATTGTGCAGTTCCGCCCGTCCACGGTGACCGTCTTGCCCAGAACGTCGGGCGACGATGCAAACTTGCGATGCCACAGGCCGTCGCCAATCAGCGCCACGTAGCCAGCGCCGACTTGGTCTTCTTCGGGACGAAACGAGCGGCCCAATAGAGGTTTCACGCCGAGCAAATCGAAAAAGTTCGCGGAAATTTTTACACCGTCCACGCGTTCGGGCTCGCCCGCGCCGGTGACGATCATGTTGTCCTGCAGATATGCGCCGACGGAGGAAAATGCCGTGCTCTGTTTCTGCCAGTCCAAAAAATTCAAATATGGAATCGAGCTGTGCTGTCCGGGCGTGCGGTCCCACCACAATCCCACCAGCTGATTTGCCTGCGGGAACGGCAGTGGATTCAGCAGCACACCGTTGACGACGGAAAACAGCGCCGTATTGACGCCGATGCCCAGAGCCAAAGTCAAAATCGCGACGGCGGTGAAGCCCGGGGATTTGCGCAGCGTGCGCGCGCCATAGCGCACGTCCTGCAGCATATTCTCCAGCCACGTCCACGCCCATTGATCGTGCGTCACGTCTTGTATCACTCCCGAGTTGCCGAGTTCCCGGCGCGCAGCTTCTACGGCCTGCGCGGAAGATTCTCCGCGCGCCTCGCGATCGCGCGCGGCCATCCGCAGATGCGCGGCGATTTCTTCATGCAGCTCCTTCTTGCGCCGCTCGCGCCCGCCCCACAAAACTTTCATGCCTAGCTTCCCTTGCAGATACCGTCGCCGCTCTCATTCATAACGCAAAGCCACCATGGGATCCACGCGCATCGCGCGCCGCGCCGGCAGGAAGCACGCCGCGAGCGCTACGAACATCAACAGCAACGCCACCACGCCGTACGTCAGCGGATCCGTCGCCTGCACGCCGAACAATAATTTGCTCATCAGCCGCGTCAACATCAGTCCGCCCGCGATCCCAATCGCCACTCCCGCCAGCGCCAGCTTCGCGCCCTGCCCCACCACCAGCAGCAGCACTTCCTGCCGCCGCGCGCCCAACGCCATGCGGATGCCGATTTCGCGCGTACGCTGCGCCACAGAATAGGAGATCACGCCGTAAATTCCCACCGCACCGAGCAGCAGTGCGAGCGCAGCGAACACCGCAAAAAGTGCGGAAGTCGACCGCGGTTCAGCCATCGCCTCCCCCACCCAACTTTTCAGCGGGCTGATCTGGCTCACCGGCACGTCGTGGTTCAGGCTCGCGACAGTATTCTTCAAGTCGCCGGCGATTTGCACTTGGTCTCCGGCCGTCTCGATCAC
>Ga0182024_10008937_pt1 | contig 20922 bp, 26 predicted proteins | sample P32metaG_FD_120480 | JGI IMG/M metagenome (GOLD analysis project Ga0182024, IMG submission 120480) | Permafrost microbial communities from Stordalen Mire, Sweden - P3-2 metaG (Illumina Assembly) | ecosystem: Environmental > Terrestrial > Soil > Wetlands > Permafrost | place: Sweden: Stordalen...
GGAAAAGTTCCTTCTTTTGACCATTCCTGTAAACTACTTGAGTATCGACAGGCGGTGTTAGCGTTCAATTTCATAGAACCGGATGGAAATGCGGCCATTGCAAATGCAACTCCGGCGCCCTCAAGCAGCTCGCAGCCGCAAAGGTTCTCTACTGAGATTCAATACACGGGTGAGCTTGTCGTTTGCTTATTACCAGTGCCCAGAGCGGTGAAAAACCTTGGCCTGCTAGCTCAGGCGAGACCTGAAGTAAGGCAAGCGGCAAGTGCTGAAGCGAGTTATCTGCTAGCGCAATACTGTCGGAAGGTGAGTAATCCAACGTTCGCGACGATGGGAGAGATGGAGGCTCTCGGCGATTATTGCACTCAGATGAGCGGCGTTTTGAGAGGCGACCAAGTGTACTGGACAATCTGCAATCCTCGGAATGACCAGCGGGAATGAGGGTAACGATGCGATTTATATTCGGGCTTGCGGTGGCGAGCGGTATTTGGTGCGGGGCGGCGAACGCTCAATTTCAATGTCCTCCAGGTAGTGTGAATGTATCAAGTGGATACGTCACGATGTGCCAGTGCCCCGATGGCTCGGCGGCGGGCATCAGCGGTTGCAGAAGCCAATATACAGTTCCAGCTCAGCCGCAGGGGTTGCGGTGTGGTAACGGCTACTGCCCTTATGGAACGACGTGTTCGCGAAACGGCAATTTTTGTTTATCACAGGGCCAAGTCGATTGCGGGACGTACACATGCGGAAACGGAAACAAGTGTGGATCAGGAAATCGATGTTTCCCGATAGACGTGAACGAGTGCGGACCTGGATATTGTCAGCCGGGGCTCATGTGTACGTCGAACAAGCAGTGCGTCGATCCCGAGAAGACGTCTAATGGACCAAGTGGTGCGCTGGGAACACTGCTAGCAGTTTTTAATCTATACGCGGATGTTACTCAATTCCAACGACTGTTGCCGTCTACGTCGCTCTCTCAAAGTGTTAAGTCCCAACCAGCGATTACCGGAGTTTCGTGGTCAGCAATTCAGTCGTCTGCCGGAACGCCCGGCGCAGCGGGGCTTTCGCCAGGTAGTAGCGCGCAGGCCGCAGCAAGTTTCAATCCATTCACTAATACGTATTCAATTCCGAGTTCAGCTTCGGCTAACAATGCGGCGCCAAGTTTTGCTCAGCCTGCGACGCAACCGGGACTGCAAGCGACCATTCAAGCTACGAAGCCGGTGAGCGATAATCTGAAAGATGTTCAGACTATGCCGATGCAATCGGCGCCGTCTCAGCAAAACAGTAATACGACTTGGCAAAGTCCAGACCCCTTTAACACGCACTGTACGGGCGCAATTAAGTGTTAGTGGGGAAGGCGAGTATCTGTGATGCAGGGGTAGAGTCGGTTCTGAATTCGAGTTTTGAAATCGGGGTAGAAGATGGCTAAGATGCGATACGGCGTATTGCTGATGAGTTTATTAGGTATTGCGCTGGTTGGATGGGTCGTTCCGCTTTATATTGCGGAAGGATGCGTGCGGGCTTGTCCAAATGTTGGAAAGTGGGCGTTATATGTGGCCAGGTATATGTCGATTGGAGCCGGGATTGTTGCGCTCGGTTTAATCAGTTGGGGGTTTATAGCGTTCATTTGGGTATTCCTCGGGATGAAAAACAGCGTGGAAAAGATCAAGGCACGTTGGGAAGAACGAAGGGGAACAGCTGCGCGGTCAGTTGAGAAAATGCTGGATGATGTTGCATGCGAGATCGCGGCACGAAAAGCTAACCTTCTGCCCCCAGGGAAACCACGCTATAGCCAAGGAGAGGGAACGATGTACGGAGCTGGGGGAGAAGAGCTGAAGTAAGCAGGAGCCCCGCTATCGGAACTTTTGTGCGGCTTACATTAATTCGGCCGAAAATAATTTCTAATTTGCGTACGAAGCAAGCCACGTATACGCCCTTCAGCGCCTGGCGAGGTGAGGGCGTGCCAATAGCCACGAAACCTTCAAAGAAGAATCTGAAATCTCCTCGCAACCCATGGCCGGTCATCAAGAAAATGCTAGGAATGGTCGCGAAGAGAAATTCCGTCCGAAAGCGTTGACGATTACCTCCCTTGGGCAGACGTTGTAGGGCGCTGGGCTGCCGGCCTATCCGCCGATCCGCGAGATAGCTCAGTGTCGTTGCAGGGGAGCAGGGATAAGGACTGGCTTCCAGGACTTTGCCTTAGAGCCCATCCGGGAAGTTTAGATTCGTGACGAGGCATTTGCAGCGAGTCGCCTGAGCATGATGCGGATCATAGCGAGGCGGACGAAGGCCGTGACGGTTGCGGCGTAGCGTTCGAAGTCACGAGCCAGGCGGCGATTGCGGCTGATCCAGGCGAATGTTCTTTCGACAATCCATCGTTTGGGCAGGACCTCGAAGCCGGCGGCATCGGATCGCTTCACGATCTGTAACCTCCATGTCCCGGTGCGCCATGCGACGAGCGCCATCTTCTGGCCTGCGTATCCGCCATCAGCAAAGATACGCTCGATGAAGGGAAACAGTCGCCGTGCCCGGCGCAGCAGATGGAGGGCGCCGTCACGGTCCTGAATATCAGCCGGATGAACGACGACGTTCAACAGGAGGCCCAGCGTGTCGACCAGGATGTGCCGTTTGCGACCTTTGATCTTCTTGCCCGCGTCGTAGCCCAAAGGATCGAGCGAAGCCCCCCTTTTAGGGCACCCCTTGCGGTCTGCGAGTCGATGATCGCTGCGGTCGGGCTTGCTTCACGTCCTTCCTGCTCTCGGACCGCCACGTAGAGTGCATGATGGATGCGTTCCAAAGTGCCATCCCAGTTCCAGAGCTCAAGATAGTCGTGCACTGTGCTCTTCGGCGGCAAATCCTTGGGCAGCGCCTTCCATTGGCACCCGGTCCACAACACGTAGAAAATCCCGTTCAAGACTTCGCGCACGTTGACCGAGCGTTTGCGTCCACCGTGTCGCGCCGGCGGGATCATCGGCGCGACAATAATCCACTCCTCGTCGGTCAAATCGCTCGGATAACGCAGGCCGTTGCGGTTCGCAGCACGGCGATGATCGGGGGTCCACATGAGGCGCTCCTTCGCGAATCAAGCGCCCAACAAGGAATCACATCTGATTCATTCGACTCAAGAACTTTTCGGATCGGCTCTTAGACCTTGCCAGTTGTGTGGTACATAGGTTTCAATCGCCGCCGGATTTTCGAATCCAGGGGGAAAAGTCGGATTATTCCTGGTGGTCACCGCAGTCGAACCAATAGACTTCCTGCCAATTCTGTGCGTGTGAAAGAGTGCCGTGATAAACGAAGCAGCCATAGGCAATAGGGAGTGGTGGTCTGTCGGGCGATACTGTTTCCCCGGATTCGAAGCACTCCGTGCGAACCCGAGTTCTAATTAAGTCGGCATACTTTTGGATTTGAGGGTCGTTCGCATTTCCAGTTTGCTGCGCTGTATGAACGAGTTGATAAAGCGCAGCTAACTGGATGGCGGTATTTTGAATGGGGCAAACGGCCATCGCGCTGGCCGAGTTGGCGCCGAGCAACAGTGTAGCGATGCAGTATAGGGCGGTTTTCATCTTCGATGGTTAAATTGCGGCGGCGGCGCGACCGGGAACGTAGGGTGTACCTGAAAATTCGGCTGAGGGACGTAGGTGTATTGTGGAGTGGGGTGTGGTTGGATCGGTTCCATCCGGCATATGCCATTCGAGCAAATCATTGGCGTCGGCTGGCCGGCGTTGGGAGTAGCGACGCCCGGATTGCCGAAAACGGCTCTTTGATTCGGATTATAGGTTTGCATTGGAACAGTCCCCGGTTGGGCGTAGCCTTGGGTGCTATAGGCACCTTGAGGCATAGGCTGACCTAAAGACATGTAGCTACTGCCGATGGTGGCTTCGCCGTTGTAGATATTGTCGAGCGTTCCGCCGCGTGCCCCCGTACTCGCTAGGAGCACTGATAGCGGCAAAAGGAAACTTCGAAGATTTGTCACGTGGACTCCTCCCATTTACTAGTTTCTTTCCAATACACGGCAGGGTAGCCATCTAAGGGGATTCTCGCAAGAGCCTCGTGACAGGTTATTGGCCGCGAAACGAAAAGCTCCCGCCGTGGGAGCCTTTCGTTTTTCGATGCGGTCGTTAGGCAGTTTGCGCCGAGTTTTGGCGATGCTGGTGCCAAGACCGAATGGAGGGAGATAACGCATTAGGGTACTATAGCTTAAACTGGAGGAGGCATAGGGGAGGGTAGCGTGAAAAAAGTATGGGTGCCGATAGTGGCCTTGGTCATTTCGCAGACAAAGCCAGTGTACAGTATTGAGTATGAGAAGCTGGAACCGGCTATAAAATATCCTGGCAAAGGGTGGCTGATTCAATCCGGGAATGATCACGGCCTTCACTTTCATGCGTACCTGCAAAGCAAAGCGCTCATGGTGACGAGTGACGCGATTTATTACCACGGGGAAGAGTTGGTGGAGGGCGCCGACGATCCGAAGGGATATATTCGTTGGTACTTTAGAACAGTCTGCGCGGTACCCGACACACCAACATCGGAACAACTGGGTATATATTTCAACAAAGGTGACCCAAAGACAGAGACCTTCATCCCATTCAAGCCGAACGAGGTTTCCAATATCGTTAGAGGCTGGTACGCCCTGTGGTGGGCAGTTTGCAAAAATGAGTTGAGAAACTTTGAATGATCAATGGGCCGAAGTCTGCTTCCACTCCCACGTCTCGGCGTGCTTTGCCAACTGCAAGCTGGCCTCGACGCTCTGGTAGAGGCCGTTGGCGGCATTCGTCGATGAAGGTTTGGCGGTGCTTTTGCTGTTGGAGCTTGGTGAAGGTCATATATGGCGGCAGTATATCACGCCACTCATTGCGCAACGTCGCTGTAGAGCGAGGGGTGGTTGGGGACGTGCGCTCGCGAGAGCACGACGACTTCGGGGTCATCGGGGAACAGTTGTTTTGAAAAAGGGAGAAGCTTGGCGGGGTCTGGTGGCTGTGGGCGCTCCTCCTCGTCGTTCATAGCGTCTTGAGATAGGCGAGTTCGAGCGCCCAGTCGGAAGCGGAAGTGCGGCGCGGTCGCCAGCTATCCCGTTCGCAGGCGTCCCAAAGCGTAGCACGGTCGGGCGGCGGCATACCGGGTCAACAGAACACAGACCGGCACGCACACACTTGATCAGTTTGTTTATACCAGTGACCGATATCTCTATTTCTAAGACGGTACCCTCACTTCGATACAGATGAGCGGAGCGCTGCGCTAGCCTCAAAAGGAGGCGACGGCTCTGCGGCGGCCGATAGTGCACTGCGATTATCGCTTCTCATGGCAAGAGGTCCCGAAGCGGCGCGTCTTCGGCAGACCCGCTAATATGTGCAGACGTCTGCAAATTTATTCTAGAACGACGGCGCTGCTATAGCTCGGGATAGCTGTTCCACCTTGCTCCTGTGCTCGGACCTGCATTTCCTGTATCGGGTCGACGGCCCTTTGTGCAGACGTCTGCAGAAATCCGGTTGCTTGTTGGCAGTTTAAGGAAGGCTTGCGCGCTAGCCGAGTTCTTGTGCAGACAACTGCACAACGCCGGCGCTGGCGGAATCTGACGCTGCCGCAGGTCAGTCGCGCCAATGATATAAGTGACGCCAGGCGGAGACGGAGGTGGTTACATGCCGAAAAAGATGAGAATTGTTCGGCCGACCGATCCGGATTTCAAAGAGCTCTTAGATTCTGGCCGACTCGTGTCCGGTGCCGACATCCAGGCGCAGTGGCACGCATGGAACTCGGGCGAAATTCCCGATCCTGCTGATGGCGACGAAATCGTGCAGCCGAGAAGGCGGCCGATAGGCTCATCGAAAGAAAAATCATCTCGGTCAATAAACACATGATCAGGCTGTTCGATAAAGATGAGCGACTGGGCGATATTTACCTACTCGATGGTAAGATCGTTGTCCGCCGTGCTGTCGATGGTGGTGTCGCTGACACCATCGAGTCCGTGCGACACGGTCGGTCAGATAGTGAATTGTACCACGCCCTGCCGCATATATTTTGCGGTCAGTGCTGGGCCGGGTATGTCGACCTGGACGAGCAACCAGGTCCTGACGATGAGATCGTGGAGCCGTAGAGCCGGCCGGAAGACCTCAGTGCGGACTCAAAGCCGTCCAGAAGCGCGTCGAGCAGGATGTCGCCAAGGACGGCCCTCCCTCCGATGCCGATCTTATAAAGGAGTTCGACAAGATGATTGAGACTGCACCGAAATGAGATAGCGGAAGAGCCCTCCGATACAGGGGTGCATTTCGGTCGACAAACATGGGTCCGACTGGTATCCGGAATGAGACCGCTAAGTGCTACCCTGATTTTCTTTCGGCACGACCTTGGCCCGTAAAGCGAAAAGCCACAAACCATCCCTCGAATGGTTCAAGATCAAGGTGACAGCTATCGCCGCCAGTATTACGCAGCGTGGGCCGGGCCTATCGGGACCTGAGCCTGACGGTGCTGCCGATAGCGTCATCAACTTCGAAGGAGCATTGGACCATCCCGTGCTGAAGCGAGACACCGCGTTCATGTACATATTCCGTGGTGCAAAGATTGGAGACAATCCCGGCAGCGCCATTGGGGCGACAACGGCATGGCAACTTGTATTGCGCTTGCCCCGCGAACAATTCGCAGACCTGCTGACTATCGTTGCCGCTCGGCGGCTCGCCGAGGTCGACCTGGTGCTGGAGAAGCTAAGGTATGGCAACGGTTCAGTGAGATCGGCGAGTTTCTACACCGAACCCGCGCCACATGAACATGGTGACGACGCAGACAGGGCTTGAAGCGCTTATTCAACTGACTACACCCTCTGTTCTTGCCAGCCGGCTCTTTGCACTTGAAATGCGCACCGCAAATTGCAACCATTGCGAGCGAGGCGCTGACTGCTGTCTAGAACGCGGTGCCAATGCAATCAGGCGACACCAATGGAGATTATCGGCGAAGGATTGGACGAAGTCCTGATCCAGCTTTACGGCAAGCTGCTGACATGCACCTCGCGTAATACGGGCTCACGCGGCTCGACGGTAGAGATGCTCGGCGTCGCATTACGGATTTCCAAGCCGCGCGCGAGGATAAGCCGTTCTGAAAACCGTGGCAAACCCTTCAGCGCTCTTGGCGAACTCCTTTGGTATCTTGCGGGCTCTGACCGACTCGATTTTATCGAGCCGTATGTCAAGCAATACCGTAAGGATGCGGTCAATGGGATCATACAAGGCGCTTACGGCCCGCGCATATTTGCGATGCGTGAAAAATTCGACCAAGTGTTAAGTGTTACGCAGCTTTTGAGCAAACGACCAACTTCGCGTCGAGCAGTTATCCAGCTCTTTAATGCTGAAGACATAGCATCCGAGCACAAGGAAGTGCCGTGCACCACTACGCTCCAATTCCATTTACGCGAAGGCCGTATGCATATGTCGGCAACGCTCCGTTCAAATGATGCTTACTGGGGCCTACCACACGACGTGTTTTGTTTCACGATGCTGCAAGAGATGATGGCGCGCCGGTTGGGAGTGGAGCTTGGTGAATATTATCAGTATGTGGGCAGTATGCATGTCTACGAGGACTTCCATGAAGCAATGCGGCAATATGTTGCTGAGGGCCACCATCGAACAGTAGAAATGCCGAGCATGCCGGCCGGTGATCCTTTTGAGGTGGTCGACACTTTGCTTGGGGCAGAAAAGCGAATCCGGATTGGTGAGAAAGTCATCGCCACTGATGTTTTTTCGGAGCCATATTGGGCTGACATTATTCGCTTGCTGCAAGTTTTCTGGGAGACCGGGCACGATGAACGGTTGGACGAGTTAGCTCAAGAATTTGTATCTCCGATCTATAGGTCCTACCTGGAAGGCCGACGGAACATGAGGCCTCGACCTCTTGAGCCGCATGCATAGGCGTAAGAGAGCTAACCGAGGTGTGAACGTGAAGTGGCCGTCGTGGCAGGATGAGAAAAGTAGGATCACAACGGCGTTGCAGCAGCACGCCCGTCGAGTCCGGCAATTGCCGGGGATTGTTGATCCTCAGGCGCTGGACGCCTTGGCGATGCAATTCGTCGCAAGTTTGAGACGTGAGAGGTATTATAAACTCCTGCAGCGCGGGCCGATCCCGGCGTACCGCGCTGATCCGAATGATCCCAGATTCGATGCTGAACGTGCTGTTGCGTATCACGTGCAACGAGGCAACATTGACGAAGCCTCCTGGCTTATATTTCTCATGGTTCATTTCGCCAAGCCGGCCGACTCTGGATGGAGGCGACTACAGGATGTCTATGGCAGATTGGGCGCCGGTATTTGGGATTGGAATACCATCAGCAGAAATCCCGAGTCATTCGCAAGCTGGCTGGCTGCAAATTGGCAGAGTGTTCGGGGAAAATTTGGCAATCACCGTAAGTATGAAAGTTTGCGTCCATCATCGAATAGGAGTGTGGCGCAGGTGGTTGACAGTTATCTTGCGTGGATTGGTCCAGGTGGACACCGGCGGCTTTTTGCGGACGTCGTGCGCCGCTCCGGTAATGATCCACACACGATTTTTGATACTCTCTTTAGGGAACTACCTATTGTGAGTTTCGGTCGTCTCGCTAAGTTCGATTATCTTTCAATGCTTGGTCGATATGGCATCGTGCCGATTGAGGCCGGTTCAGCCTACCTGGACGGGGCAACTGGGCCAATAATGGGAGCGCGCCTTTTATTTGATGGCCGACGTGAGGGACCGTCAACAAGTGCCAGCCTGCAGAGCATGCTCGACGCACTCGATGCAGATTTGCATGTCGGCATGCAGGTCATGGAGGACGCGCTATGCAATTGGCAAAAACTCCCCCTGAGGTTTGAGCATTTCAGGGGTTAACTGAGCGCCGGCTCGATCTCGTCCCAGGTCCAACGTCGCTTCAGCTTGTTGAACTTCTCGTGACCGATTATTTCTCTGTGCTGCATTTGGCCAACTGTAAGTCCGGCCGCGATTCCTAGCGAAACGCTGAACCGCAAAATGGCCTCACGGTTAGGCTTCAGACGCAGGAATTCAGCTTCTCTTGCCTTCGGGATAATACAGTTGCTTGCAAACTCGTTCGCCTCTCGCTCTCGATCATCCTGAAGTGTCTCCTCGTCGTCGACGAATGTTTTGCCCTCGTGCAATAACAAATGCCCCAGTTCATGAAACACTGTGAACCAGAACTGATCGTCAGCTCGGAACCGGAAACTTAGCAGGATCATTGCCTTGTCCGCCGCAAGGAATCTTACGGCCCCACTCGCGCGACAGCCTTTAGGCGGTCGTACAATAACAAGTGCCACGCCAGCTTCGGCACAGATACTCCTGAGCTTTGGTAGGAAGCGCGCTGGATGACTGACCTTTGATAACTTTCGAACATCATCCAGTTTCTCGCGTAGGACGTTTGAATTCCATGGTTTTGTCGACGCCATGGTAGCTTCAATTTCACCTTGTCGTAGCCATATCGAAACGGCGCCTTCGTCGGAAAGCAGAGTCGGGGATGTCCTGAACTGGGTCTCGCCTCGTAAATAGCCGTAGCGAGTCATCCAGGTTCGAAGATTGTTTACATTGAAAAAGACTAAGCGTCTCCGGAGTTCCTCTTGCTTCCGAACTTCGCTAAGATGACCACGCGACTTACCGCCGGGAACAGGCACGCGCTCAAGCCATTCCTCTCCTTCGGTGTCGAGCACGCAGCGTACAGCTCGGTCGAGCGCACGCTCATAGTTTGCCTGTCGCTGCAGCCAGAATTCTGCCGTGCCGCCAAGTGTTGCGGCGAGTGCGCGTGCCCGCCGCATATCAATGCTCACCGAGCCTGCCACCAAGCCACGCAGCGCATCCATTCCACCCTCGAGCGCAACTGCGACTTTGTCAGGCATCACGTTTTGCCGCCGCATTGCGGCTACCAATGTGTCCCCCGGCATCGAAAACCAGTCGGGCGCGAACTGTTGCTCTTCCGTCACTCTATAGCCCCGCACATCTTGATGAGCTTCAACCGCTGAACTTTGCGCCAATCTAGGCTACCGTCGGCAAGGCGCAGGAGCTTGGCCCCGACCGCAACAAAGGTCGCGCAATGGCCTGGACCGACGTTCAGGCATATCATATCAGTACCGACAATCTTCGCATCCTTGCCGAAGAGGTCGACCAAATCTCCGCCATTATCGAGGGCCTCGACATCAGCCAGTATCCGAATCAGCGCTTGTGCGACGGACGCGCCTAGCAATCGCTCGGCCCTTTCCAGGCTTGAGCACTGCTCAAGAAGTTCCCGTGTGTCGAAAGAGACGATCAAAACGACCTTCTCGGAACGTCACCTTGCGCCGCTGGGCTACGGCTCTTTCATCGGAGCGCATAATCAATAGCTTATAATCATTGCGGAAGTGGCGACCTGTGCGGCTTTGTTGCCCGTTTCCGTCGGATAGCATCGATCCGTTCCCAATTCCGTTCGAGTTCATGATAGCCCGCGTCTTTCATGTCAATCCGCATAGCACTGCAGAGACCAGCAAGGGTGACCATCACGCCCCCGACCTCGTGATCAGGTTCGCCCACCGGCCGCGAGAACACGTAGTCTACCAGCGTCTGCGCCTGTTCACGTGTGCAGCCGCTGGCCTGCGCTAGTTCCAGTGCTTCTTCTAGAAACCTATGTGTCCGTTCTTCGCGGTCGGTGCATACGGCTGGCGAAAAGCAGGCTGCCAGCCATTCTTCAACACGTCGCTGAAATGATTTGCCGAACACTGTGCCAAGCTTTCCGAAGTTCCATCGCATCAAGGCACGATCTAATGGCGAATCGAAGTTGAACAAGGTTTCCACGTGGGACGAAGCGCCGCAATAGGTAGCGACACGTTATCGATGGACTTTTGCTCCTGACGGCTTCGCGCCCCAACAGCAGGCGCAAGACCGGGAAGCCGAGTGTAGCAATTTTGGCCAGAAAAAATAGTCGCTAGCCCCCTGCTGCTACACAAGCCACAGAACAATTCGACACTGGGGGCGTTGCTGGGCATAGGGCTAACCCCCAACTAACCGGCTCTTTTCTGCCGAGCGCCTGATTTGATTAACGGCCTGGCAGTGACCTCCTTGCCCTGCTTTCACGGAATGGGAAGCAGCATCTCGGCGGGGACCTTCGATGCGGCGCGCCTGCGACCTCGTCCGCCCGATGGCGGGCAAGGGCTGGGCCGTAACGGGCCCTGGGCCGTCGTCACTTCTTCGGTTTGGGCTTGTAATAGAGCGAATCAAGAAAGGCCGCGCGCCCATCCCAAATCGCGCCGGCCCTCGTACCGGCCGGACGCGGCGACGTCCACCACTGCGAGATTAGAATGCGCTCGACCACAGAGTCCCAGTAGGGCTCGTAGTCGTGATGACCAAGACGAATACCGAATGCTCTGCAAAGTCCGTCCCGGTTTTCCGAATCGAAACAGACAAAGTAATCCGGTCGTTTCATCGCCAATAGCCGGGTCGCCGTTGCCAGACCATGCCGCCGCCGGCGCGGATACGCGGCTACATATTCCGCAATGAATTCCTGATAATTTTCGCGCCGAACCTCGCCCCTCGGCGGAATCGCGTCGAGCGCCCGCGAAAGGCGTGGACTATTTGCGTTCACGAGCTTCTTGAACATGCCCGCGCCGAACATCGAACCGAACCATCCCCAGGGCTCTGGACCGAACCCTCCGATGCCTTGGCGTTCCGGCTTGGACATCCGGAGCAGCGACCGATGGGTGTCGAAAAGGCGGCGCGCCTCTTCGAGCACTGCGATGCGCTTCTCGATGCCGTGATGCCTGTCCCTCAGGACGAGGTTGTAATAGGTATTCCAGGACATCTTGAGGAGCGGTGTCCGGAGTATCGGCTTAGGCTACGCGCCCAAGCCCTTTTTCCTTGGCCTCCCCGGAAGTAAACGGTGCCATCCTCATGGATTGAGGAAATTACATACTTGCGGGGAAAGGCGTCGTGCCTGTTTACTACGACGACTCCAGGCGCGAGCCGCTGACGCTCTATGGCTTGTTGATTTAGATCAGTCATCAGGTCGGTTATAACGGCGTCGCCTGCGGCACGGCTCACGCCTGAAATGTCCCGCTGAAATTTCGCGGCTAGCTCAATTTGCTTAGGTGTGGGCGAGCCTAAGTCAGTCATTCCGTTAAATTCTCGCCGGATCACGTCAAAAATCATGGCTTCCGCTTCGCCCAAAGACTTGCCAGTCAAATCGAGACCTAATTTTCTACCGAAAGCAATTTGCACTTCTGTCACGTGACGCATGTTGCTTTCCCTAATCCTATCACCAAAAGCATCTCTTAGTTACTCAGCCGGAGCGCCACCTTGTGATGAGAGTACGCACGAGAATTCTCCATATGCTGAAACTCATTACCATACTAGTGCAACTATACGGGCGCGCTCAATCGAGAGCTGCATGGTGCAGCCTAGTTTTGAACCGCACGCTGGGATTACCGACCGGCGCGGAGGCAGGCGCTCCAGTCGTCTGGTTGGGAGCCAAGACTCGTATTGAGTATGTGGGCTAAGCGAATGCCCGCGCGGCTTAATTGCAGGCGCACGTCCACCTCCGCCGTGTCGACGTAGTTTGAGTCCAGGTGCTGTGTTTGGTCCTTTGACAACGGGGGGCTTCCATAAACGTCGACCTTGGCGACCTTGAATGCCTCAATGGCCCAATCCTCAGGTGAGCCTGCCGCCCATTCGGAGGCGTCAGTAGGTGTTATTTGCGCCAGCAATTGCTGTGCGAGGGCCGGAGGTGGAGCGTCTATGGCTTCGACAAATTGCGTGTCCCAAAAGCCATGCAATTCATCCCTAGCTTTATGCGGAAAGCCATCCACAATCACTTTGATCCCATTGCCGCCCCTGTCGTGGTGGTCCGAAGAATGGAGCGGTTGGTGAAGGTCTCCCACGAAATGCAGAAGGAATTTGAGAGCAAAAAGACGTTCTTCGGCGTCAATGTTCGCCGCTGCCAATTCGGCTTGGAATTGTTCGATTTTATCCACCGCGCACGCTTCGGGCGGACCGTTTGACGCGAGCGTGCCCGCTGGCAGCGGATTACGACCAAAGCACGCTGCGGTCAGGTCAGGATTGTCGATTTCTATGTCGCTGAAGTGCCAACTCTGGGTCTGCTCGTAGTGCATTGTGCGATTGTTCATATCGCGGTATTTGTCTGCCCATGTGGCCTCGCTCGCGATGTCGTGAGGTGTAAGGGGGTCGGGGTCCGCTGCCAGCATCGCCGCCATTTGGTTCTTGGCAGACTGCGTCAAACACTGTTGCGCGATGAGCGCAATGGTCTTGTGGCCGTCGTCGCCCCAAGGAAGCGCCGGTTGAGAAACCCCCAGCAGCAGAGACAAGCTCATAATCGCGGTGTTCGACTTCATGCGACGGTTTTTCCAAAGCGGCGACAAAACCTACACTGATGGCTTTAGCCTATATAGCGGTACCGTGAGCCTGGGCCTTGGCATTGTGCTTCGGGCTATGAATACAATTTTGCGGTCATGCAAGATATCTTGATTATCGCCAGGTGCTTCACCCGCGACAGATGATGCTGCCTTAAGAGCCCCGGTTCAGCGATGCCTCTCTTCGATAGTTACATCATGGTCGATTGGTCCGGCGGTGCACGCCGGCGGGCGAACCGTTCGGATACTATTTGGATGGCTCACGGCCGTATGAGCGCTGATCACCCAGCGACAACAAGTCCATTTTCAAGGACCGAAGCTATCGAGTTGATTGCGGCGATGCTTGTCGAGGCGATGGCTAGTAACCTACGAGTTCTAGTCTGCTTCGACTTCGCCTACGGGTATCCCAGAGATTTTTCCGCTTCACTCCAGACAGCGACTGGGAAAGGAGGCTCCGATCTGCCGTGGCTGCAGGTTTGGCGATACCTTAGCGAGGCCATCAAAGACGATGTAGGGACCGCGCCTGGCCGCAAGCCGACCAATCGTAGCAATCGTTTTGAGGTCGCAAACCAAATTAACGCGCTGTTATCGGTCAGCCCGGAGGCCGCTGGCCCTTTTTGGTGTGCGGGAAATGAGCCTTACCTTTATCTTCCGCAGACGCGACCTCCACAGCCCTTTCAAACGGCACAGGGCTATACCATCAGGCCATTTCGATTGACTGATGAACGAGCCAGGAGTGGCACACCGTTTCGGCTCTTTGGTACTGCGAGCGTAGGGAGCCAGAGTCTCACGGGCATAGCGCAGCTTCACAAGCTACGTTACGACCACAGGTTCGAGGCGAAATCCGCTGTGTGGCCATTTGAGACCGGCTGGGCGACTAAGGTCAATTGGTTGCCTGAAAATATCTCGATCCTTCACGCGGAAATCTATCCAAGCGTTAGAGAGCCGAAACCAGATACGATCAAGGACCGAGGTCAGGTCCGCGCAATGTGGGAATGGGCACGCGAATTGGATCGACAAGAATTGGTCTGGTGTGAATTTTGCCGTCCCGCGGACATTGATCCAGGATCAAAGGAGGATATCGCCATCCAGTTGACCGAAGGCTGGATACTCGGTGCTTCGCCAACCGTTCGCAATCAGTAGCCGTCAGCCATTCGTGGCTCCGCACATGAATGCCATAAACGTCATCTCGCCGTACAAACATCACGGCATGTGGGTCTTCGATGAGCCGCCCCGAAAATGGTCATGTCGGCGACGATGAAGCGCCCGCCGCCTTGTAGTCCTGCAATTGCTCGGTCAAGTCGAAACTGCGCGCACCATAGGGAAGGTCTTTAAGATCGTAGACCGAGCGACCACAGGTGACGGCACTCAGGACCGTTGCACCGGCATCAATCAATCTGTCTTGGCAGGCCAGCAGATTGCCGCCTGTCGTGACTATGTCATCGACGATAACAACTTTCTTACCCTTTACCTCTGCTTTGGCCTCAAGCAAGGGCAGAAGGTCCGCTCGCTTGCGCGAGCCGCCTTCATGTCCCTTTGGGCGCCGCTTAGTCCAACGAAGACCATCCAACACGCGGTCACTGTATGCCGTTTCCTTGAACGCCTCCTGAGCCATATTGAGCGTGCGATAACCATGCACGTTCGATAGCGCAGCAGTGTCGGGCGCCGGTACGAGATAAACGTCTTTTTCTTGATGCGCGGCTATCACTTTGGCGGCCCACTCTCCAAATGCGGGCCGCACGAGATTAAAATTTTTCTTCGTTATATCCAGCCGCTGACCGTCTTTAAGGATATAAAATGTGCTCTTGAACGAGCCTATCTTCACGGCCCAACAAAACATATAGGATTCCCAAAATGGCGGGTCGTGAGGCCGAGCGACGCCCGTCACCTTCTCTGCATATTCGGAATAATAACCGGCGCAGGAATGGACTTTCATTTCAACCCCAGAGCGTCGAAAATCTGTTCCGTGCGCTCTAGGATGACAGTCTTTTCATTGTTTAGGAAGCGTTTTGGCCACTCATTGCTATCTAAAACACTCTTTAAGATAAACAACCACCGGCCGAGGTCTTGGCAGGCGCGGGCTTGGTGCAACGAGCCGGATTCGCTGGTCGCTTCAACGATCACGGTCGCATCTGAAATTGCCGCCATGATCTTATTGTGCTGCGGAAAATTCGACGGAAAGACGTGCGTCCCTTCCGCGAAGGGAGAGATCAGCAGGTGTTCCCGCCAGATAGTCTCTTGGAGCGGCCCGTTTTCGGCGGGCGACGCTTTTGACAGCGGCGTGCCGATGACGGCGATGGACTGGCCGCCGCTTTCCAGGGCAGTTTGATGGGCGGTCGTGTCGATACCCTTCGCAAGCCCGGACACGATCACGACGCCGCGTTCTACTAGTTCGCGGGCAAGCCGGGCGGCGCGGGCGCGGCCGTGCGAGGTAGCCTTTCGCGTGCCCACAATCGAAACGCCCGGGCGCGACAAGAGGCCAATGTCACCGGCATAGTAAAGCGTGATGTTTGCCGGCGCCGTTTTGTTGCTCTTGAAAATGTCGAGCTGGCGGCCACTGAGCTTGATGCCGCGTTGTGCTGTCTCCAACAAATCCAGCAACGTCACGCAATGGCTTTCGATAGGAGCGTTGTAGCCCTTGCCGGGACGGTCAGGAAACGCGGAACGAGCAGGGGTCATAAGCATGGCGCCAACTCGTTTTTGCAGCGGTTGTAACCACGCATTCTCACATACCATATATGGCGCAACAGGCAGAGATTATAATCTCCGCGCTGGGGAAAATTCTCCCCAGCAGCGCTCCTTGTGCCGTGATTCGCTGGGTATCCGCTACGGTTACGCGCCACCGGGCAGGGGTGGCGTTTTCCCTTTCGACGTGTTGCAGGCGGCTGAGGCAACAGCGGACGCCGGTCTTCAAAAGCCGAATGTCTTTGATTCCCGGCTTGATGCCCTTGGCGGCAAACATCCGCTCGACGATGACGCGCGCCGGGATGGGCGTCTTGGCGGCTTTGAGAACGTCCAGCACCGCGCGATACATTTTCCCGCGCCTGTACCAAGGGTTCACCCGGTTCCGGCGCCGCACGGCAATACGCCGCACGTCGTAGTCCGGGTCGTACAGGCGGATGACCGAATGCCGTACCCGGTTCTTATCGCATTTATTGTGGACGTTCAGAGGACCGTTTAGTGACTCTGGCGCAAGGCTTTCTAAGACGGGTCAATGCGTTCGCGGGCGGCCCTAGCTGGATTTCGGCAGTCCGACCGACCCACGAAGTGAGCTATTCTGGAATTGATCTCGTTGCGCCAATCGCCATCGTATTGTTTGCCAGCATCATTGGCAGGTTATTGAGTGGTAGCCGCAGCCATTGCGCCTCTAGTATGCAGAACAGAACCGTCAATTTATATGTCAAATGGAGCGACACGCGAAAAGCGCGATAAAGGTCATCCTGTCGGCCATCTTCAAAATCGAAATGCGTGAGTAAATTACGGGTGTTCGAGACGGACCTGGCGAATTTGGTCGCGTCGCCACACAATTTTGATACAGCGTACGGAGGAGCCGTCTTTAGACATTCGTCCACAAGTGTCCGAAAATTCGGCTGATTGTTGGATTTCAACATGCGCTTGAGTCGTTCGGCTGTCTCGGGAGCAAGATGCTTTTGAAGCGCCTCTCCGGCTTCATCGCATGCTTTTGTGAATAGAGACTTTTCATGTTTGAGATAGGTGCTAAGCTCCCTTCCAATTATCTCCCATGCTTGCGCGAGAGCTAAGAACCGTGCGTTAGAAAATGTGTTTTCGCCCAGGGTGTCGTACACAAGTCCGCGCGCGACCCGTCGCTGCTCGCTCGCCTCAAACCACCGTCTGATTGCTGCCTCTGTAAGGTCGGGTTGCTGCCCAAGTGTGGCGAGTACCTGATGCGGCAATCGTTCAACCGTCTCAACATCATCATCTTGGCCTAGTTGCCAAAGTAGTATCGCTCCCATATCGAAAGTGGAACGCTGTACGGTAATGTTTTGAGCGACAAATTTGCCGACACAAAGAATGCTCAAGAACTGCTCGATCTCATACTTGACGGCCAGCAATTCGTCTATCGTCGCAGAAGGCGCAGAGATATGAATAGTATCTCGTGAGCGAACGTTTATGCCAGTATTACTGGAATGCGACTCCGAAATTGATGTTGAAAATTGGATCTCCAATTCCTTTCCGCGATGACTAATCGTCGCCGTCGGAGTTCGCGACTTATAGACTAGATAGGCGTCATCGGCCTGTGTCGTTGCGCGGAGTTGCTGACGTAGAGTGTTGTCTAACGCGGTCTCGCTCTGCAAAAATAGCTCTGGCTGAACACGTGCATTAGCGAGAATGTTGTGGAGTCCGGCTGCGGTAAATGACAGGCTGGTATAGCTGCCGGTTGGGTCAACAAGCGCCGAGCCGCTCCATGCTTGGGTCGGTACGAGCGTGAGTTCAATACGAGCGGAGCCGTCGCTAGGCTTAAATGAGGCATTCAAGTGGGTCTGCGCGCACCTTAAAAGTGTTACTTGTCCTGCCCGACTCGTTAGACCAATGCACGTCGTCTGGTTCGGTGGGCGTAGCGCATCCAAGGTTGGATGGCGCCATTCCTTGCCCTGAGATGTGGCGCCTTCGATAAACAATTTGAGTTGCAATCGAGTGTCCTCATAAGCGAGGACGCCCGCATGTTGATTGGCGCAACCCTCGACACTCCACATGCCGAGCAGTGGCTCAGTGAGTACTGAAGCGTGTTCGTCCGCCAAGATCGGCCTCCGATGACTTAGCGCGGCGGCTTACATCTCATTTTCTGTGGTTGTGTCGCCGAACATCAATGTCGCCCGTTGTTCGCCGGGCAGTATAGTAGCGTCCGGTAAGTCGATTTGGATCGGCTCCGGAGTCGCATTCTAAAAATGCGACTCCTTCGTGCGGCGAGCTACGATGCTGGAATTGAGCGTGAGGGTCGTTATTGTAGCTGTACCAAATCCGAAATCTTCCAGTTTCACGGAACGGCTCAAGAAAAGATCGCGTCGAGTGTGAAGCCGCCTCGCCGGTTTTGAACGAAACGGCAGTGGTGAACAGCCCTTGCCGAATAACAATGTCGGTAGGGATCGGCGGCTTAGGCGAGCCGGTCGCTGGATCAACCCAAGTCGAGACAAGCGTTCCTTTCCAGGTTCCGTTCAAGTCCGGAAACGTTTTACGCTGGAGAAGCGGGAAGCATCGCCACAAGGATCGCCACGAAAATTCGGCAATCGCGGCAAAAACAAAGCCGATGATAAATACGCATAGAGAAACAAACTTGATGTTGTTTGGCACCTGTCCGGTCACGAGCTGATACGCCGCATCAAAGGCCCATGCGAGGCAGAAGCCGGCACCAACTATTATTGTGAGTTGGGCGCTTCGCCCTAGCAAGGACCACATCTTCTCACCGGATGTGCGAAACGGCCAAGTTCACGAAGTTCCTCGCGGTGTCCAAGGTCCACGCTTGGCCGCCCGCAAAAAGCAACTTGACGCCATTGATTTCACACGACGTGTAGGCAATGAGCGGGTTTGCAAGAATTTCGGCCAGCCGATTGAGCACCCGGCTGACGCGGCCATAGCGATCATCGGAAGGGTCGGTGAAGTACCGATCCTCGACCAGATACACCAAGCACTCCACCATGAATGACGGTACGCTGTCGCGAAGAATGCCTCGCTCGGTCATGTCGGCGCGCAGCCGCTTCACGATGCGGACGACACGCTTGAATTGAAGGCCAGTATTGAGTCGCTTAGTGCGACCGTTTTCGGAATGTTGATCGGGATAGTTTAGCGTCCAGTTCGCTTTGTCCTTCGAGAAGATGGCCGTTCCCTGCGCGGTGGTCTGCCCAAGAAACGTCTGACCCGTTATGTGATGTAGGGTGAAGCAAGGAACAACGTCCACTTCTGACCGGCTACCTTCAAGGCCCTTTACTCGAATGGCCTTGTTGCCACTGTCATCCACGGCCAACGCTCCGAAGGCCGCGATCATTTCGCTTCTGATTTCGGCGCGCATACGGTCGGATGTATAGGCGTAGGAAACGCCGGTGTCGTAATAGCCGCCTTGTTGATAGGCGGTCACCACGTTCACACCGTATCCGTACTCTATCTTGATCGAGGGATGCTGGACGCGAAGATCAATGTCCGCATCCAACCGGGTATTGGTGCGGTTCGTAAAACTCCCCTGCGGGACGATGCGAGCACCTTCGGAGTTAAGCCAACGGTTCTTACCGAGCGCCTGTTGCACCATGTTTCGGGCGCGCTCAATGCGCTGGGTTTCGGCGTCGCTCTCGCTGCTCTCCCAATGCGCGAACCTGTTGTTCCACTCGCTGCGTGGTCGATATGGCTCGTTCCAGAGGCCAAGCAGATCAGAGGCAGCGGAGCCGGTGGACTGAAAGGGCGATGGCGCTAGAGAGCCAAACAGGGCGGAAACGCCCGCGAGTTGACTGAGTGGATTTGAGGGCGGCGGGGAGCCAAGCAGATCGGAGGCAGCGGAGCCAGTGAGTGGATTTGAGGGCGGTGAGGAGCCAAGCAACGCGGCAAGCGAGTTTCTAGGGTGAAACGGCTCGTCGAATGGATTGCTCATCAAGGCTCCTCCTTGGCCGTAAACGCTCCCTACGCTAATTCACGCGTTGAATATGGGGGCGCTACAACCAAGCCGCCAGTGCTCGGAAGGTAGAGGGACAGCCCTCTAATCTGACGCCGCCGGACCTGTTGCCAACGGCTGTCGCCACTGTCGCCATCGGCTCCCTAAGTGATTGATTTTATTATCTGGCGCGCCCTACGGGATTCGAACCCATGTTACCGTCGTGAAAGGGTGGGCGACCGAAATGGGGACCCAAGTTCGGACCCAAACGCTGTGGAACGCTCTATCACAGGACGCCACAGCGCGTCAGGGGCAGACGCCGCAAAGTCCGAAAATGCAAGTCGAAGCACATATGACGCCATCGAGTGTTACAACGGAGAGCGATTTTCAAGACTGGTGCCTTAAACCACTCGGCCACCCTTCCAAGATCGGCTTTTCAATACACCGAGTTTGTCGGCAAATCCTCAATGAAACCGGCGCTCGTGGCATGGCGTGGCCGCGTGGCGTGAGCCGCCAATGTGTGGCGTGTCGCCTAAAAACGCAACGTTTCCGCGCAGCCGATTGATTTCGCTTGAGATCGGCAGCGTTTTGTCGCAGCAAACGGCGGCGAGATGCGCCATAATATCGGTCACCGCAACGAGGCTGCAAGGATGGCGATGTTCAAGAGCCGGGCGTTTGGTCTTTCGACGCTGCTGATGGCGATGCTGGCGCTGGTGCCGCAAGCGCGCGCCGACGACTTCTACAAGGGCAAGCTCTTCACCATCGTCGTCGGTTTTTCTCCCGCCGGCGGCTACGACAATTACGCCCGCGTGCTGTCGCGCTATATAGGCAGCCACATTCCCGGCAATCCGACCGTCATCGTGCAGAACATGCCGGGGGCGGGGAGCCTGACGTCGGTGCGCTATCTCAACCTGACCGCGCCGAAAGACGGCACCGTGATGGGCATCTTCAATCCGGGCATGGTGACCCAGTCCATCGTCC
>Ga0182024_10008938_pt1 | contig 20921 bp, 18 predicted proteins | sample P32metaG_FD_120480 | JGI IMG/M metagenome (GOLD analysis project Ga0182024, IMG submission 120480) | Permafrost microbial communities from Stordalen Mire, Sweden - P3-2 metaG (Illumina Assembly) | ecosystem: Environmental > Terrestrial > Soil > Wetlands > Permafrost | place: Sweden: Stordalen...
CTCACATTCGCAGACGCATATACGGGCATCTGCAGCGACGCAACTAATGCAGGCAGCCAGAACGTTCCTCCTGTAAGTCGGGCCCCGCCGTTGGTTCCAGCCGTTGCTGCCATGCCCATGAGCAAAGGAAGATCTAAGCTAAATGTAGGCTGTGCGTCGCAAACATTGAAACCAAATTGTTCACCAAGTCCTTCTGTGAAAAATCGGGTTAATCTTCCGTGCGAATCATTGCCCAGAACGCGCTCCACAAAAGGACGAGAAGAATCGACGGCAGGAACGACTGTTTCGCGACTGAGCTTTGCTGTCAATCCGAAAATCGATCCATCATGAACGGGGATGCTATCTAATCGTTCCGGCGTCCCGCGAACCGCCATCTCCAGCGCGGTATAAATCGAATTGTCGATTAGCGGAAGAACGACTGTTTCCGCACGATATTCGCCGTCGCGCATTCGCAGACGTATACCGATCGGATCAAAATATGTGCGCCAGTACTGATTATATGATTGAACAAAGTTCGTATACTCGGTCGACTCTTGCTCGGAGATAGCTTCTATATCTATTTCGAGGCACGGCTTCATAAATCCCTTGTTTCCATGAAACGAACATTCGCTCTGCGAGATCAATTCATGATCCGATAGTTTGTAAATTCCACCATCAGGGCAGTGCAGCTCAGGGTCATCGACGGTTAGACATCGCGCAGATCTCAACGCCTCCAATGAAACAGGCCGTTTGCCTTCTTGTGCGCAATAGAGCAGCACTGCGCTGTCGATCATTTGCATATAGCCACGGCAGATCTTTCTGCGTCTTTCTGCAATGCGAACTTTCGGTCCGACTAAATTGCGGATGAATGGATCGGAGAAATAAACGAACACATCTTCATCCTGCTCGCACCGCGGCATCAGCAGCCGAACAAACGCAAATTCGTCCGTGCTACCAAGTCCTGGTTGAGTGTCATTGCCGATCGCATCTAAAAACCGCTCGATGGCCGCAAGCGAATTGCTTCGCAAATGGATCCCGGCGATCGGGTTGGCGGCAAACGTGCTTATCGAACGATCTTGATTTTGCACAGAAACGCATTTTGTTTCACGGCAGTAAAAAGTCTCGAAGACCAAACTCTCTGAGCTACCAATGTTTTGTGGCGAGAGACCGAGCAGAAGTTTGTCTACGGTAAGCTGTGGCGCTGAAACGAGCATGGTGATATCCGCACCATCAGTAATGTACAGATCGCTGCCAGCAAAACATATCTCGTTCAACTCGCTGTTCTGCAACAACTCGAACTGATCGCCATCCAACAACAGCTGCCGCTGAATGCGCTCTACAAGTTTGAACTCCAGCGCTTGCGCTTGTACCTGATGCAGAACATGATTCTGCCATGAAGAGGCAGCCGCCGATGCGTCCAGTAATCTGCGCACAGACCGACTCTCGATCAAGAAAAAGTCATCAGGCACTAGTTTCGATAAGGTGGAAACCTCAGGACGCCGCCCCATCAACATATCGGTCCACGGGTGAGAGGAAACTGTCGGACCTTGCAGCTGAGTGATAGAAGCAGCACCGGAGCCGGTTACCGCTGGCACTGCACGTGTTCGAGCAGGCGTCGAAGCGAACCTTTCTCTAAGAGTGTCTGGTAGCATCGCATCGAGTTGCAGGCATTCTTGCACGGCGGCTGAGCCTCCAAAAACCGCTAGAAGATTGCCGCTCCTATTCATCGCCCGTGCTGTGGGCAACAACGGCAAAATATCAGCGACCTTGTTCTCCCGCTGAGAGAGAACAATTGCGAAATATTGGAGATAAGGATCATCTGGGTTGGCTCTCAATTGGCTGATAGCCTGCTCCAGGGTCCATGCTGTGCCGCGTTCCGAAATTTGATCAACCTTCATGTCCCTGTCCTCATCGCCCAATCCATCATAACCATACCTCCCGTGCATCGCTGGGGATCGGCCATGGACACAGTTCTGCAAGTGTGCAGTTATGCGCGATTGATTGCTCGCGACGAAAGAGGTTTATGGCTACGCATTTCCCGCGTTTTCTGACATGGAATTGCCATACACGTGGCCAATACTTGTCCGCAACACCTATCCCGCTGTTTGAATCATTTTCCTCAAGCGCAATAATTCCGCAGGCTATCTGGCGACTTGGGTGAGGGAGCTGGTCATCGAGAGATATTTTGCGCCCGGCCAGTTTTGATAGTCGCGTGCTTTGCAGGTCAGGATGATTACTTGCAGATCTGAGGACAGACTGACCAGGATTTGCTTCATCTTGTGCATGCGGGAATCGTCGGTGTAGACAAGCGCGTCGTCTAAAATGACAAGGCTAGGCTGATTTTGTTCATGAAGGAGTTGCGCTACAGCCAGACGAGTTAGCACTGAGATCTGCTCTCTGGTGCCTATGCTCAGATCGGAATAGCGCTCGTCGACGCCGTTGCGGGCGAGATGCGTGATCTCGATTAGCTCAGGTTCGAATGCGACTGTTGCTTTTTTGAACAGTTCGTTTAGATGCGGTTGCAATTTCGATGACACTGGTTCGAGAAATTGTTCTTTTGCATGCTGTTGCGCTTGCGTCAATGTTTCATGCAGTAACTTCAAGGCTCTGGCGTGTTGCTCGACTCGTCTGAATTCCTGCACCGCTGCTACCTTTTCGCCTTCAAATCGTTCAAGCTCTTCTCCCAGTCCGGCGTCGCCAGCGGCATTAATCTCGGCAGACAGTTGGGTGATCGTATCGTTGAGAGACCTGATCTCGGCATCGAGCAGTGCCACTTTGCTAGCGGCTGATTTGTGCTGATTTTCGACATCAGCTTTTTCGAGGGCGCTGAGTTCCTGCGTTTTGATCGATACATCTTTTCGAGCCAGCAGCAGTTTCAGTTCTGCGTCGGCAACCGCTTCCTTCTCCATCGCTTCCGTCGAGCCGATACCCGTAAGACTTAGATTTATTTCCGCAATTTGAGCTGTGGCAGTTTCCTTTTCTTTGGCGTAACCAGCAATCGCAATTTGAGACTTAGAGATCTGTGCAAGCTCACTCTCGCACGCGCTCCTCAACGCTTTTACTTTCAGCGTTGTTGCTTCACGCTCTGAACGCACCTGAGAAAGCGTCGGCGGCGAGCCCTCGCCGGGGTGCTGCTCGACGGATAACTGAGGTACTTTGTCGAGCTGCTTTTGCAATACAGCATTCTTCGATATGAGTGATTCCTTGGACTCACTGCCTGCGGTACCGGCGACGGACTGCTTCAAATGCTCGATATCACTTACCAGTTTCGCCCGATTGGCGCACAGGGTTTCTGCCTCTTTCACGCTAATAACTTTCGCTTTCTTCAGTGCAGAGTTGAATTTATCGGCAGCCTGTTCCGCTTCAGTGCTTCGTGCTTGTGTGTCCTCGCCACCGGGTGTGACTTCGATCTCGCCCCAGCCTTCCAGACGCACGATCGTTGATTTGGCCAGCTTTATCTCTTCGCCGGGAGCAAGTCCTTTTTGATCTATGAATGCGGTCCGTGTACCTTCAGGACGAACTACAAGACGAGTGGTCATTGCTGCCGCTTTGATCTCAGCGTGCACTCTGGACTGTTCCAGCTCTCGCAACTTGTCGACTACTTTATTGTCGATGCCGATTGCGCTCAGCTCATCAGACAATGTATGGAGCTGTTGTTCGTTAGCGGCGAGTGCCTTGATCCGAATGTCATTGTCTCGGATCTGCTGGGATAGTCTCGTTTGCTCCTCCAGCTGTTCCAGGTTTGTGCAGACTTTCTCAACAGCTGTAAGCTGTGCCTCTGTAGTCGCAAGATCAACCCTCGTTGTTTTGTTGGTGTTTTCCGCTGTCAATAATCGCGCATGACCATCAAGCAACAATTCCTCTAATTCGGTAATGCGGTTTTGCACCTTCTCCAGCCTGACGACAAGGCCAGCGCGGGCACCGCATTTGGCTGCAGCCGATTCGTGCTTAAGCTTCGCTACCTGCTCCGCTTTCTTGACTGTTTCAGTTTCGAGACGCAGCTGCTTCAGTTGCTGGAGCAATTTGTCTGCGTCATCCAACGCTTTCTTCGCTGTCTCAATAGACTTGTTTCTGCGATGCGCTTCCATCGTGTACTGCTTATCTGCTAACTGTTCCGACTTTCTCTTGAATTGCTCGAAGCGCTCCAGGCACTCGCTGTGTCGCAGTTGAGCCTGCTCTTGTTTTTCCCGCGCAGTTCTCAGATCGCCTCTCTCTTTGCCTTGCGCTTCCGTGTAATAGAGCGCATATTCTTCTTCGATTTTGCGAACGACTGCTCGGCTTTGGGCACCGCCAACGATGCCGGACAAATCCCTTTCCAGCAGCTTAGTCAATCCTTCTTTCGCATGCTCCGATGTGCGCAGTCCATCCTCTGCGGTTGCCTGGTCCAGCCACAACAGTCCCCATAGCCCGGCATCGAACTCCTTCTTGCCTTTATCGGCGGCAGGCATGTTGAACAGCTTGCGTATTTCCTCCTCGGCCTCGCTGCCTTCAGATTTTCCCCGGGGCGAGCGGAACTCGGCAAGATGCGGCTTGACGACGAATCCTTTGCTTATCTTGTAAGCACCGTCATGCAGTTCAAAGTCGACATGCACCTCGGGACGGACGGCAGAATTGTACGGCTGAAACGACTTCACCAACTGCGTCGACGCATTGTGTTTATGGCAGAAGGCAGCACGGAGCGCCAACAATAATGTAGACTTGCCTTCTTCGTTATCGCCGGAGATGACGTTGATACCTGGCTCCAGCCCGTCGATTATCAGCGGACCGACGAGCTTGCGAAAGTTTTTGATTTCAACGCGTTTGATCAGCATTTTCCAGATTCCAATTGCTTGTGCTGAACATACAGAATCTGCAACGCTCGCTGCGCCGCGTCTTGATCTTCGCTGTTCGCGTCCGAGGCAATCGCCAGCAATTTATTGATTGCAGTTCTGACGAAACCTGACTGAGCAATCTCATCCAGATCGTCTCCGGTAGGTTGTGCGATCAAGTTGGTGTCATCGGTTTCGATGTAAAACAGCGCAGCCGAGAGTCGCTCGAGTGCCTGATCGATAGCCAATCTCGTTTCAAGGCTGACTGTGCCTGAGAGCGACAGCCTGACTAATCTTCGTCTCGGGGACACCGCAGGAGTTAGCAGCGACAGTTCCAGAGCGTTTAGATCTTCCTCGGCAAATATTTGTTGCTCGACCTCGGACCATATATAGTGCCCAGTGGATATTTTCTCGACCGAAGGTTTGGCACCATGTTCCGATATTTCGACGAGCAGCACGTTGCCGGCGTCGTTGGCTTTGAATCTATCCGGTTCAGGCGTTCCCGAATACCATGTGCGTTCCGCAATGTTCATGGTGCCGTGCCAATCACCCAGCGCGAAGTAATCGAGCTTCGCACTTTCGGCCCGAGTATCCGATATCGTATTTGGTGCCTCGCCGCGTTCCAACCGATTATCGATCGAACCGTGAGCAAGCCCGATCCGGATCCATCCATCTTCAGCATTGAAATCGTCGAACCACTTGGTCAGATCGCGCGCTTCATGCCGCCTCTGCAATGGTGCGGGAAGAATCACCACCTGGTGCTCTCTCAAATAGTAAGGTTCAGGATGGTCAAGCACTACGATGTTCTCAGACGACATCGTCTTCTTCACTCGACTCCAGACACTATTCGGTTCGGCAGAGTCATGGTTCCCCGGCAGCAAAAACCACTTCCCATCGAATTGCCCCATAGCGCCAAACGTTTGCATTATCGTTTTTGCATTAACAATATTCGTCTCAAAGACGTCACCTGCCACGAGCACGGCGTCGACTTTTTGCTGGGTGGCAATGGCAGCGATTTGTTCAATGGTTTCGAAGCGCCGATTGCGCAGGTACGCCGCTGCGTCCCCTTTAATGTTGGCGAATTGCTTGCCGACCTGCCAGTCGGCTGTGTGCAGGAACCTGAACATTATGGGCAAAAATTCCTCGAAGAGCCTGACTTCAACAGGCGTGGCACTGTCCCTGCCAAATTTACCACGCTGCATCCGCAGGTGTCAGTGCACATCTTTACTTAAGGCGTCCGTCCGGTTGAGCTGGATGAGGGGTTACTCTCAGGGACGCGGCTTGCAAAAATAAATCGCTTCCTCTGACTGCCCAATATTGACATTTTACCTGCCATAAATTATGCTTGTTGGCAGATAGCGTTCATAGGTGGGGCGGCATGTTGTGGGTGCCAGAACAATCAAAATGCATGAGTTCGAGAACGTTGTGCGCGAGCACAATTGTCGGACTCAGAAAACGACCAAGGAGTGGGAGGTGATCGACAACACCGACGGAGCGTGGGTCTGTGGATTCGCGACAGTTGGCGGTCGGGAAGTAAAAGAACCATACCTAAAGAAGTTTGAGAAACTCATCAAGGAAAAGAGAACGCAGCAAGCAGCAGCAAAGCTGTCTGAGGAAATCGCTGCAAGGCAGAGAAGCAGTGAATAAAAACGCAATTCACAATACCGCCATCACGTATTGGAGCGAAGAAGACGATTGCTTTATCGTCGAATCACCGCTTATGGACTCACTCATGGGGGCTGGCGACACGCCAGAAGATGCGCAGCGCGAATTCAAAGACATTTTGAGCGATGCATATGAGGCTTATTTGGAAGGACGAATGACCGCCGATAGGCCCGGTCGACCAGCCAAAAACTTATTAGCACTCAACACTGATGTCAGAATTGAGACTCGGGAAAATATCAAAGAATTGGCAAAGGAGAAAGGTTGCAGTCAAGGCGAGGTAATTGATTATCTCCTGGCTTTCCATCAGCATTTCGCCACCATCGTCGCTGAACTCCACTCCGGCGATCGCGATGAAGCATACAAGATTGTGTTGTCACGTCTTAGATCGCGAGAGAATGCGCACATAGTCGCGGAAGCTACGAGCCAACCATACAAGGTCTCTAGCAACATTGATGTGTATACCATGTCGGCCGACACCACTGCACAAACGCCAACATCCACTAAACGCACAACCCAAAAGTCGGCACCACTCCCCGTCAACCGGCTGGAGGAGTTAGAGCGGCGAGTTTCTCGCATGGAAGCCGTTTTGTTTCAACAAAAGCACCGGTAACCGCGACCCTTTGTCAAAAACAGACTGCGCCATGCTTGGCGTAATAGTTCTGGTGATACTCCTCCGCTTGATAGAATTGACCGGCTGGCTCAATGGCGGTGACGATTGGTGCGTTGAACTTGTGTGATTTCTCTAGTTCTGCTTTGTACTCCGTCGCCTCTTTCTTCTGCTCAGGTGTCGTATAGAACACCACGGATCTATACTGCGTACCGAAGTCTGGACCTTGCCTGTTTGTGGTGGTGGGATCGTGATTCATCCAAAAAGCCTCAAGCAATTTGCGATACGTTGTCTTCGACGGATCGTATTCCACTAACACCGTCTCCGCGTGCCCAGTCTTGTTTGTGCACACTTGCTCGTAACTTGGATTGGGCGCAGTGCCACCAGTGAATCCAACTTGAGTCTTCACGACTCCAGGGACCTTACTAAAAACATACTGTGTCTTCCAAAAACATCCAGCCGCAAACATTGCGCGATCCAACTTCGAGGCTCCTCCGGCCGGGTTACCCTTATCTATGGAATTTGCCAAAGATACTCGTGCAGCAATCAGGCAAGCCAGCATCACTGAAAAAATAGCAACTGCAAACCTGATCATTGGACCTCCTTGTATTGGATCTGCTGGCCAGATTCAGCCAGAATTTCTCAGAGCAATCTTTAGTATACGCTCAACCCAAATTATATTCCGCCAAAGCCGGCTCCGTGTACTGCTCAGTCTGCTTGCGACCTGGAGTTTTCACTTGGACAACGCACTTCGGTCGTGCTTCAGATGGTCACGCCAAGGCTATATCAGCACGAATATGCGATCGCCGCAAGAATGCCATTTAAGCGACATGGAGCGCACAAGAATCTCTTGGACGTGCGCAGAACGATGTTGTCAGTCATCCCAACAAGTAGTTGGATATAAACAACTCAGAGCCAATTTTGCTTTCGCGCTGAAGATTGCAGTTGTTCATTCCATATTGAAGTGACCAGCTCCTGATTTCGGCCCAGTCGTAGAGCTTCCTGATTTCGTCGCAGTCGTCGTACGTGATTAGGAAGCGATGTGGCGATTTTCTCAAGCAGCGGGCCAGTCCCTCATGATCGAACGAATGCAGGCTACCGCCGTGTCCGTACAACTTTGTTGCTGTGTAATATGGCGGATCGAGAAAGACAAAAACGTCCTTACCTGGCTTGCGAATTACAGACTCAAAATCGAGGTTTGTAATTTGCGTTTCAGCGAGCGCTTCCGGCATCGGTCCGAGGCGCTCGATCGATGATGCGGTGAATCGACGTAGGCTTGCCGAGCTTGAGAAACCGCCTGCTCGTGTTGTGCCGGAAAACGTCACACGATTGAAGAAAAAGAACAGGAACGCTTCGCGATACTCTGTAACAGGTTGCTCATTGCGCGCTTTCAGGAAATATTCTTTGATTACTTCGGAGGAACCAAAGCTTGAACGCAACTGCTCCAGCTCCTGTTGTAGTTTTTTGCACATCGCCGGATCTTGCACCGCTTTCCAAAAGGAAATTAGTTCTTCGAATTTGTCGTTGATCCAATACTTCTTGGCGAACGAAATTGTCCGCGCATGAAAGAACACGCTTCCTCCGCCAACAAGAGGTTCCCGATATTCCTCGGCTGACTTCGGAAAAATCTTGGATATCTGCTCGATCGCCTTTTGCTTACCGCCTGGATATCTGAGCGGCGAACGATATCGTTCCGTCGCAGGAACGGTCACAGAGGCTGAAGCGCTGGCAGAAATGCCTGCTGCTGAGAGCGGCCCGACTGCATGAGTCATGATTGTAATGATAACTGTTTGCCGTTCCATATCAACCCCGCAAAACTAATGAGTGCAACCCATGCATATCTACTTTGTATACGTCTTTAGCGAATAAAAAGTTCATCGGCTAAACTCTTGAACTGTCAAAACTTCAATGTGAATGGAATGGGTTCTCAGAAGCAAAGCGGTAAAGCCTTTGAATATGCAATGCTCCTGGCATTCCAGAAATGTCTCGGTCAAAACAACGGCATCATTGATGAGAGCACCGCTACAAAGGTAGCCTCAGCAGATTTCGAAACGCTAGCTGGCGAACGACAGCAAGATAATCTACAAGCAGGCGCGGCAGCTGCTGCCTTGATTTTGAAATTCGAACCTCATTTACTCTTAGCCTCGCAAGGTAAATACGTCGTCAATCTCGCCCTCCAATCTGATCAAAAAGGGGCGACAGGCGATGTGCGCGACTTGCTGCTCTCAATTCCTGAACGAAACTGGGAGATTGGAATTTCCGCTAAACATCAGCATGAGGCGTTAAAACATTCGCGACTGTCGAATCAGATTGATTTTGGTCACAAATGGCTCGGCATCCCGTGTTCAAAAGATTACTTTGACGCAATTGGTCCAGTGTTTCACAAGCTAAAGCAACTAAAAGACCAGGGGCTTGCCTGGTCGCAGCTACCGAACAAGAACACCGACGTCTACATCCCCATTCTGCTCGCCTTTCAAAAGGAGGTGCTCTCTCTGGATAAGCAACGTCCAGGCACCGTCGCTAGTGGCTTGGTGTCATATCTGATCGGACACGAGGATTTCTACAAGGTTGTGAAACTCAAACAACAAACGAAAGTGCAGGTATTTAATTTCAATGGAAAGCTAAACCTACCAGCCCCGAATCTTCAGCCCGACGTCCGCCTCGATAAGCTAAAACTTCCAAGCCGCGTTGTAGAGATCGATCTGCGTCGTGGAGAATCCGAAGCGAGCAGCACCACCATAGACATGATCTGCGATGCGGGATGGCAGTTGTCCTTCAGACTTCACAACGCCAGTACGCGTGTAGAGGCATCACTTAAATTTGACATAAATCTCGTCGGTCGACCGAATAATCTTCAGACCTTCACGGCAGTTTAGCTGCGAAGTGGAGAACACTCGATTAGCCCGAGGAATAGCGTAAGGGAGAATATAATCCTGATCACGCACGTGTATAATATTCAGCTGCAGGATCAATGGCTCTCTAGCGCGGGAAATTCAATGTCCAGTACCCCTAATCGTCGCGAGCCGCCGAGTTGGCGAGCCATGCATGCAGATACCGCTGAATGGGCTGAGCGCATTCAGCTTCAACACTTTCGAGATGCTGAGCCGTCGCGCAAGTTGGAAATGGCCGCAGATCTGACGAGCACCGTCCTAAGCCTTGCAGAAACCGGTCTTCGCAATCGGCATCCCCAGTCGTCGCCAGCGGAAATCCGTCGCAGGCTAGCTGACATGCTTCTCGGTCCTGAACTCGCTGTGCGAGTTTATGGTCCGCTTCAAACAGGCGAAGAAAATAAGTGACGGCACATGCCTGGATTGCAGTCACACTTAAGGTAATCGAAGTTCTCGATGCGCTTGGCGTGAAATATGTAATTTGTGGGTCCGCCGCCAGTATAGTCCATGGCGTTGTGAGGAGCACGATTGACACTGATCTCATTGCCGACTTGCATTCCGCACATGTGCAACCTCTGGTGACTGCGCTTGAGGAAGAGTTTTATATTGATGCTCAATCAATAAGCGGGGCGATCGCGACCCGTGGTAGTTTCAACTTGATCCATCAAAACAGTATGTTTAAAGTTGACGTCTTCATTCCCAAGCCAAGGCCATTCGATCAGGCCCAATTGGCTCATCGAATTGAAACAGTGATCTGCCACAATCCTGATCGCACAGCCTGGATTGTGTCGGCCGAAGACATCGTCCTGGCGAAATTGGAATGGTTCCGACTGGGCGACGAAGTATCAGAGCGGCAGTGGCGAGACGTACTTGGCGTACTGAAAATACAAACTGGTAAGCTCGACATCGGCTACATGCAAGCCACAGCAAGGCAGCTGGGTGTAAGCGATTTACTGGAGCTGGCGCTAAAAGAAGCCGCTAAATAACGCAGCTTATATTCACCGCGTTGGTGGTCCGAATTTGCGCAGCATCTTCTCAAACATACGGCGGATTCTGTCGTTCTGAATGTCCTCAATGTTCATGCGTATCAGATGGAAAGTGATTAGCTGTCCATGGCGCCGAATGGTGAGATCGACCGGCGTTCCTGCCTCACCGTCAGTGATATTCCAGCTCGAGCGCTGATTGTCGCTCCTGTTCCAAACATGGTCATCAGTCTGCACTTCCACATCTCCCGGTCGAATTCCTGCCAGAGCTGCAGGGCAACCCGGAAATACTTCGGTAACAGTCTGCTTGGCACTGAATATAGTCCTGAAGGAAACTATGCCGAGAACTCCATAATTGAGATCGCGGAAATCTTGAGCCGACATTTTGCGCGCAGACAAATTGAAGTGCGGAGAATCAACCCGCGGAGAAAGCTTGCTCAAATCGGGATTGTCTTTATTGTCTTTGATCTCTGCATTTAGTTGATTAGAATGTTCAGCAGTCCCGGCGCTACCCTGATCAGAACCGCGGCGGTCGACCGAACCCTTGAGCACAGGCGTCTGAGCGGCTCCCTGATCCGCGATTGGTGCCCCCGCCTGCAACCACTGGTCCTCTGCAAAGGCACTCCCCACGCCGACGCTCATCTGTGCCACCAGGACAAGTAGGACTAGACATTTGTATTTCAAAAACATCTTGCTTTTACCAATTAAAATGAATATTGGTTCTGGGCTCCATGATCTACGGATCTCGGGCAACAATTAGGCGGCTTAACGTCGTTTGGGAGATTTACCGGGCTGCCAGGTTTCCTCAATCATTGATTCTAACCTCTCCTTGCATGAAAGGGTCTGGATGCCTGATTCCTGGACAATCCAGTCAAGCGGTGGCAATATCAGGCGAATTATATAATCCAAAACCCAGTGTGCATTTTTCGGGCTTTATCGTTTACCATGATCTGCACAGGAGCAAGGTATTGTGGACCCGATCTATTGCTGCTCAAGTGACAGCGATGCAGGCCATTCTGAAGCACAAAGTCATCGTGTATGCGTTGACCAATGGCGAAGTAGGGTTGCTCGATTACACCAATGGACGAATCCTCGACAAGCAAGAAGCGCACGCTGAAGCGGCGGATAACGTTATTTTATCGCTTAGGGCACACGATAATTTTATCGCCGCTGGTTGCATTGATACGGAAGTATCCTGATCTATGAATTCACTGACTGAACGAAAGTGGTTGCGATAGACGCATGAAAACATCCGCACTTATAAGCGATGCAAACAGGCTTCTGTTGCCGATAATCTTGTTAGGTTCGCTTGCATTGACCAGCTGCGAAACAATGTTAGAGACTCCCGAAATCCGTTGCAACCATTTGGCGGAAGAGGCATCCAGAGCCACGCAAAGTAACAACTATTCCGAAGCTGAGGGGCTTTACCAGCAAGCGGTGAAAGAAGCGGAGAAAAGCGGTAACCTTCTGCAGCTTCCGAGCAGGCTTGATGATTTGTCTGCCGTCTATATTCACGAAAACAAAAAGGAAGAGGCTGAGGGCACATTAGACAGAGCCATTGATATTTACCGGTCGGCTGACAAAGGGCAACTGCCCTCTTACGATAGTCTGCTGGTACAACAATTGCTGACCAAAGACTGCGCTCTGCTGGCCAATCTTGAGGTTCAACTAGGAAAACTTTTGCGTGCCGAAGAGTTGTACAAACGAGCGCTTGCTGAAAGCGCGAAGGATGTTGAAGAGTTTGAAAGCCGGAACCGAATCTTGAAGGACTATGCTCTGCTTTTGCGAAATACTCATAGAGAGAAAGAAGCCTACGAGATCGAAACCACACTGGCTGCCAATGATCTTGACGCCAAGGACTGGGACCAAATGTACCGTATTGTGAGGGACTATTACCTCGATGGTGATTACGAGCCTTCAAAGGAAAAATCGATCAGTGGCAACCTCGATATTCTTGCGCAATCCACAAAACAGTTCAAAGGTCGAAGGGCCAGAACCTATTATCTGCTTGCTGTGCGCCAACTCGCCATGAGGCGCCCAGCTGAAGCTGAGAAACACATCCGTCAAAGCCTTGAATTCTTTCAAACTATCGACGATAAAGTAGGCCCCAATGGCGATGAGCGTTTTCGTCCCATATTTCATGCAGACATTCTAACTGTGTTGGCCCACACCTTGGAGCTGCAAGGAAAGAACAAGGAGGCTGATGAAAAATATCAGCGCGCTTTGGCCATCAACAAGGAAATACCGGTCGGACGTCTTATGTCGTTGACAAACTTTTATAAGACGAGAAATCCAAGCGAAGTTAATAAGCTCTCCGAGCGCATAATATCCCTCATTCACCAACAACGAGATCCCTTGCCTTCAAATGTCAACGCATTGATCGACTTAGCCAAATTGCGTCATCAGTCAGGTCAGAAAAAGGAAGCACTTGCTCTCTTCAAAGAAACAGTCGCAGTCGACCAAAGAATCAAGAACGAAAAGTTGAGCGACAAAGCATACTTCTATACTTACTTGGCGGACGGATTAGTCGGATGCGGTTACACCAGCGAGGCAGAAGGGTTCTACCAGAAGGGTATCAAACTGTGCCTGAAGGAGAAGCTCTACAAGGCGTGGGTGTGCGGGACTTGCATTCGTCGCTATGCTTCTGTGCTGCGCCTGCTTAAACGTACATCCGAGGCCGCCAGAATCGAACCCACCGCTAAGTCGTTTGCCATCGAGAAGAAAAAAGAGCCCCAAATTTGATAGCTCAATCTGGTACGGAAATACAATCGACGAATTACTGATAAAGTCGTGCTACGAATGTTGCGCGGTCATCCCAATCGTTTCAATATGCTGAACGTCTGCCGCAGAAAGGTTCAGCTGGTCGGCCTGCAAATCTTCTTTCATATGTTGTTGGTTCGTGGTTCCGGTCAACGGGAGCATTCCGATCTGCATGGCAAAGCGGAAGATCACCTGGGCGACGCCGGTCTTCAACCGTTCGGCGATTGCCCGAACGGCCGGATCACCGATCACTCTTGCGTTGGCTGTGAGCAGCGAAAATCCTTGATATATGATACCGTGAGCGGTGCAAATTTTCCGCACCTCCTGATCCCAGCCGGTCACAGCGTAACACCTGTTTTGCACGACCATCGGCTTCGTTTTCGCCTTCGCACAGAGTTCGCCGAGCTGCTCGGCTGTGACATTGCTGATGCCGATCATCCGCACTGTGCCTGCCTTATATAGTTCCTCGATTGCAGCCCAAACTTCCCAATCTTCAGCTTTCAATCCACTTCCCGAATACGGGCCGTGCAGCACGTAGGAATCAAAATAATCTGTATGGAGATGGATCAGTGAACTGTCTACAGACTGTTTGACCTGCGTTGTCAGATCAGCCGCCGCATCATACGGGGTTTGATTCCCCTGCCCATCGACCGAAGTGAATTTCGTTTGAAGAAACAGCGTGTCTCGGTTAATGCCATTCTGATGGAGGACTTTTAAGGCATCCCCCACCATCGCCTCCCGGTAGTGAATCAATTGATTGGCTGTGTCGATCGCTTTAAATCCTGACTCAACCGCCAGTTGGACCAGTCTCGAAGTGGCGTCCTTTTTCCACGCGGTACCATACATTAGAGTGGGCATTGGTACCTGGTTATAGGCGATCAGGGTCATAGCTTCCTCCATCTTGGCTATATAGGTAGGTGCACCGCAATAGCCCATGTTCAAAGAAGCAAAGCTACCGCACGTTCAATTTCCTGCAAATAATATACTATGCACAAGCGCTTGCGAGTATTCGTATCGAATCAATCACAGGCGAATTCAATGGAAGATATTGTGGATGGAGCAGCAGCCAAACTATCAGATCACTGCTGGCTGGTTGGCGCCCGATTCCATCCCGGACAGGAATTGTGGATGTGGTTTCAGTCCTTTAGCGCCAGTACGATCTCCCGTAATACGCCTCCTGGTTATAATAGCGGTGCCTGTGACTGCGAACTATAAAGTTCTGGTGGTAGCTTCTCGCACCGTAGTAGCCATGGTTGACATAACATACGTTGTTGGAATAATACCGATGATAGTGGCGAGCTTGAGCTGCGTCAGCCGTCACAAAAGTCAGACAGATAAGGGCGAGTGCGGCCAACAAAAACTTCTTCATAAGAGCCTCCTCTGGTTCCTACCGATTCCGTCTTGTTTTCGACGCATAAGAAGTCGCATTGGTCCCAATAATGTTGCTTTGTAATCACCAGTATTGACTCACTTTCAATGGTGACAATCTAATCCGGTTCTCCAAAACCGGAGAAACACAACGATTAACGGATTGCGATACTAGGGTCGTTCAACTCATCTTTTCAGTTCAGCCAGCGTTTTGTGAGCGCGGGCGGAGACATAAACGTTTTCGTCGTGAGCTAGCTCGCCCAGCAACAAAGCCGAAATGTTGGGACTCGTGGATGCTGCAAGACGCACGTCTTCGCTTGCATCCTTCGCTAAGATCTCGAGAACGAATTTCGTTAGATTTGGGTTATCGCAAAGGCTGGCACGAACTTCCGGCTTCGGATCGTTCGCTAGTTTCATCTGTAACTCCGTGGTCAGCCTGCTGTTCTCAGCCACTCTGCAACGCACACGCTCATTGGGATCGTCAGCCAACTTAGCGAGCGCGATCACTGAAGTGTGCGGATTTCCAGCCAAAACTAATCTGATGTGAGTTTCCGCCAGTGTATGAGCAGCATCATCGTCTTCTTCTTCCGTCTGCAGCTCGTGTATCGCTTTGACCAGCGTTGAAAGTTTGTCCGAAGTGACCGGCTTCGCCACGTAATAATTCATCTTAGTACTGAGCGCTTCCAGCACATCCTCATCTCTTTCCGATACCGTCAGCAACACCACCGGGATCGGACGCAATATAGGATCATTCTTGATCTCTTCCAGCACCTCATGACCGTTCTTCCTCGGCATATTCAGATCAAGCAAAATAATATCTGGCAATGCGCCACCATCCTGCTTCAACTTATTGAGATGTTCCATCGCCTCTACACCGTCGCCGGCAACAGTCATGTGATAGTTCAAAACCGACCGCTTCAGCGCTTCTTGAGTCAACCGCACATCTGATGGTGTATCCTCGACCAAGAGTATTTCGATCCAATCTTTCATTTTCGTCTTACTTCCTTGATTGACTTCAGGCAGAGTGAACATGAAAATGCAGCCCTGTCCAAGTTTTGATTCGACCCAAATGTTGCCACCATGTGAAGTGACTATTCGTTTGCAGATAGCCAACCCAATGCCTGTGCCTAAATATTTTCCTTTTGAGTGCAAACGAGCAAACATGTCGAAGATCCGATCGGCATATTGCGGTTCTATTCCGATGCTGTTATCCCTAACGGAGAATAGCCATTGATGCCCACTCCGTTCTGAAGATATGTCGATCAGCGGGGGGCTGGCACTGCGATATTTTATGGCATTGCTGATCAAATTCTGAAAGAGCTGCACCATTTGCGATCTTTCAACGGCGACCTCAGGCAGTATGTCAATCTCGAGACTGGTATCAGTTTCGTCGATAGAGGCACGCAGATCGTTCACCACTTCTTGAACCACAGAATTGCAATCCGTAGCCTGATTGATGGACGCAGCGGCGTTCAGTTGCGAATGTACGAGGATTGACTGAATCAAATGTTTCATTCTCTCTGTGCCATCGAGAATGAACTCGAGGAATTCGGTGCAATCCTTATCCAATTGCCCCTTCGTACCTTCTGCCAGCAGATTGGCAAAACCTTGCACCGCCCTTAGTGGCTCCTGCAGATCATGAGATGCAATCTTGGCGAATTGACGCAGCTCTAAATTGCTTTGTGACAGTTTCTCTGTTCGTTCATGCACTAACAGCTCGAGCTCTTCATTTGACTTCTTCGCTTTACTAATATCGCGCACGACGGCGCTGAACAAGGATTCTCCATCCTTGTCGATTTTGAATATTCCAATTTCGACAGGGAATGTTTTGCCGGAACGATGTTCTACGACAATTTCCCTGGATGTTTTGAAAAAGCTTCCTTCGCGCTTTCCGAAGTAGGTTTTGATGTTACTCAAAAACTGTTTCTGCAGATGATGCGGGATAATGCGCGAAAAGCTTTGTCCCACCATCTCTTGCCGTTTCCATCCAAAGGTTTTCTCAGCCAAACCGTTCCATTCGGTGATGTGCCAATCAGAGTCCATCGTAATGAACGCATCATAGGATTTTTCCAGCACCGATCTTGTGCATTCTTCGGCGCTGCGTTGTGCCTGCCTGACACGGTTGCGCTCAATTGCGTACTCAAGGCAACGCCCAAGCGATTTGTCTCCCGTGACACCCTTGATCAGATAGTCCTGGGCACCCTTTCTGACGAACTCAAGCGCAACAGCGTGATCGTCGTGAACTGAAAATACAACGATTGGAAGACTGGTATCTAGCGCTTGCAGTTGGTCAAACGAGTCTAGACCAATACAATCGGATCTAGAGATGTCCATCAGAATTGCATCTATACCAGGTTGGTTCAGTCGCTCAGCCACCTGGGTCATGGTAGGCGCAGCAAAAGCATCAAACCCCAGCCTGAAGAGCTTGCCGCATGTTATCTGAGCTGCAGTTCTGCAGTCTTCCATCACCAGAATGCGCATGTCGCCTGTCCTATGGTCTGCGGCGTCAGTGAGGAACAAAACGCAAGAAAGGTCAAATGCGGCAGCATTGCAAAACTGCTGTCCTAGCCTATCCGAATCCTCAAAGGCGACCGAGGAGTGGGATTTGTTGGCGCAGCAGGCAGTTCCTAGCTGTTTACTGTAAATGGGTGCCCGATATAAATCCGGAACATCGAACACCTTTATTATGACACAGTACGCGATCTCGCGCTCGCGCGAGGTTTCAAGCCCAGTGAGCGTGCCACCACCACGAGGCTAATAGCGATGAGGGGCAGATCGTACTTGCGTCGAAAAGCTTATGCGGAATGATAATACTCATACTCTAACGGAGTCGGTGTCGTTGTCTGTGAAGCTGGCGCCGGCAAGTCTGTAGCACTTTCGACGTCCTTATAAGCTCTGATCTGAGTATCGAGGACCCTCATTGAATCAATCTCTGGCTGATTTTCCAGTGCTTGGAACAAGTTGGCATTTGTTTGCTCGATCAGACATTTCACCGTGTGATAATCCATTGGGCTTGCCGAAGAGTATACGAGGGTCACATCACTTTTGAGACCTTTGCCTTCAACTGTCGCCAAGCAATTAATCGTTCTTGGATACATCTGCGGCGATCGACTGCCCGTAACGTCGTGGCAGTAAGTCAAATGCGCGCTCAGCCGGAGCGTTGATTCGTGCGTTTCAACGAGCCGCCAGTGCGTTGGTCTGGTCTCGCCCGGCAAACCTATCGGCATTCCTGGCAGAGCAACGGAAAGGTTGAGCCAAACATTATGGGCGTCGAGACTGATACTTTGAGTCCAAGATAATTTTAGCGGTCGATCGGTTCGTGTCTTCGCCCGAGTATCAATAACTTTCTTCCTGTCAAATCGATGCTCAATCAGTTTTAGCAGCATTCCCTGCGTCAAAATAAGCAGAATCGGGATGACACAAAGGGATCTCTGAAGAGTGGGATGATAATGCTGCAGTTGGTAGTAAAGGTGGATAATGCGAGGATGCAAATTCGGATGCTCAAGCGGCTCGACGATCAGCCAGGTTACTCCAACCGCACAAAACACGATCAAACAAAAGCTTGAAAGAAGTACAAGTTCTTCCAGTAAGTTTTTTTGCCGGCGCGTCGCAGGTTTTCTTCCAGCCATGACCAACTCATTCTCAATTGTGCTTCCATCATCACTCTTTCAGAGAATCAGAGATTGGATGCATCGCATTTCTTAAGATTGCAAGCGGCGATCTTGAGGGCCCGCATTCCGCCCAGCCAGCTAAGTCCGATTTCATAGAATGACCTATCGTCAGCGCCGCTGTACGAAGTTACTTTGGCAGATGGCTTTTAGTCGTTGGTGTTTTTCCTATTGGAGCCGCTACAATTGAACGCTCATGGAGCGATCGTCACACCCACATCGAGAACCATCATGCATCTCTTTTCAAGCAAAACTAAACTAATTTTGAAGTATCTCCGGGCTGCGTCGCTGCTCTTGTGTGTGCTGGCATTGATGCCGATGGAGTCCGCTACAGCGAGTGAACAGCTGACTGTTCGGCTCGGCAGTTTCTCCAAAGCAGTTGACTATGCTCCATATCTGGTGGCAAAGCAAAAACACTCCTTTGAAGATGCTCTTAAGGCGTTGAACGCCCGCCCTACTTATGAAGAGTTTCAATCTCTTCCCGCAATCAACGAAGCATTCGCAGCGAAAAGACTGGACGGCGTTTTCGAAGCTGAGGCGCCCTGCATTGTTGGGAAAGCCGCAGGCATCGACCTGAAAATTGTTGCCGTCTCAGCTCTAGTAGATGTCCCAGTGATTGTTCACAAAGACTCACACATTGAGAAGCTGTCCGATTTGCGCGGCAAGAAAATTGCGGTTCTATCAGGTACGTCTGCTCACTATGTGCTGCTCAAGCTCTTGGAGCGAGCGGGATTGAGCAAGAATGATGTTTCGATTGTGAATATGGTTCCTCCCGATGCCAGAAGTGCATTCGACAGCAGGAAGGTTGATGCCTGGGCCATTTGGCCGCCGTTTTGCGAGCAAGAAGAGTTGTCTGGAGGTGCAGCGGCAATTACCAAAGCTTCTGGCAAGGTGATTGTCGTAATGGTGGCACGGGCTGATTTTCTCAAGCAGCAACCAAAGATTGCAAAAGCAGTGATCGACGTCCTGAATTCGACCAGAGCTTGGGTGAGGTTGCACCCGCAAGAATCGCAGAAGATCGTGGCAGACGAGTTGAAACTGCCGCTTGCCGTTGTGCAGAAGGCCTGGTCACGACAGGACTGGCAAACCAATATAGATGATGCTCTGGTGCACGACATTCAGAACAAAGCTGACTTCCTCAAGTCCGTCGGATTTGTGCGCAACCAGGTGGATGCTAAAGCGTTGATAGTGCCTCCGACTCCTACCAAGTGAGAGCAATGGCACATTTCGGCAACAGTAAAAAGCAATCGATCGTCACCGCACTTCTCGTACCTATATTGATAATAGTTGTGTGGGACTTATCGGTGAGATTCGATTACGTTCCTTCAACCCTGGTTGCCAGCCCGATGGACACCCTTAGAGACATTTGGACCCTGAGCCGTGACGGGACCCTCGCCAGGCACGCATTGATAAGCCTGATCAGGTTGAGCCTGGGCTTCTCACTGGGCACCGCAGTCGGCATCATATTTGGTGCGATGATGGCTACGAACAAACTGACGTCCCGGCTCTTTGAGCCGACGATCTCTGTGTTGGCTCCGATTCCAGCGATCGCCTGGGTGCCTCTGTTGATCATGTTGTGTGGCATTGGAGAAACGTCGAAAGTATTTCTGATTGCTCTTGGTACGTTTTTTGTGGTGAGCACGCATGTGATCGTGGGGATCAGAGCCACTCCGCGTGATCTGGTGGAACTTGCCCAGGTACTCGGCAAAAGCAGTTGGGACCGCTTTTGTTTCGTGCTGTTTCCTTCTGCGTTGCCCGAAATATTCGTCGGCATGCGGGTGGCGATGGGCTTGTCGTGGACGCTTCTTCTGGTGTCAGAGATCATCGCCTCATCGGACGGGCTGGGCTGGCTCATCTGGGACGCCCGCAACTTCTCGCGCCCGGACGACCTGTTCGTGGGTATGATCTGCGTTGGTATCATGGGCAGGCTTTCGGACATGGCGTTGCTCGCTGTAGAACGGGCTTCGACACGCTGGCGCTCAACATATGCTCATTGGCAAAGCAATGCCTGACGAATTGATCGTTGCCGTTGATGAAAAATGGATCGCCGGCCGAGACGGTCGCAAGCAAGTACTGGGGCGGTGCCAGTTTCATGTAAGCCCAGGAGAACTAGTAGCCATTCTTGGGGAGAGCGGTTGCGGCAAGAGCACCCTGCTCAGAATGGTTTTATCGCTGGACAACGATTATATGGGCAC
>Ga0182024_10008940_pt1 | contig 20917 bp, 22 predicted proteins | sample P32metaG_FD_120480 | JGI IMG/M metagenome (GOLD analysis project Ga0182024, IMG submission 120480) | Permafrost microbial communities from Stordalen Mire, Sweden - P3-2 metaG (Illumina Assembly) | ecosystem: Environmental > Terrestrial > Soil > Wetlands > Permafrost | place: Sweden: Stordalen...
CAAATTGCTTGCGGACACCGAAGCGGCGATCGGTCCGCTGGCGATCCTCGTGAACAATGCCGGCATCGGTTTGTTTGGTCCGGTCGAGGAACAATCCGAGGCCGACTGGGATCGCGTGCTGAACACCAATCTGAAAAGTGTGTTCCTCGTTTCGCGGGCCGTCGCTCCAGGAATGATGCGGCGCGGTCGCGGCGATATCGTCAACATCAGTTCCCTCGCAGGACTGAACGCTTTCGCGGGCGGCGGTATTTACTGCGCCTCGAAGTGGGGACTGCAGGGTTTAACGGCGTGCATGGCGGAAGATTTGCGCGGCCATGGCATACGCGTCAGCGCGGTATGTCCGGGCAGCGTAGCCACAGACTTCGGCGCCGGTCGCGACAAGAAAAAGCCTAACGCCCTCGAACCCGAAGACGTGGCCCATGCCGTGGAAACCATCGTCACGCAAGCCCCGGGGAGCTTCGTCAGCGAAATCCACATTCGCCCGCTAAAAAAATCCTAGCGCCTCTGGCATCCCGCCGGCGCCCCACCGGATGGCAATAGATTTCCTCTTGACGCTAATCGTCATAACAACTATAGTGACACCGTGAGTTCTCGCGCCCCAGGTTCCGGCTCCGCCGTTCCCCTTGAAGACCACGTCTTCGTGGCCCTCCTGAAAGCCGCCGACACCCTGTCCCTCGAGGCCGAACAGCTTTTCAAGCCTTCTGGCCTCTCCGGCACGCACTACAACGTCCTACGCATTCTGCGTGGCGCGGAACCCAGCGGTCTCGCCTGCCGCGCCATCGCCGACCGCATGATTTCTCACGACCCGGACATCACCCGCCTGCTCGACCGCATGGAAAAACGCGGCCTGATCACACGCGAACGGCAGACCGACGACCGCCGCGTGGTCAAAACTCGTATCACCGCCGCCGGACTCTCCGCCCTCAAAGCGCTGGACGCGCCGGTACACGCGATGCACCAACGGCAATTCGAGCACTTGTCTGCCACCCAGTTAAAGACGCTATCGAATTTGTTGCGCACGTTCGAAGAAGGACTTCCTAGTTCGCGCCTCCGCACGGCCACGCAAGCTTCCCCCAGCAACGCAGATGCCAAGGAGAAATAACATGGGCCACTTACTCTCTCGAGCTTTCTATTTTCCAGCGTTGGCGGCGATCCTTTCCGTTCCGGCCGCCGCTGCCACCAGCACTTGGCAAATTGATCCCGCACACACTGCCGCGCAATTCGCCGTGAAACACATGATGATTTCCACCGTCCGCGGTGAGTTCAAAGGCGTCACCGGCGCCGTGGTGTGGGACGACGAGGACATCACCAAATCCAGTGTCAACGTCTCGATCGACGCGACCACCGTCAACACCGGCGAGCCGAAACGCGACGCCGATTTGCGCAGCGATCACTTTTTTGAAGTCGCCAAATATCCCACCATTACGTTCAAATCCACACGCGTCGAACCAGCGGGTACGGGAAAATTAAACGTCACAGGCGATCTCACCATCCACGGCGTCACCAAACAAGTTGTCCTGGACGTCGCTGGCCCCTCGCCGGCCGTTAAAGATCCGAAGGGCAACATACGTGTCGCCATTAGCGCTACCACCAAAATCAATCGCCAGGATTTCGGCGTGAAGTGGAACGCCACGATGGACGGCGGCGGCGTGGTGGTCGGCGACGACGTAAACATCACCATCGACCTCGAAATGATCAAGCAAAAGTAACTGCGCGACTTCCCATGGCATCTTGCCAGCTATCTGAAAGGTCCATTGAAATGCAAAAACCAGCGCCCACCGACCACCCAACGAACGACCTCATCACCCATCGCTGGAGTCCGCGAGCTTTTGCCACCAAGCCCGTGCCTGCGGACGTCTTGCGTAGTCTCTTTGAAGCCGCCCGCTGGGCGCCCTCGAGCAACAACGAGCAGCCCTGGGCCTACCTCGTTGCGACACCAGACGACGCTCTGAATTTCGCCAACCTGGTCAGTGTGCTGGTGGAATTCAACGCGAACTGGGCCAAGAAAGCGCCCGTTTTGGCGCTCGCGGTCTCCGAACTAACCTTCGCGAAAAACGGCACTCCCAACCGCAACGCGCAATACGACACCGGTGCGGCCTCTGCCCTGCTTACCGTGGAAGCCACTTCCCGCGGCCTCTTCGTTCATCAGATGGCTGGATTCGACCCTCTGAAAGCTCGCCAGGTCTTCGGCATTCCCGAGGGATGGGACCCCATCGCCGCTCTCGCCATCGGGTATCCCGGAGATGCTCGAACTCTGCCGCAGCCTTACCAGGATCGCGAAGCGGCTCCGCGCACGCGCAAACCGCTGCGCGAATTTGTCATGACCGGCCAGTGGGGCCATACTGCTACTTTCCTCAAGTAGTCGCTCAACAGGAAAGGCGCACCTCCGGTCCATGCACAGCACGTACGAATTTCTTCTGCACCACGGTTACGCGGTGCTGCTCGGATGGGTCTTCGCGGAACAGATCGGACTGCCCGTACCTTCACTGCCGCTGTTACTCGCCGCCGGCGCACTCGCTGGCACCGGCCAATTTAGTTTTCTGGCTTGTCTAGCTACCAGCGTCTTCGCCGCGGTTTGTGCGGATTCTGTGTGGTTTGAGCTGGGCCGCCTCAAAGGCATCAAGGTGTTGCAACTGCTCTGCAAAATCTCTCTCGAGCCAGATTCTTGCGTGCGCAAAACAGAAGGTCTTTTTTCCAATCAGGGCGCCCGCTCTCTTTTAGTCGCCAAATTCCTTCCCGGCTTCAGCACCGTCGCGCCTCCGCTTGCCGGCGTCTTTCATATGCGCTTGGGCCGCTTCTTGCTCTACGACGTGGCTGGCTCCACGCTGTGGGCCGGCACCTTCCTCCTGACCGGTTACATTTTCAGCGGACAAATCGAACTCATCGCCGCGCGTGCCGCTTCCCTGGGCGGTGGGTTGCTCGCCTTAATCGTCGGAATGCTCGCTGGCTATATCCTCTACAAATTCATCGGACGCCAGCGTTTCCTCCGCCAGTTGCGCATTTCGCGCATCACCGTCGAAGAATTGAAAGGGAAAATGGACGATGGCGAAGAAGTGATGATCGTCGATTTGCGCCATCCGCTCGATTTTGAAGCCGACCCTGAAACCATTCCCGGCGCTTTCCGCATCGACGCCAAGGAACTCGAAGAGAAAAGCGATCGCTTGCCCAACGATCGCGAAGTGATTCTCTACTGCACTTGCCCCAACGAAGCCACCAGCGCGCGCTTGGCGCTCTTGCTGCGCCGGCAAGGCATCAAACACATTCGCCCGTTGCAAGGCGGCCTCGACGCCTGGCGGGAACAGGGATACCCGGTAGCCAGCATTACCCACAGCTAAAAATGTTTCCACGGAAATTTATCAACGCAAATTCAAAAAGGAGAATCTATGGGAATTAAAGTCAACGTAATTTTCTACAGCATGTATGGGCACGTCTATCGCATGGCGGAAGCCGTCGCCGAAGGTGCGAAAGGCGTAGCCGGAACGCAAGTTAGTTTGTTCCAGGTTCCCGAAGTTTTGTCTGACGCTGTTCTCGAGCAGTACGGCGCAAAAGCCGCTCGCCAAGCCTTCGCAAAGGTTCCGGTCGCCACCTTGGACAATCTCACCGAAGCCCATGCCATCATCTTCGGCACGCCCACGCGCTTTGGAAACATGGCGGGCCAGATGCGCAATTTTCTCGATCAGACCGGGCAAATCTGGTTCAAGGGCGGATTAATCGGCAAAGTCGCCAGCGTTTTTGCTTCGACCGGGACGCAACACGGGGGCCAGGAAACCACCATAACCAGTTTTCACACTACACTGTTGCACCACGGCATGATCATCGTTGGCGTTCCGTACAGTGAAGCCGGCTTGACGGACATGAGCGCCATTTCCGGTGGCACACCCTACGGCGCCACCACCATGGCTGGCGCGGATGGCTCGCGGCAGCCCACCGAGAACGAATTAAAAATCGCTCGCTTCCAGGGCAAGCACGTCGCAGAAATCACCGCAAAACTCTTCCGCTAAGCAGTTACCGCCATGCTATGGGGGCGTCGCCGAGACGGCGCCCTGTATGCGGGTTGCCGTCTTAACTTCTCGCCACTTCTTCCGCAAAAAAGCAGCCCGGCGATCGAAGCTATCGATCCCCTTACAATCGCGGCAACACAATACCCGTCTGCGACTGATACTTCCCCTTCTTATCCTTGTAGCTCACTTCACAATCATCATCCGACTCAAAAAAGATCACCTGGCACAAGCCTTCATTCGCATAAATCTTCGCTGGCAGCGGCGTAGTGTTGCTGATCTCCAGTGTCACGAAGCCTTCCCACTCCGGCTCAAACGGCGTCACGTTCACAATAATTCCGCACCGCGCATACGTCGATTTGCCCACGCAAATGGTTAGCACATTCCGTGGAATCCGGAAATACTCGACCGACCTCGCCAAGGCAAACGAGTTCGGCGGAATAATGCAAACGTCGCCCTTAAAATTCACCAGCGAACGGTCATCAAATTTCTTCGGATCCACGATCGTCGAATTCACATTCGTGAAAATCCGAAACTCATCCGCCACGCGAATGTCGTAACCATACGACGACACTCCGTAGCTAATCACTCCTTCACGCATCTGCCGGTCGGTAAACGGCTCGATCATTTTATGTTCCTGCGCCATCTTGCGGATCCAGCCGTCGGGCCTGACAGACATCCGTTCCTCCATGTAGCGGCTCGCCTCGTTGGCGCGAACCACATTGCGAATAAAATGCATCTGAAAGATGCTCAGTGTAGTGTAGGCATCGCGTCCTTGACAACCTGCGGCGCACCCAATAGCATCTGCCCACGGATTGGTTGGAGGCCTGTGTGATTAAGTTGGACATCGTAAACGCCGTCGTGACCACGACGAATATCAGCCGCACCAAGGCGGAGCAGGCCGTGGAGACCGTCTTCGAGTCTCTCAAGGCCGCTCTCGGCAAGGGTCAGCGCATCGAACTCCGCCGCTTCGGCGTTTTCAGTGTCAAGCCTCGCAAGACCGGCATCGGCCGCAATCCGCGCACTGGCGAAGAGGTCAACATCCCTCCGGGCAAAGCCGTGCGCTTCAAACCCGGCAAAGAATTGCAAGGTCTCGAAGAAGCCAAAGCCCAAGGCTGAGTCAGCTCCGTTCCATTAATGCAATCCGCAAACAAGATTCCTGCCAACTGGCTTTCCACCTATTTTTTATGCTGTACTTACTTGTGCTTCGTTTCGATAACCCAGGCCCTTTGTGAGCAGCGTCGCCCCAGCTTCCGCGCCAGAACCGATTCCACTCGAGCGCGCGTGGCACGACGCCCCGCCCACCTATCGCCCCGTCACCCGTCGTCCATCGCTGCGCAGCCTCTTTCTCGCTTTCGGACTTTTCCTGCTTACGCTAGGCACCGCTCTCGCCGCAGGCACGCAATTCGCCGTCACCTTCGCGCAAGGCCGCTCCGGCTCCATTGACGAATTGCTTCACGCGTACACACTTTTTTATAAACATCCCACTGCGCTTCTTGCCGGACTTCCCTTCGCGCTCACACTGCTTACCATCCTTCTCGCGCACGAACTTGGCCATTTTTTCGCCTGCCGCCATCACCACATTCACGCCAGCTACCCTTTCTTCATTCCCTTCCCTTCGCTCATTGGCACCTTCGGCGCGTTCATCCTGATGCGCTCGCCCATTCGTACCAATCGCTCGCTGCTCGACGTCGGTGCCAGCGGCCCCCTCGTCGGCTTCGTCTTCGCTATTCCCGCGCTGGTCTACGGCGTGGTGCATGCCAAAGTCATCGCCAACATTGACGCGCCCTCCACCATCGTCTTCGGCAGCCCGCTCGTTCTGCATCTCTTCGCTGCCATTCTTCATCCCGGCCTTGCCGCCAGCCATCTGCTTATCGACCCCATCGGCCGCGCCGCGTGGGTCGGCCTCTTCGCCACCTCGCTCAATCTTCTTCCTGCCGGACAGCTCGATGGCGGCCACATTCTCCGCTCCATCAGTCCTCACGCCCACAGAGTGGTTTCCTGGTTGCTGCCCTTCGCACTCGTACTGCTCGGCTTCTTCGGCGACTCCCTGCTCTGGTATGTTTGGGCCGCCATGTTGCTCATCATCCGCTTCCTGCGCATTGCTCCCATCTACGACTTAACTCCGCTCGATCCGCCCCGCCGTTTCGCTGCTGCTCTTTCCTTAGCCGTCTTCGTCGCCTGCTTCATGCCCATACCCATCCTCGTCAACTAAAAAAATATGCCGCCGCTCCTTCGCACGCTACGCCAGCGCGATCTCCTCTACCTCTTCGTCGGCTCGGTCATTGGCTCCGGAATTTTTCTCACCCCCGGCATCGTCTTAGAACAACTCGGCGGCTCCGTGGGATTCTCTTTGCTCGCGTGGCTCGTCGGCGGAATTCTTTCCCTTCTCGGCGCGCTCACCTACGCTGAACTCGCCGCCGCAAATCCTGAAGCGGGCGGCCTCTACTGTTACATTCGCGACGGCTTCGGCCGCTTCTTCGCTTTCCTCTACGGCTGGTGCCTCTTTCTGGTCATCGCCAGCGCCACGATCGCCGCACTCGCCCACGCCTTTACGCGTTATCTCGCCGAATTGCTCCCACTCAACCCTGCCGCGTCCCGCATGGTCGCCCTCCTCATGATTGCCGTTGTCACCGCCGTCAACATTTGGGGTACTCGCAAGAGTTCTGACCTGCAAAATTGGACCACGCTGATCAAAGGCGGCCTGGTCGTAATCCTCAGCGCCGTGCTGCTCTCTTTAGGCCATCACGCCGCAGACCTTCCGCCCGCTCTCGGCCCCGCGCAACATGGCTTTTCTCTTTTCTCGAGTTTCGCGCTCGCCATGATCGCCGTCCTCTGGGCCTACGAAGGCTGGCAATTCGGCACTTATAACGCCGGAGAAGTCATTGCCCCGCAAAAATCCTTCCCGCGAGCATTTTTACTCGGCTCGCTCATCCTCATCGTTCTTTATCTCTTCGCCGTCGTCGCGTACATGATCGCTCTCGGCCCCGCCGCGGCTTCCGTCAGCGACGCTATCGCCGCTGACGCCGTCCGCCTCGTCCTCGGCCGCTCGGCCGGCAAAATCATTGCCTTCACCATCCTCATCTCCACCTTCAGCGCCACCAACAGCGTCATCCTCACCGCGCCGCGTGTCTTCTACGCCATGGCCAATGACCGTCTCTTCTTCCAAAATTTCTGCAGCGTCCACAAACGCTACCAAACTCCCGCCATCGCCATCCTCGCGCTCGGCGCATGGTCCGCGATCCTAGCCTGCCTCGGCGGATTCGCAGAACTCGCCGCGGGCGCCATCTTCATTGGCTGGATTTTTTACGGCCTCGCCGCCGCCGCCATCTTCCCCATTCGCCGCGCCTCGAAAAACGCCACGCTTCCCTACCGCGTCCCCGGCTACCCGTGGACTCCAGCCATCTTCGTGCTCGTCGCCGCCGCCATCGTCGGCAACTCCATCTATGTCGCCATCCGCGATCCCGGCCAATTCAAATCCCTGGTAGTCGCCATCGTCCTTTTCCTGCTCGGCACACCCGCCTATTTCCTCTGGACCATGTCCCAGAGACGCTCCATTCCGTAACCACCACCTTTTCCGCTAAACTGTTCAGCCATCCGGAGATTCGCAAATGGTGCCCGACTCACTCGATGCCGAACCGAATTCCTCGCCATGGCCGCCTCAGCTCGACGCCTGCACCGCCGCCCCCGCCTACCACGCCATCCTCTTTGAAAACGCCCACGTCCGCGTGCTACTGACCCGCATCCCGCCCGGCCACACCGTTCCCCTCCACACGCACTGCTGGCCCGGCGTCCAATTCTTCGAAAGCTGGAGCCCGCTTGTTCGCCGCGACCCGCAGGGAAACGTGACGCTCGACACGCGCACCCTCGCTGATGCCCCCAAACTAAACACTCCGCTATGGCTAGAAACGCTAAGGCCGCACACCGTCGAAAACGTGGGCGATCGAGAAATCATCAGCGTTCAAGTAGAAATTAAATCCGCGAAATAAAGCGGCGATCATTTACGAAATGCCATGCGCTAAAATCAGCAGAAGCGGCCGCAACGAATCGGCGAAGAGAGGAGTGAATTTTTCCATGAACATCAAAGATTTCCGCCGCATCGCTCTCAGCCTCGAAGGCGCCGAAGAAAACTCCCACATGGGCGCGCCAGACTTCCGCGTCGGCGGCCGGATCTTCGCCACCCTCGCTTCCGCCAAAGACGGCTACGGCAACCTGATGCTCACGCCAGAACAACAAGCCGCCTTCGTCGCCGACCTCCCCGAAGTCTTCGTCCCCGTCAAAGGCGGCTGGGGACGCTCCGGCGCGACACACCTCCGCCTAGCCGTGGCCACCGAAGACATTCTCACGGGCGCCCTGCGCACCGCCTGGAAGCTCCGCATGGACAAAAACACCAAATCCCCACGCAAACCCCGCCCCGCATCGAAGCCAACACCAACACTTAAGCCCGTGCTCGAGCCGCGCCCTAAAAAGCAAACTAAAGGATTGTCATCCCGAACGAAGTGAGGGATGTGCTTTTGGGATTTGCACGAATCGTTGGCGTTAATTTACTTCGGCGGGAGCATCTTGTCGCGCGTCCACGACTTTAAATCCCTCCGGCAAATCAAATAACTTCACATCCGGCTCCGACAAAATCAAATTCGTCACCGTAAACGTCTGCGTCCCAAACCGCGGATCTGACCGTTTCGACAGCAAATTTATACCGAGTAGCGGCGAGTACCAGAATTCCCGCTCCACCGTCACTTTCCGGTCGTTCCCAAACACGCCGGGATTATAAATTGTCGCATCCCGCGTCCCCGTGGTCTCCACGCCAGAAACCAGCTGCTTGCCCAAATCCTCGTGAATCACCGTCCCCGCATCATTCGGCAGCGGCCCCGGCGGCGGCCCCTCCATCTTGTAAACCGCTGTTGTCGACGGCGCGAACGTCGCCAATTCGCAAACGTGCTTCTCTTCGAGCATGAAACAGTTGTAATGCGTGTGCGCATTGGGATCGGAAATCTGTATCGTGGTCATCTTCGATTCGATTTTTCCGTTCTTCGGCACCAGAAACCAGCGCTCCTGATAAATCTTTCCCGTGGCATCTCGCGCAATCTTCCGCTGATTCACCATGGTCACCGTCCCGCCGTCGTAAAGCGTGCGCACCGCTTCCGTTTCTAGCGTCAGCGTGAAGGGCGCCCCGGCTTTCGGCGTAATCACAATGCTTTCCAGCGTCTCCCGCGTCCCGCCATCCTGCACATAAAATTGTTGCTGCTTCGGCTGCGCGCCCCGCGCCGTAGCCGTTTGCCCACTCGCGGCTTGGCCACTTCCGATTTGCGCACGCAACATTCCGGACATCACCACGATCGCACCAAGAGTCAGACACGCGAGACGTACGCGCATGGCTACCTCCTATATCTGATGCAGTCTGCCACAACGCCCAGTCGCCGGGAAGAGCCTCAGTCCACGGCACGCTGCCAGCGCACCTCGCAGGAACGAAACGCGCTTCTCAAGTCCTATCCCTTCCAAGGTTTATCGGCGACTAAGGCCACGAATTGTGGAAACTTTTTGCGAACATCATGCACCCCGTTGCGCAAACTCCCTTATCCTCCCGAGCTAACCCTACTGTTGTCAGTCGTCACTTATTTGGCACTTTGCTTGCACCTTGCGGCACGACTAACTGGGAGGTCAGTCTATGAAAAATAAATGTGTGTTCGGTGCGTGTGCCTTGGCCCTGATCGCAATGATCTCGGCGCCATCTGCACAGGCGGGTCCGATTCTTGTTTCCACGATTGACGGGTTTTACGGCGGCACTTACTACGATACGCCATGGATTACCATCAGCAACACCACGGCCGACTCATTCACCAACGTCCAGATGACCCTCACCGGCTATCAGGGACTGAACAATGGCGTTGTGTCTCCGACCATTAACCTCGGAACCATCGCCGCAGGCACCACTCAAACTGACGTCTGGGAATCCCTGCCCGGCGCCAACCCTGCCACATCCCCCGGAAACATGACCGCTTACGATTACGACGACGAGTACGGCGGTACTTTTGCGTCGGCCGTCGGCTATGGCCTATCCGGCTCTCATACTCTCGTCCTCGCCCCACAGTGCGGCTCGGTAGCAGACTGGTATTACTGCGCTCAGACCGGCAACTTCTACGTCACCATCACCGCGACAACGAATAACCCGCTCTTTGGGCCCACACCCGTAGCGATTTACTCTCAGTTCAGCCCGGGTGAAGACCCCTTCGGCATCGGCAACGCCTGCGGCAATACCTCCGCTTGCTACGTCGGATTCGAGGGTATGGACCCCGACGGTTGGTCCGAGACGACGTATGATGATCACTCCTTCGGCGGGCCCAGCGGCGTCTTGGCAAATATCTATATTGGAACCCCTCCCCCCGTTGGCACACCGGAACCTAGCTCCCTCATGCTGCTCGGCACCAGCCTTCTCGGCGTGCTCGGCGTAGCTGGAAGAAAGTGGGTCAGTTAGTCAGAGGCGGCTCACCTATCTCTCACGGGCGAATGCAGGGCGAAGCTTCGAGCTTCTCCCTGCATTTTTCATTTGGCGCCCAACCCCAGCCTCAAACGCCTCCAGTAATGACCCTACGGACTTTACCCTCCACGCCTGTCATCATTTCACCGCCAGTAACATCTTTGACCGCCTAGGAGGCGAACCATGCCAAAATCATTCCACTCGCATCTCGCCACAATTTTAGGCCTAAGCCTCTGCCTGTCTGCGCCGCTGACCCATGCTTTTCCCCAAAACAGCCAAGTCATGGGAGAAGTCCAGTTCGATGGCGCCACCAAAATTGAGAAAGATTCCGGCGTCTGGATCGACGACGGATACGTCGGCTATCTGAAAGAACTAAAAGGCGACAAGAAAGTTTTGCTGCTTCCCGGCGAGCATCGCATCTCCGTTCGCCAGTCCGGGTATGATAATTTTGATCAAAAAATCGTCGTCGAACCCGGGCAAGCCCAAATTGTTCATGTCACCATGCGCCTGGCTCCGGGCGCCTACAGTCCCAGCGTCACCGCCACGCTTAAAGTCACCATCAAACCCGGCCGCGCCGCCGTCTTTCTCGACGGCAAATACGTCGGGCACGCCAGCGACTTCGGTGGCGCCACGCATTCCATGCTGATCAGCCCCGGCAAACACCAAATTAAGGTCGAACTCCCCGGCTACCGCACCTTCGACACCGTAGTCGACCTCCTCCCCAACCAAAAATCCGAAGTAAAAACCGAGCTAGCCAAAGGCAGCATCGAGCAAGCCAGCCCCGACATCAAACCGCCCCAGTAGGCGCCAACGCATACGCGGTTTGTGTCCGCGTATTACAGACCGTGTCCGGGACACAAGAAGCCGATCTATGTCCCGCCAGGTTTGCGCCGGCTTTGCGGCTCCAATATTCGGGGCACTACGCTCTTTCGAACCATTCCAATCCTGCTGGCAACTCCTCGGCGGCAAACTCCAAGTGAATCACCCTCCGAGGTGTCGCGATCACGCAACTGGACGACGCGTGAAGCAGCAACGGGCGCATAAGCAGTGCTCCACCTCTCGGCACACATCACATCATGGCGTCCTCTTTCCTCACGCTCGCGATCTCCTCTGCGGTTAACCGGCCTTTCCGATGCGAACCGGCCATCACGCGCAGCGGCCCATTCTCGGGTCCGCTCTCGTCCAAATGCAGTCGAATAGCCAGCATTCCACTCATAACCTGCGGAGGAGGTTGCACGTGCAGTACCCCGTCCTTGGTGGTCCAGGGGCCGAACCCGTGAACTTCCTTGCGTTCGCGCACCGCAATCGTCAAATCCTGATGCCAACCCACTTTCCAATTCGCGCCCTGCGTCTTATTGAAAAAAATCCCCCGCACCGCGAAGCACTTAGAACCAACCAGCGCCTCCATAACTTCCCGCACACACTTCGACGCCGCCAGCCTCCCTACGCTCGCAACCCCCAGCAAATTCCTCTGCGACCCGAGACCGTCCGCAAGCTCCTCCGAAAGCCGACGCAACGTTTCTTCCTCCAAACACTCAGGCACAATCGCGAATCCCTCCCGTTCCACCCGTTGCGTAACATCGCCAATCGTCGCGTCGCTCGAATTCACCATCTCGCTTTGCTCCCCTACATCAAACTCAGCGGATCCACATCCACCAGCACCGCCGTTTGCGGAATCTCTTTCGCATCGCAAAATACCATCGCGCCGCTCAACAATTTCGTCATCGCCGACCGCTTGGGCGATTTCAACAAAAATTGGAACCGGTGCTCCTTTTTCAGCCGCGCCAGCGGGGCCGCTGCCGGACCCAGCACGCGCAACCCTTTGCCGTCGTGCGGAGCAAAATATTCGGAAAGCTGCCGCGACCACAAAATTGCTTTCGCCAGGCTAGTGGCGCGCACAATCACGTTCGCCAGCGCCGTGAACGGTGGATACGACATCATTTTCCGGAATTGCAGTTCGCGATCGAAAAAACTGCGGTAATCCTGTTTCACCGCATCCGCGATCGCGTAATGGTCGGGATAGAATGTTTGAATTAAAACTCGCCCCTTCAAATCGCCGCGCCCCGCACGCCCCGCAACCTGTGTCAGCAGCTGAAACGTGCGCTCCGCCGCGCGAAAATCCGGCATGGTCAACGCGGAATCTGCGCTCACCACGCCCACCAGCGTCACGCGATGAAAATCGTGCCCCTTCGCCAGCATCTGCGTGCCCACCAAAAAATCCAGCGCGCCATCCGTAAACGCTCCCAGCGTTTCCTGAAACTGCTTTTTTGTTCGCGCCGTGTCGCGGTCCAGGCGCGCGATCCGCGCTCCGGGAAATTCCTTGCGCAATCGCTCTTCCAGCTGTTCCGAACCTTCGCCAAAAAAATAAACGTATTTCGATTGGCACTTCGGGCAAACCTGCGGCACGCTCTGCAGCGCTCCGCAGTAATGGCATTCCAGGCGGTTTCGCGCCTTGTGATAGGTCATCGAAATGCTGCAATTTTCGCACTGCACAGACGCGCCGCAGCTTCTGCACAACACCGACCACGAATACCCGCGGCGATTTATCAAAATCAATGCCTGCGTTTTATTCGCGAGGCATTCCTGCAAACCCACATGCAACACCGCGGAAATCGGGCTGGTCTGTTTGGTGCTCTGAAATTCTTCGCGCAAATCCACAATTTCCACGCTCGCCATGGATCTTTCCGCCACCCGCGACGCCAGCGTCAGCAGCTCGTATTTTCCATGCAATGCGTGGTGAAAGGTTTCGAGCGAAGGCGTTGCCGAACCGAGTAGCGCCAAAGTATTTTCCAGTTTTGCGCGTACAATCGCCACGTCGCGTCCGTGATAGCGCGGCGTTTCTTCCTGCTTGTAACTATTTTCCTGCTCTTCGTCGACGATGATCAGACCGATATTTTCGAGCGGCGCAAAGATCGCAGAACGCGTTCCGACCACCACGCGCGCCTCGCCGTGGCGTACGCGCCACCATTCCCGCGCCCGCTCGACGGGGCTCAGCGCCGAATGCAACACCGCTACGCCCTCAAAGCGCGCGCCAAACCACGCCCGGCATTGCCGGCCCATCCACAGCGTCAACGCAATTTCCGGCACCAAAATAATCGCGGTCTTTCCGCGCGCCAAGGTATCCTGCACCGCGCGCAAATACACTTCCGTCTTTCCGCTGCCGGTAACGCCAAACAGCAGCTGCACGCCAAATTCGCCCAGCTCAAAACGCGCGCGAATCGCCAGCAGCGCGCCCTCCTGGTGCGCGTTCAATTCGTGCGCCGGCGGCGTATACCCCGCGTCAAAGGGATCTTCCGCCGGATCGATCGGTTCTTCCCAACTTTCCAGAACTTCCTCGCGCAGCAACCGCTCGATCGCGCTGCGCGAAACTTCTGCAAGTTTCAAGAGCTGCGGCAGCGGCAACGGTCCGCGTTCCGCTTGCAACAACGTCCTGATTCGCTGCAGCCGCTCCTGGCTGACAACATTTTTCTTCCGCGTAGTATCTGTAGGTTGCACCGAATTCTGCGGCGCGGATTGCGCGGAATCTTTCGAGGCCCCGTCCTTCCAAGCAACGACACGCTGCATTCGGCGCTCGCGGCCGGAAACGCGTTCGCGAATTTCCAGCAGGCCGCGACGCTGCAGTTTTTGCAACGCCCGAGGCGCCAGCACTTTTGCGGCTTGCGCAAAGGGTTGTGCATCCTTTTTCTTGGCGAGGAATTGCAGAAGCTTGGTTTCGTCGTCGCTGCAGCCGGCCATCATCGGCGGCGCATCCTCGTCGAGCTTCCACGCCGCGATCGCTTCGCGTCCCGCGGCAGTCAACGCGACCGCGCGCAGCAATTTCATTTCCGTGACCGGAGGCAGCATGCCGCGAAACACCTCGCCAATCGGCGCGAGATAGTAGCCGGCAATCCATTGGCCGAGCTCCAGCAGTTTGGGAGTCAGAGCAGGAAGGCGATCGAGAACTTTGCTAACGTCGCGGATTCTTGCTTTTTCTGGAAGCTCGGCGGGACGCTCCGCCAGCATCTCCACCACGACGCCGACCAATGACGATTTGCGAAACGGCACCAGCACGCGGCTACCGACTTGTACGGTTTCTGCGGAGGCCTCGGGAACAGTGTACGTAAAAAGTGTACGCAGCGGCACGGGCAGCGCCACGTTGCAATAACGGAGACTCATCTCGCTGTGTAGTGTATCAGCAGCGCGAAAATCACTACGAGGCGCAGCGCGGAGAGCAGATCAACGGCCGATGAGAACGATGCCGACAAAAATGGTGATGATGCCGGCGATTTGCCAACGCGAAATGCTTTCACGCAGGAAAATCGCAGCGAGCAGGAACGTTACTGCGCCATACAGCGAGCCGAGAACGCTGACCACCGCAATTTGTTCAAGTTGCATGCCGCGATTGCTCATCACAAAGGCGCTGGTATCGAGCAGTCCCATGCCCCACACCGCTTTTCGTTCCGGCCCCCTCGGCAACTTTATTGGCTGGCGCGCCAGGAGAAGAATCGCAGTGGTCAGAATCACACTGGTGAGGCGAATCATCCATACGGCGGGAGCTGCACCGAGGCGCGGCACGACTTGTTTGCCGAGCAACCAAAAAAGAACGCCGAAACCGAAAACAGAACAAAGCGCCCAGCCGATACCCTTGCCGTGTCGCGGATCGGTTTTCACTGCGCCGTGGATGTCGAGATGTTCCGATTTTTTTTCCGCAGCGGCCACGAGCACGGCGCCGAGCAGCGTGCTGACAATTCCCGCGATCCGAATGGCGGCGAGGTGTTCGCCGCCGAGCCAGGAAAAAATCAGTGTCAGTGCGGGATAACTCGCAGAGAGTGGCGCGACCACCGCCAGCTTGCCAATTTCAAAGGAGCGGTACAGCGTGAGCGATGAAAAGGAATTCAGGGTGCCGGCGAGGACGCCCCAGGCCCACGGATGCCAGCCGGAACCATCGAATAAGTGGCCCCAACCGCCAAGCCAGTGCAACGCGCCGCTGAGCAGCAGGAGTCCGGTAAGTTGCATGTACAGCATGGTGCGTAGCGTGCCGAGCTTTTGCGTCGCGAAACGTGCCAGAAAATCGGACCCGCCCCAGTTGACGGCGGTCAGAAGGCCAAGCAGAATGCCCATTTTGTCAGGCGGGTTTCTTTTTTACTTCGAGACCGAGTTCGGCCATCACTTTTTGCAGATCTTTCCAGACGTCGGCTTTGGCCGCGGGATTCCGCAGTAAGTAAGCGGGATGATACGTCGCCAGCAATTTTTTGCCGCGGAACTCCTGCCACTGGCCGCGAAATCTCGAAATGCCTTGCGTGGTTTCGAGAATGGTTTGTGCGGCAGTGGCGCCGAGGCAAACAATTACTTTGGGATTTACGACCTCGAGCTGGCGCACGAGATAAGGAGAACAGGTGGTGACTTCATCCGGTTCGGGCTGGCGATTTTCTGGCGGACGGCATTTGACGACGTTGCAAATGTAAACATCTTTGCGTTGCAGGCCCATGGCTTCAATCATTTGCGTCAGCAATTTCCCCGCGCGACCGACGAAAGGGATGCCGGTAGCGTCTTCATCGGCGCCGGGGCCTTCGCCCACGAAGACGAGGTCGGCGTTGGGATGGCCATCGGCAAAGACGATGTGTTTGCGTTTTTTGTGGAGTTTGCACCGTTTGCAATCGCCAATATCCTCGCGGATTTTGAGGAGCGAATCGTTTTCAATTCGTTTTAGCGAGGCGAAGAAGGAGTGCGCGGGGGGCTGCAAAATCGCTTCAGATTGTCGCGAGGCCGAACTCGCGCCGAGCTGCGCGGCAGCAATCTTGCCAAGATGGGGCGCGACTTGTTGAACCCCGACAACGGAGGTGCTGGAACGTTTGGGCAAGGGTGCTTCCTCGTATGAAATTGCAGGTGCGGCAACGGTCGAGTCTAGTTTTCCTTGCGTGCCGGCGCTGCGCGCGCGATAGAACGGGGCCAGGCCCAAGTCTTCGTAGAAGCTGAGGCGTTGTTTGATTTTTGCGCGTAGAGCTTCAGGAAGCTGCTGGGTCATAGCGGTCAGTGAGACGTTTCTTTCATTGCTGCGTGAAGTCCTGCGGCCATCTCGATGGCATGTTGATGTTCTGAGGAGCGCAGCCGGATGACTTCATCGAGGATGCGCTGCGCGACTTCGGCTTTGGGCAATTTCGGCAACGCTACATCGCGTCCATCAGCGGCAAACATCGTGACCATGTTGGTGTCGACGTCGAAGCCGGCGCCTTCCGCGGTAACGTCATTGGCGACGATGAGATCGGCGTTTTTCGAGGATAATTTTTTGCGGGCGTTTTCTGCTACGTGATCTGTTTCCGCGGCAAAGCCGACGAGCACCCGATGGCCTTTTTCTTTTGCCACGGTGGCGAGAATATCGACCGTGGGCTCGAACTCCAAGGTGATGGACTCTTTGCCACGTTTGATCTTTTTTCCGGCGCTCGTAGCAGGGCGATAATCCGCGACCGCCGCCGCAAAGATCGCGACAGAACATTGCGGAAAGCGTGCCACGACTGCGGCGTGCATTTCCGTGGCAGTCCGAACGTCAATGCGGGTGACGCCTTGCGGAGTCTCGAGCGCCGTTGGTCCAGAAATGAGCGTGACTTTTGCGCCGCGCTGCGCGGCGGCTGCGGCTACGGCGTAGCCCATTTTCCCCGAGGAGCGATTCGTTAAATAGCGGACGGGATCAAGGTCTTCACAAGTGGGTCCGGCGGTAACCAAAACCCATTCGTTCGCGAGATCGCGGTGGGTGTGTAGAACGGAGCGCACCGCGGCGAGAATATCTTCTTGCCCGGCGAGGCGGCCCGCGCCGACCATGCCGCATGCAAGATAGCCTTCATCGGGAGCGACGATCTCGACGCCGCGATCACGCAGCAGTTTTACGTTGGCTTGGGTGGCTTCGTGGTTCCACATATTGACGTTCATCGCTGGAGCGAGAATTACCGGAGCGGTGCTAGCCAAATATAAGGTGGTTAGAAAATCGTCGGCAATGCCGCGCGCAAATTTTGCAAGGATGTCCGCGGTGGCGGGAGCGACGAGCAGCAGGTCGGTGCGCTGGGCGACGGCAATATGTTCAATGGCGCTTTCAAGATTGGCTTCGCCGTTTTCGGAGGCGGCAAATAAATCGGTGATGACTTTTTGGCCGCTAAGAGCGGCAAAGGTCAGCGGTGTGACAAACTCGCGCGCCGCGCGCGTCATCACCACCTGCACGGTGAAATTTTCTTGCTGCAAACGGCGCACCAGCTCGGCAGCCTTATACGCCGCAACTCCGCCGGTTACGCCAAGAGTGATTCGCATGAATTCCTCAGACATGCGCTGCATGCATTAGCGGCACACACAGCGCCGCCCGCGACATTAACTGCGCGGCCTTAACCGGGCCGACATCGCGCCGCTACTTGCGGCGTTTGTTGCCATCTTTGTCTTCGTCGATCGAAGAAGGCTCCACGAAGTCGTACTCGATCATACTGTTTTCGAGTTCTTCGCACGCGATACGCGTAGCCTTCAGAGTTCTCGGGTTCTCGACCAACGGAGGCGCACCGGCCATAATCTGCCGCGCGCGTCTCGCCGCCAGGACCACGTAAGCAAACTGGCTTTGCGGAGCTTTGGTCAGCACATTCATTTCAGTCTTTCCCCCCAAACGATGCCAAAAGATTCTCGACCTTTGCCTGCCGCCGGGCGGTGGTGCAGCGCAAAGCGGTGACGATCGCCAGCGTCTCGCGGCCGGCAAGAGCGACGTCATCATTGACCACGCAATAATCGTACGCGTGGTAGGCGGAAATTTCATCGCGGGCTTTCGCGAGACGCCGCGCGATTTCTTCGTCCGAATCCTGGCCGCGACTGCGAAGGCGGCGTTCCAGCTCTTCGCGAGCGGGCGGCAAAATAAAAATGGCCACCGATTCCGGCAACTTGTTCTTTACCTGCAAGGCGCCCTGGACATCGATTTCAAGAACCAAATCGCGTCCGGTGCTGCGGGATTCCTCCAGCCACTTCTTAGGAGTCCCGTAAGAATATTTGCCGAACACGCGCGCATATTCGAGAAATTCGCCGCGCTGCACCATTTCATCGAACTGCGCTTCCGTGACGAAATCATAACACTTCCCGCTGGCCTCAGTCGCGCGACGCGACCGCGTAGTACATGAGGTGGATGCCATGGTGCCCGGAAGTTCGAGAATGCGTTGCACGAGAGTCGATTTTCCCGAGCCGGACGGACCGGAAACAACGATAACCAGCGGCAGTGGCGGCACAATTTCGTTTTCCGGAATCATTCGAGGTTCTGCACCTGCTCCCGCAATTTTTCAATTTCCGATTTAATTTCGAGCGCCAGGCCAGTGAGGGCCAAGGCTTCGGTTTCGACACCCGGAGTTTTTGAAAGCATGGTGTTGGCTTCGCGTTGCATTTCTTGCAACAGAAAATCTAATCTTTTACCAAGCTCTCCGGCACCATCGAGAAGCTTCGTGAACTGCCGCAAGTGGCTGCGTAGCCTTTCCAATTCTTCACTGATATCGCTGCGTTCTGCAAGCAAGGCAGCTTCCTGAGCAATGCGCGCGGGATCGATGGCCGTGCTGCCCAAGACTTCCTTGAGGCGGGCATCGAGACGGCGGGCGTAGGCCGGGCGCAGAGTTTCGGTGAGCGTTTGCACTTGCGCAGCTTGTTCGGTGATGGTGGCAATGCGTTCGCGCAAAATTTCCATCAGATGTGCGCCTTCGCTGCGGCGCATGTCGTCCAGCTTGGCAAGAGACTCGCGCAAACTCGTGGCCAGGACTTGCCACAATTTTTCCTGCTCTTCTTCGCTGTCCGGAACGGCGGGCCCGGCACCACCGATGACTCCGGGCAGGCGCAACAAGCCGACCACGTCCATGCCCGTGGCGGCTTTGGTTTTTTGCCGCAAGAGATCGGCAGCTTGCAAATAAGCTTCCACAAGCTGGTGATTGACCTGTACGCCGACGGCAGATTGCGGATCGAAACTGACGATGATGTCGACATGGCCGCGCAAAATATGTTCGCGAACCAAGTGGCGAATGCGCGATTCGAAAACATCGAAGCCTTCCGGAATGCGCAGTTTGAGATCGAGGAAGCGATGATTGACGCTTTTGACGCTGACGCGCAGCGCCCAGCCGTCGGATTGCGCGCGGGATTGCGCAAAACCGGTCATGGAAAAACAGTCGGTGCGCGATTCCTGATTGGTTTTTGTCATGGTTGATTGAGGTGCGCCGAGCCGCGAGGCGAAGCGGTTTGCAGGGGCGACAAAAGATCGTCACCGGCAAACTGCAAGCCATGGAGACGCGCGTAAGTGCCTGCGCGGGCCATCAATTCCGTGTGCGTGCCGCTTTCGCGAATTCTGCCGTCTTCGAGGACGAGAATCTGATCGGCGCGGCGAATGGTCGAGAGGCGATGGGCGATGACGAAAGTGGTACGGCCGGTCATAAGATTGGCGAGGGCTTTTTGCACGAAAAGTTCGGACTCGGCGTCGAGCTCGGAAGTGGCTTCGTCGAGGATGAGGATGGGAGAGTCTTTCAAAATAGCGCGGGCGATAGCAATGCGCTGGCGCTGGCCGCCGCTGAGACGAGCCCCGCGTTCTCCGATGATGGTGTTGTATTTTTGCGGCAATTCATTGATGAAATCGTGAGCGAGGGCGGCACTAGCGGCTGCCACGACACGCTCCTTGGAGATTCCGGTGAGGCCGTAGCAGATATTGTTCCAGACCGTGTCGTGAAAAAGAATATTTTCTTGAGCGACGACGGCGATCTGTTCGCGCAAGGAGCGGATGGTGACGTGGGCAACGTTCATGCCATCGATGAAAATGGCGCCGGAGGTGGGTTCGTAGAAGCGCGGGAGTAGATTTACAAGCGTGGTTTTGCCGGCACCGCTCGAGCCGACGAGCGCGATAACTTCGCCTTTGCGAGCGGAAAGACGGATGTTGTCGAGAACGTTGGGAGCGCCGGGATTGTAGGCAAAGGACACGTTGTCGAAAGCGATTTCGCGGGCGAAGGGAGCAAGCGCAGCCGCGCCGGTTTGTTCGCTGAGTTCGATATCGCGGTCGAGATAAGCGAAGACCTGGGTGCTCGCGCCATCGACAGCTTGCAAGCTCTGGTAAATGTAACCCGCACGCTTAAGCGGCATGTAGGCGTTGAACATGGCGTACAGGAAGGTGAAGAATTGGCCTTCGGTCATCAGACCGTGGCGAATTTGATCGCGGGCAAAGAGCAAGAGGAGCGGAATGGCTATCGCACCGACCATGTCCATGAGCGGGGCGGTCATTACCGCGGCGCGCACCCAGCGCATATTTTCGCGGAGCAGGCTGCGAGCGCCCTCCTGGAATTTTTTAATTTCGAAAGACTCCATGCCGAAGGCTTTTACGACGCGGTTGCCGGAGATGGTTTCCTGAAGGATATGCGTTAAGTCGCCGAGGCGAGCCTGGCTGCGTTCGCCGGAGTTGCGGATTTTCTTGCCAAATTTGTTGACG
>Ga0182024_10008941_pt1 | contig 20915 bp, 11 predicted proteins | sample P32metaG_FD_120480 | JGI IMG/M metagenome (GOLD analysis project Ga0182024, IMG submission 120480) | Permafrost microbial communities from Stordalen Mire, Sweden - P3-2 metaG (Illumina Assembly) | ecosystem: Environmental > Terrestrial > Soil > Wetlands > Permafrost | place: Sweden: Stordalen...
GCGTCAAAAGACGCCGAACGAGATCGCGCTCAATATCCTGCTTGCGGGCATGACCATCATCTTCGTGTTCGCCACCGTCACGATACCGAGCTTCGCGAGTTATGCCTCGGGCGCCGTTTCGGCCGTAGTCCTGATCGCGCTCTTTGTCACGCTGATCCCGACCACGATCGGCGCGCTATTGTCCGCGATTGGCATCGCCGGCATGGACCGGCTGGTGCGCTTCAATGTGCTCGCCATGTCGGGCCGCGCCGTCGAGGCGGCCGGCGACGTCGATACGCTGCTCCTCGACAAGACCGGGACCATCACTCTCGGCAATCGCCAGGCGACCGAGTTCCTGCCGCTGCCGGGTGTGACCGCGGAAGAGCTCGCCGACGCGGCGCAACTTGCCTCGTTGTCGGACGAGACGCCCGAGGGCCGGTCGATTACCGTGCTCGCCAAGGAGAAATACGGCATTCGCGGCCGCGACATGGCGCCGCTCAACGCGCGATTCATTCCGTTCTCGGCGCAGACCCGGTTGAGCGGCATCGATGCGGAGGGCTTGTCGATCCGCAAGGGTGCGGTCGATGCCGTGCTCGCCTTTGTCCAGCCGACTTTGGTCGCCGCCGTCGCTCAAGCGGGTCAAGGCACCGTTGCCGATGCGGGGGCGGTGGGTTCTTATGTCTCGGCACGCGATTTGAATGCGATCGCCGACCGTATTGCCAAATCCGGAGCGACGCCGCTCGCGGTCGCGAAGAACGGCAGGCTCCTCGGCGTGATCCACCTCAAGGACATCGTCAAAGGCGGCATCAAGGAGCGTTTCGCGGAACTGCGCCAGATGGGCATCCGGACGGTCATGATCACCGGCGATAATCCGCTAACCGCGGCCGCGATCGCCGCCGAATCGGGCGTCGACGATTTCCTTGCGCAGGCAACCCCGGAAGCCAAGCTCAAGCTCATCCGCGACGAGCAGGCCAAGGGCAAGCTGGTCGCGATGTGCGGCGACGGCACGAACGACGCACCCGCTCTGGCGCAGGCCGATGTCGGCGTCGCCATGAACACGGGCACCATGGCGGCCCGCGAAGCCGGCAACATGGTCGATCTCGACAGCGATCCGACCAAGCTCATCGAGATCGTCGCTATCGGCAAGCAGCTTCTGATGACGCGCGGCGCCCTGACCACCTTCTCGATCGCCAACGACGTCGCCAAGTATTTCGCCATCATTCCGGCGATGTTCCTCGCGTTCTATCCGCAGCTCGCGGTCCTGAACGTGATGCGTCTGGCGAGGCCGGAAAGCGCGATCCTGTCGGCGATCATCTTCAATGCGCTGATCATCGTCGCGCTCATTCCTTTAAGCCTGCGCGGCGTCAAATATCGCCCCGCCGGCGCGGCCAGCATTCTGCGCCGCAATCTGTGGCTCTATGGCGCGGGCGGCATCGCGGTTCCGTTTATCGGCATCAAGCTTATCGACATGATCGTTACCTCGATCGGTCTTGCCTGAGGAGGCATGCGATGTTGCGACAAATCCGCCCCGCCATCGTGATGATCGTCGCCATGACGATCATCACCGGCCTCGTCTACCCGCTCGCCATCACCGGTATCGCGCAAGTAATATTTCCCTATCAGGCGAATGGCAGCTTGATCGAGAAGGATGGCAAGGTCGTCGGCTCGGCGCTGATCGGCCAGAACTTTACGAGTCCGAAATATTTCCACGGCCGTCCCAGCGCGACCACGGAACCCGACCCGAAGGATGCCACCAAGACCATCCCCGTTCCCTATGCGGCGGATAATTCGGGCGGCTCCAATCTGGGTCCGACCAGCCAAGCGCTGATCGATCGGGTGAAGGGCGACGCCGCGACGCTGAAGACGGAAAATCCGGCGCCGATTCCGGTCGATCTCGTGACGACTTCGGCAAGCGGCCTGGACCCCGACATCACGCCTGCCGCGGCCGAATTTCAGGTGCCGCGCGTGGCCAAGGCGCGCGGACTGGGCGACGATATTGTGCGCGGTTTGGTGGCGCAGAACACGGAGGGGCGCACCCTCGGCCTCCTGGGCGAGCCGCGCGTCAATGTCTTGAAACTCAATCTAGCGCTCGACGCTCTGCAAAACAGATAGCCTGCGCTAGACTGGGGCATGGCGAGCGCCCCCAATCCCGAATCCGAGAAGCGGCCCTCCCCGGAAGCCTTGCTTGAGGCCGCCGCGCAAGAGGCCCGCGGCAAGCTCAAGATTTTCCTCGGCGCCGCGCCCGGCGTCGGCAAGACTTATGAGATGCTGCAGGCGGCGCAGGCGCGCCGCCGCGAAGGAATCGATGTCGTCATCGGCATCGTCGAAACGCACGGCCGGCGCGAGACCGAGAATCTGCTCGAGGGCCTCGAAATCGTCCCTCGGCGGCGCGTCGATTACAAAGGCCGCATCCTCGACGAGATGGATCTCGATGCGGTCCTCCGGCGGCGGCCCAAGCTCATGCTGGTCGACGAGTTGGCGCACACCAATGCGCCGGGAAGCCGCCATCCGAAGCGCTATCTCGATGTTGAGGAATTGCTGGGCGTCGGCATCGATGTCTTCACCACGCTGAATGTCCAGCATGTCGAGAGCCTGAACGACGTGGTGGCGCAGATCACGCGCATCCGCGTGCGCGAGACCGTGCCCGATAGCATCCTCGATCGCGCGGACGATATCGAGATAATCGATATCGCGCCCGACGAGTTGATCCGGCGCCTCAATGAAGGCAAGGTCTATGTGCCGCATCAGGCCGACCGGGCCATCCGCCATTATTTCAAGCCGGGCAATCTCACGGCGCTGCGCGAATTGGCGTTGCGCCGCACCGCGCAGCGCGTCGACGAGCAGATGCTGCATTATATGCAGGCGCATGCGATCAGCGGGCCTTGGGCCGCGGGCGATCGCGTCCTGGTTTGCGTCAGCGAACATCCGTCTTGCCCCGGTCTCATTCGCTATGCCAAGCGTCTTGCCGACCGGCTCCATGCGCCCTTCACCGCGCTCTATGTCGAGACCACGCGCACCCTTCGTCTAACGGACGCCGAGCACGATCGGATCGCCGCATGCCTGCGTCTGGCGGAGCGGCTCGGCGGCGGCGCCATGACGATTCCCGGCGTGCGCATCGCGGACGAGGTCGTGCGCTATGCGGGCGCCAACAACATCACGCATATCGTGATCGGCAAGTCCGAGCGGTCGCGCTGGTTCGAGATTCTGCACGGCTCGGTGGTCCACGAACTGGTGCGTCGCGCGGGGAATATCAGCGTCCACGTCATCGCGGGGGAAGGTGAAGCGCCGGTCCCGAAGTATCCCGTCGCGACCCTCGACGCAACAACCTTCGAACCGGCACCCTATGCCGTCACAACAGGCATCATCGCCGTGGCGCTGGGCATCGGCATGGTACTGCAGCAATTTCTCAGCGTTGCCAGCATTTCGCTCGTATTCCTGACCGGCATCCTGATCTCGGCGATCCGCTTTGGACTGTTTCCCTCGCTGTTCGCCTGCGCCATCGGCGTTCTGGCCTACAATTTCTTCTTCTTGCCGCCGATCTACACCTTTACGATTGCCGATCCCGAAAACGTCGTTGCGCTATTCTTCTTCCTCATCGTCGCGGTGATCGCGAGCAATGTCGCGGCTCGGGCCCGCAATCAGTTGGTGGTCGCGCGAGCCCGCGCGCGCACAAACGAAGAGTTGTTCGCCTTCAGCCGAAAGCTTGCCGCCATCGGCACGCTCGACGATCTGCTTTGGGCGACGGTCTCCCAGATCGCGCATATGCTGAAACTCCACGTCGTCGTGCTGATGCCGTCCGCGGTCGGAATTGAGGTCAAGGCCGGCTATCCGCCCGAGGATCATCTCGACGAAGCCGATATCGCGGCCGCGCGCTGGAGCTTTGAACATAATCATGCCGCGGGGCGCGGCGCGGACACCCTGCCCGGCGCCAAGCGTCTCTTCCTGCCGCTCAAGACCGGCGGCGATCCGATCGCCGTTCTCGGGATCGACCGCGACGAGCCGGGGCCCCTGCTATCGCCGGAGGGCCGGCGTCTGCTGGACGCGCTCGCCGATCAAGCCGCGATCGCGATCGACCGCATCGCCCTCGCCGCGGACATCGCCGGCGCGCGCATGACGGCCGAGACCGAACGCCTGCGCTCGGCATTGTTGACCTCAATCTCGCACGATTTGCGCACGCCGCTTGCTTCGATCATCGGCGCGCTCACGAGCCTGCGCAGCTTCGGTGCGCGTTACGATGACGCCACGCGCGACGAATTGATGGCGACGATCCAGTCCGAGGCTGAACGGCTCAATCGCTTCATCGGCAATCTGCTCGACATGACCCGGCTCGAATCCGGCGGGATCGCGCTGAAATCAAGCTTGGTCGATGTCGCGGAAATCGTCGGCACCGCCTTGGAGCGCGCCCATCGCTTGCTCGCCGAGCATCGCGTCATCATCGATCTGGCTCCCGATCTGCCGATGCTGAAGCTCGACTATCTTCTGTTGGAGCAGGTCCTGTTCAACGTTATCGACAATGCCGCGAAATATGCGCCACCTGGCACCCCCATCACGGTGCGCGGCCGCGTCGGCGGTGGCGACGTCGTGCTCACCGTGCTGGACGAGGGACCGGGCATTCCCCCGAACGATCTGGACCGCATCTTCGACAAATTCTACCGTGTCCAGGCCCGGGACCGGCAGCGTGCCGGCACCGGCCTCGGCCTCGCCATCGGCCGGGGCTTCGTCACGGCGATGGGGGCGACCATCGAGGCCGCCAACCGCTCCGACCGCTCCGGCGCGGTGTTTACAATTCGCCTGCCCGTCACCATCGATGCCTTAATCGCGCCGCTGCCGGCGACCGCGAGCGCATAGCGCATGAACAAGCGCACCACGATCCTGCTCGTCGACGACGAGCCTGCGATCCGCCGGTTTTTGCGGACCAGCCTTGCGGCCCAGGACTTCGCCATCGTCGAGGCGGCCGACGGGACCGAGGCGCTCGCGGCGATCGAGCGGGAAAAGCCCGATCTGGCGATTCTCGATCTCGGCCTGCCGGACATGGACGGCGCCGAGATCGTGCGCCGGGTTCGCGCCAAGAGCGATCTGCCGATCGTCATCCTGTCCGTCCGCGAGGATGAGCGCGGTAAGGTCGAAGCACTCGATCTCGGCGCCGACGATTACATCACCAAGCCCTTTGGCATGGAGGAATTGCTGGCACGGGTGCGGGGCGCTCTGCGGCATCGCTTCCAGGCCCAAGGCGAGCGGCCGGCCTTCGTCTCGGGCGACCTTTCGGTCGATTTGGTGCGCCGCATCGTCACGCTGCGCGGGCAGACCGTCAAACTGTCGCCCAAGGAATACGAGTTGCTCAAACTCCTGGTCATGCATGCCGGCAAGGTTTTGACCCACAAGCACATCCTCGGCCAGGTCTGGGGGCCGGCGCATACCGAGGACGCCCAATATCTGCGCGTGTTCGTGCGCAGTCTGCGCCAGAAGATCGAGGCCGACCCGGCCCAGCCGCAATTTCTCCTCACCGAGCCGGGCGTCGGCTATCGGCTGCGCGCGCCCGCCGGAAAATGACTCGGGGCCGGGTATATTGGACGAAACACCCGGCGCCTAGTCAGGGATCGAGCGGCCCGACGACCAGGTTGGTGTCGATCCGCATGCCTGCAATAGCGCCGATTCCGAGCATATTCATTTCCAATGGGTAGGAGTGCTCCTGATGGATAAACAAACGGCTCTGGTTTTTCTCATCGTGGCAACGACACTGGAGGCTTCCGGTGACGCGATTGTGCGAATGGGGCTTGCCCCCCATGCGTTGGTCTTGCGAGTGCCGCTGTTCTTGGCTGGAGCCGGGTTACTTTTTGGATACGGTCTGATGCTCAACCTAGCACCGCTTGAGTTCGGGCGTGTCGTCGGCCTCTATATCGCAACGCTTTTCGTCGTCTGGCAGATCGTCGGTTTCATCGCCTTCCGCTCGGTGCCGACCGCGCCGGTTTTGGTCGGTGGCGCGCTTATTATGGCAGGGGGCGCCGTCGTTTCATTCTGGCGGCCCGCATAATTTCCATAATTCCATAATATGTTGACTTAGGTTTCGGAGCACCATGACGGGACATTATGCCTTGGGCCCCGTTGGCGTTGATTTTTCGCGAGCGCGACACCGTGTCTTCGCCTCGACAATCTTTTGGGCGAAGTCACCGTCCCGCGCCGAAGCGTCGACAAAAGTTCGCTCCAAGCGGGTGATGATGTGGCGTGAGACCCCTGCGGGAAGACTTATCTTCCATTGGATCGAAATTGTGCACCTCTTACCTTCAAATCGTCGTTGACCCTATCAATTCGCCTATGCTAACCACAAGCAGTCCGACGGTATTCCTTAATTCCGATTGGGGGCACAGGCCATGGCAATAGCTTCAACTGCTGGTAGTCACGCCCCAACCCTTTCCCACGGCGCCGCAGCGCACATCGCTGCATCTCATGTCCTGGCGAAGCTTTCGAACGCGCAAGATACCATTAGCTTAGGTCGAGGTGCGGACACAATTCGAGCGGCCGGATCGGCAACACTTCACGGGGGTTCTGGCGGGCACGGTGCGGAATCGGTTGTTTCCGGGAGCGGGGCCGCAACATTAGTGGGCGCCGAAGGAGCAAGACCCGTCCTCGGAGGTTTGGGAACGCACATCGCGACGCATGAGCATGGGGCATTTTCATTCGACACGCATCAAGTCGGTGGCGCCCATCTAATCGGGAATTTCGTTTCCGCGGAACATTCGATCTCGGGAGGCTACAATATAAACGTCGACCAGCCCCAAGCTCCCGTCGGCGGCGGTCAGACCAAGATTTCGTTGGACGATGGCAAGACCATCATTCACATAAAGGGTACACATCACGGGTGAGTTCCAATTCGAGTGGGGCTGTCTCAGGTCTTGTTTTCCACGAGGGTGACCGCGCGAACTCCCGGCGAGGCTATCTCGATATTGCAATAGAGTTCTAAGATATCGTTCGGGGCGCTTCCATGCTGAGATTCGGAAGCCGCCGTGTTGAAGACCCTCATATTTTTGCTCTTCTTAAGAATGTGGGCGACGCTGTTGAGGCCGGCGATTTTGTTGCCGCGTTGCGTCCCATGGACCGCGTTTGGCGTCGAAGTGAACCGAGCGCCGTCTTTGCCCATGTTTATGGGCGTCTTCTGCTTCACGTCGGCGAATATTCGGCGGCGGTCGAGCCGCTGGAGCGGGCGGCGAATTCCCAGGCCAGTCCCGATGCCGAGACAGACCTTTTGGAAGCGCTATTCGCATCCGAGCGGCCCGACGCGGCCGTGGGTCGTCTCCAAATGGTGCTCCATCGCTTCGCCGTCGTTCCCGGGGGTGCACTTGCGCGGATGGCCCATCGGATCCTCGAAGCGAAATCGAGCGGTGTCCGGGGTTGGTTGGCCGTCGCGCCAGACCTCACAATCGTCGGCGAACTGTTGGGAGCGAATCCCGATACGTACGCTGAACTGTCATCCGCCGACGGCTACGTTCATCTGACATGCAGCGCATCTTGGCAAGGAAACGGCAAAGCAACGTTAGTGGCAATTCCCCCCCGGACTTCTTCGCGGTTGGTCATGGAGGGCAGGGCGAACGGTTCCAGTTTAGTCGGAAGCGGCTTCTCTTATCTTCCCGAACTTGATCTGGACGCACGGGTGACCACCGCGGACGGGCGGATCTCCGGGTGGGTGTCGTTCGGTTGGTTACCTAGTTCGCCGATCGAAATTTGTTTCGAGGATCTTAGAGGAAATCGATTTCGCGTGGCGACGGAAATCGATCCTGCGAATCCGCTTCGCCGGCGGTTTGAAATCGATCCGGCGATGGCTGGATTTGTCGGTGGACAGATCAATATTTCCGCAGCCGTTCCAGGGTATGGGGTAGAGCCTCTGCCTGATTCGCCTCTTTTATTGGAGCAAGAAGTTAACCCCTTCGTCTTGCGTGGTATCGATCATTGGGCGGGCGGGATGCCGGTCAGCAAACCCGTCGATTGTCCGACGGTCGTCCGCGGCGTCTATGTTGTTGTCCCGGTTTATCTTGGCCGCGAAGAAAGCCTGGCGTGCATCCAGTCACTTCTTGCGAGCTGTGGCGAGCGAACCAGTATCGTTGTCGTCGATGACGCTTCGCCCGACAAAGAATTAAGTGCGGCCTTGGATCGTCTCGCCGCGGCGGGTTCCGTTACTCTTCTTCGCAACCAGCGCAATTTGGGCTTTCCTGGCGCGATCAATCGTGGCCTCGCGCAGCACCCAGACCGGGACGTCGTGATTCTCAACTCGGACACGTCCGTTCATGGCAATTGGCTTGTGCGATTGCAAGCGAGCGCGTATCGCGCGGCGAATATCGGGACAGTGACGCCTCTGACGAACCATGGCTCGATCGCGAGCTACCCCCTCGATGGCGAGAGCGACTGCACGGCGGCGGAGGCCGGCGAGCTCGATCGGCTTGCCGCGATCGTAAACGAAGGTATCACGATCGAAGTGCCGGTCGGGGTCGGATTCTGCCTCTATTTGCGACGCGATTGCCTGGACGAAATCGGTTTGTTCGATGCCGCGACCTTTGCGCGAGGCTATGGCGAAGAGACGGATTTGTGCATGCGCGCGAGGGGACGGGGGTGGCGCAATGTGTTAGCCGCGGATGTCTTCGTCCAACACCTCGGCGGCCGATCCTTTGGAACTCGCCAAAACGCACTTCTAGCGCGCAGTCAGAGACTGATGAATTTGCGTTATCCCGGTTACGACGCGATGATCCAAGAATTTATCAGGGCCGACCCTGTCGCCCGTGCCCGAAGAAACATCGACGAGATACGCCTCGAGGCAATGGCGCCCATCGTGCTTTTGGTAACGCACGCGCTGCAGGGTGGGGTTCTCCGCTTCGTCCGAGAACGCGCCAGTGACCTTCGTGAACAGGGATTCGTACCCATCATTCTCCAACCAAAAGAGAGCGACTGCGTTTTGTCCGCGGAAGACGGCGTCTTCGGGGACTTGCGCTACCGCATGCCCGAGGAATTGATCTCGCTTACGGCCTTGCTTGGGCGCCTATCGATCGAACACGTCGAGCTTCATCATTTTCTCGATGTGGACGGTCGCGTCATCGATGCGGTTGTGGGTCTGCGCGCTCCGTGCGACATTTATGTCCACGATTACATATGGCTCTGTCCGCGCATCACGATGATAACGGGAACGGGCCAATTTTGTCATGAGCCCCCGGTGCGGGAATGTGAGCGTTGCATTAAGGCGAATGGGAGCAAATTTCCGGACACGATCTCGGTGAGAAATCTTCGCGTCCGCAGTGGAGAATGGTTGCGAGTGGCGCGCGCGGTCATTGCGCCGTCGTCTGATGTCGCAGCTCGTTTGGTCCGGTATTTTCCGGAAGTTGAACCCCGAATCGAACCCTGGGAGCAGGACTGGGTGGGCAAGTTATCGTGGGCGCCGCCCGCGGAACTTGTGCGCGTCGTGTTGATCGGGGCGATCGGCGAAAACAAGGGTTATAATGTGCTGCTCGCCTGCGCCAAAGATGCGGCCACGCGAAATCTTCCTCTCGAATTCGTCGTCGTCGGTTATACCGAGGACGACGATCCGCTTCTCGAGACCGGCAAGGTCTTCATAACCGGCCCATATGAGGAAGCGGAAATCGACACGCTGCTACGGCGCGAACGACCTCATTTGGCCTTTTTTCCCTCGGTTTGGCCCGAGACTTGGTGTTATTCGTTGACGCCGGCTTTGCGAGCGGGATTGGAGATTGTCGCCTTTGATCTCGGTGCAGTCGCGGAGCGGCTCCGCGCTTTACGATGGGGTATTCTTTTTCCCATGAACGTCGAGGTTTCAGCCTTGAACGCGAAGTTTTTGCAGATCGGGGGGAAGTGGGACAATGCCGAGCCCGAAGAAATATTAGGCGATGCAAAATCCGTGGCCGGAACATCGTCGGCCGCAGGGGAGACGCATGAATTTGGGAATCAGGGAGGAGGCCATACTCTCATGAATGCCGCCATAGCATCCGCGACGACGCCGGATAAGGATTTTACCGTTTCGGTTCAAGTGCTGGATCTCACCGAGGGGGTCTATTTTTTTTACGTGCGATCCGCGTCGCCAGCGTTCCGCACCGGAGCAGGAAAGCTGACGCTTCCCGCCGTGCAGGTCGGGCTCGGGCCGGGCATTTTGTCGAAAGATGTCGAGTTCATGCCCGGGCCTAGCACACTTAGCAATTGGCTTTGCCACGCCGGCGATTCCCTTGTAGCCAAAGTGAATGCTCCAGCGGTGGGGGTCCTCCTGATCTCAATGCGTGCGCCGGGCGACGAAACCCTGGCCATCGAGTTGGAACGGCTTGGCACCGGCGAGGGTGCGAACCTCCTTGGACCCCCAGGGAAAGGCGTGTTGTCGGAGCCGCCATCCGAACCTGACGATCCGACAAAACCAGCGCTACCGATCGAGGTCGTGGCGCATATACGGAACCGCGGCGATGTAACCTTCGACCACTTCGGCTGGGCGGGTCTCATCGGGCGCGGATTGTGGATTGAAGCCTTTGCCGTGAGGCCGCTCGACTCGCTATCGCCGGCGCAGATCGAATACAAAGCACTGACCGCCACTGGGGTCGAAACGCCGTGGGTCGGAAATGGTGCCTCTTGCGGAACCCGAGGTTTGGGTGTCCCACTCATGGGTTTTGCCGTGCGTCTCAAGCAGGACGCGAATTTGCGCTATGAATGTTCCTATAGCGGCTCGTTCCAGTCCGGCGCCATTATCGGGCCAGTCGGCAATGGACAGCCCTGTCGCTCGACGATGCCAAACGACTCCCTGCAAGGCATCCGCATCCGAATTTCGCCACGCCTCGAGACGGTAAAGCCGGTCTCGATGGCGCCTTCCGCCCTCCAAAAGACCCCTTCGTCGAGTCGGTCCAACTCACCCAAATCCTCTAGACAAAAGCTTGGAGGGGCAATCCCGGGCAAAAGAAAGACTGCCAAGTCAAGCCGGAGGAGATAGGGCGAGCCCGTCAGAGGCGAAAATTATTTTCCTGGGGCCCGTATGAGTTCGTGAGAATAGGAAGGTCAAAATAGCACTCAAGATCGTCGTCAACGGCGGATGCGGCCTGCGGCACGGCAGCGGTCGCCTGCCGCCGATCTTTAATGGCTGGCGGGAATTACGCGTCGATTTGGACGCCGCCTGCCAACCAGATCTGGTTGCTTCGGTCACGGACATGGCTGCGATCCCGAGCGGCTATGTCGACGCGCTTTGGACGACCCATTGTGTTGAACACCTCTACGCTCATGAAATCGGCCAAGCGTTCGCGGAATTCTATCGGATATTGGCGGACGACGGATTTGCGTGCGTAATCGTACCTGACCTGCAAGCGATCGGAGAGCTTCTCGCCACGGATCGTCTGCACGAAGTAATCTATGAATCGCCAGCGGGCCCGGTAACCCCCCACGACATGATCTACGGATTCGGTCCGGCAATCGGCCGCGGACAAACTACCATGGCGCATCGTTGTGGCTTTACGCCGAGCCTGATGCTCCAGAGGCTGAACGAGGTACCTTTCGAGGAACTCGTGGTCCGTCGTCGGCCTTCTCTTGAGCTTGCCGCGGTCGCTCTAAAGCGACGGTGCCAAGATTCGGCCGAGCGAGACGCATTGCTAGCCGCGCTTGCCTTATGATTTTCCTCTTTGTCCACCAAAATTTTCCTGCTCAATATCGACATCTTGTTAGGCACTTAGCCGAACAACCCGAGAATAAGATCTATTTTATCAGTCAACCGAACGGCAACCACATCGAAGGCGTGGAAAAGATCACGTATGAGAGGAACGCGGGAGGCCTTGCCGCATGTCATCCGCTGACAGCCGATATCGATGAGGCGATAAGGACGGGAGCAGCGGTTACCGAGGTCTGTCGCTTGCTAAAGGACCATCGCGTCCAGCCGGATATCATTGTCGGCCACAACGGGTGGGGCGAAACTCTATTCGTCAAAGACATTTTTCCCGACGTGCCATTGCTTGCATATTTTGAGTTCTATTATCGCTTCCGCGGGGCTGACGTTGAATTCGATCCGGAATTCGATCTCGTCTTTTCCGATCCGCTTCGATTCCGTACCCGCAACGCGGTCAATCTTATGGGCTTCGAGGCAGCGGATTGGGGCCATACCGCGACACGCTGGCAACGCGGCTTGTATCCGCCAGACATGCAGAACCGGATTACGACACTTCACGAGGGTGTGGATACGGACTTCGTCATTCCCGACCCGGCTGCGTGGGTCAAATTATCTCGGGAGGAGTTGGTTCTAACGCGCCAAGATGAAGTCGTCACCTATGTTTCGCGAAATCTTGAGCCGTATCGTGGCTTTCACATCTTCATGCGAGCCCTGCCAGAGATCCTGCGTCGTCGCCCGCGCGCCCATGTCGTGATCGTCGGCGGAGATGACGTGAGTTACGGCAGTCGACCGGTTCCCGGAACGACGTATAGGGAAATGATGCTGCGCGAAGTTGGCGCGCGGTTGGATTTCACCCGCGTCCATTTCGTCGGCCAGATTGGATATACAACTTATCTCAAGCTGCTGCAGGTTTCCTCCGTCCATGTGTATCTGACCTACCCATTCGTGCTGTCATGGTCCTTCATCGAGGCGTTGTCCGCGGGCTGCTTGGTCGTTGGGTCGGCGACGCCGCCGGTTCTTGAAGTGCTTAAGGACCGGCTCAACGGTCTTGTCGTGGACTTCTTCTCTCCCAGCGGTCTCGCCGATCGCATCGACGAGGTGCTCGACCATCCGGACCGGATGCAGACCTTGCGCCATCGAGCTCGGCAGACAGCGGTCGATCATTTTGACCTCAAGAGGCGTCAGTTGGCGCTTTGGGAAGAATTGCTGGATGATGTGATGCACGGGCGGCGGCCCGATCGCGATCGCGCGCCCCCGATTCTCGATCGAGACGTCACCGGTCCATTGGCGCGGGCTTAAAATGGCGACGAACTCGCTGTTCGAAATATATGATTTGATCGCCAATTCGGGTTTTTTTGACGAAGCCTACTATCTTGAATGTAATCCGGACGTTACCGCATTAAAGATCGACCCTCTGTTACATTACCTGGAGTATGGCGCAAAAGAAGGCCGGACCACGAGCGCCGCGTTCGATGCCAGCTATTATTTGGAGCAATGCGCGACCCGGAATGAAAAGCCGGAAAATCCCATTCTGCATTATCTGACGACCGGCGCAGCCGCGGGCTTGAAGATTAGCCGGGACATCGGGAAAGCGGCGCCGGACGATGTTGAAACTGGATTCCGGCGAAAGCGCGGCCAAGCCTATGACTTGATTTTGAAGTCGGGGATGTTCGATACCAAATATTATCTCGAACGCAATCCCGACGTCGCCGCACTGAAGATCGACCCCGTCCTCCACTATTTAAAGGATGGCGCGCGAGAGCGACGGGCTCCCAATAGCGAATTCGATACGAATTATTATTTGGAGCAATGCAAGAAGGAGGACCAAGAACCGGACAATCCATTGTTGCATTTTATTGCCTTCGGCGCGGCGGCTGGAATGAAAATCCGCCGGGAAACATCCAAGCCCGCGGGCCCCGACGATGATAACGAACGTAGGCTGTACGTCGATTCGCCTCAAATTGTTGACGGGATCGCGAAGACCTCGGTGCGAGGAAGTTTTCCGGTGTCGGGTTGGGCCCTGGCGAGGAAACAAGTCGCTTCAGTGAATCTTGCGGTCGACGATATGCCGATCTCCGCGGCGCACTACGGGTTGCGCCGCGATGACGTTAAGCGTGCCTTCCCGGCCTGGCAAAATTCATTGTGGAGTGGCTTTTCGGTCATCGTGCCAGGCTCGGTATTATCGCCCGGGCGCCATCGAATCCGCATTTTGGTGACGGATCGTGCCGGCGGTACGTCGAGCGCTGAATTCCTCGCCAACGTGGATGAGTCAGAGAACGACGCCTTGAGTTCCTTCCGGCGGAAGATCGCTCAGGCAGATATTTCCTTGTATGAGCAAATGATCGCCGCTCGACCCGTCACGTTCGGATTCTTGATGAGATTGCCAGTTGACTGGAACGCAATCGATCAGGCGAGGGTCACGATCGCGTCGCTGCGGGAACAACCTTACAACGGGTGGCGCTTAACGATCATTCTTTCGGAAGGCGGCAAGAAAGTCATCGAGGACCGGTTGCTCGCCGGATTCAACGATCTCGTTGGTCGGGTTCGCGTCATGCCGAAGCCCAAACCGGCGTCGCCGCTTGTCAGCTTTATGGGGGATGAGGCTCGTCAAGAGCGGCCAACCTTCTTCTCGATCCTTTCTCCCGGAGACGAACTGAGCGTCGATGCGTTGCTTGAAGTCGCGGTAACGGCAAACATGCATCGGAGCGCGGATTTTATCTACAGCGATGAAATATGTTTTAGTCCGATAACAAAGGTTAGAGAGGCGTACTTCAAGCCGCAATGGTCGCCAGACTTGTTATTGTCGAGCAATTATATCGGCCGTTTATGGTGCGCAAGTACCGACCTCCTCAAAAACTCCGCTGCGCGTCTCGATGATTTTGTTCGCTTCGGCGAATACGACCTCGTTCTCCGACTGACGGAACGAGCGAACGAGATAAGGCACAACCCTTCGATCTTGTGCCGCCGCGGACCGGTGCGCATTGACGCCGAATCTTTCGAGAGGCGCGCCCTAGGTCGAGCCATGGTTCGCCGAGGGATAAAAGCAGGTGTTCTCCCCGGATGCGCCACCGGCATCTACCGCGTACGCAGGACCACGAGGCCTAAGGGGCTGGTATCGATTATCATTCCTACACGCGCTTCAGGGGGGCTGATCAAGACCTGTATTACGACGCTCCGCCGAATCACGGCGTATCCGAATATTGAAATAATTTGCATCGAGAACATTCCAAAGAAGGAGCGCGAGTGGAAGCGCTGGGTAAGAAAGAACGCCGACAAGACGATCGAAACGAACGAACCGTTCAATTGGTCGCGTTTCAATAACGTCGCTGCTACTCACGCCAGGGGAGATTACCTGCTTTTCCTAAATGACGACGTCGAGATCATCGAGCCGGGATGGTTGGAAGCGATGCTCGAGCACGCCGTTCGTCCCGAGGTCGGCATTGTCGGTCCCTTGCTTCTGTACCCCAACCGAACCGTGCAACATGCGGGCATTGTGTTAAGTACGCTGGGAAGGGCCCGTCATGCTTTCCGATACACGCGAGAGGATGATCCAGGTTATTTCGGGCTTGCGCTTACCCAACGGAACGTCATCGGGGTCACCGGTGCATGCCTGTTAACGCGTAAGGAAGTGTTCGAGGCATTAGGACGTTTTGACGAAGCCCACCGAATTATCAACAATGACGTCGACTATTGTCTAAAAGCCTGGAGGAGCAAACTACGCGTCATATTCACGCCCTACGCCAAACTCGTTCATCACGAAAAGGTCAGCCGCCAAGCGCTCGACGATGAATTTGACGTCCGGCGTTTCGCTGAGGAATGGCGTTCCATATATTCTCGCGGGGATCCTTATTTCAGCCCAAATCTTTCGCTGGAACACGATTTATTCATCCCGGAGAGAGAACGAGTCAAAATCGCGTGTTCCGGCGGTCCGCTCATGGCGAGGAAGCGCGTAAAGAATATCCTGATCGTCAAACTCGACCATATCGGCGATTGCATTGCGGCTTTGCCGGCGGTTCGCTTTCTCAAGCGGGAATTTCCGCATGCTCGTTTTCAGGTCCTTGCAGGCCATTCGACCACGGCAATTTGGTCCGCGCTATCTGAAGTGGACGAAATCATCGAATTTGAGTTTTTTCATCCTCAATCAAAGCGGGGAGCCAGGAAACTATCGGCCGATGAGCTTAATGCGCTCCGCGCGAAGCTGAAGCCGCACCGTTTCGACATCGCGATAGACCTGCGGAAACACCCGGAGACGCGGCATTTTCTTCAATATTCTGGCGCGCGTTATTTGGCCGGATTCGATCACCACGACGAATTTTCTTGGTTGGACGTGGGGTTGGAATGGTCCGGGGATCGGCCATTGGCGCGCAAACGCTCTCACGTCAGCGAAGATTTGATGAACCTTGCCGCGAGTGTGGCCAATGCGTTTGCCTCACCCTTAACACTGCCCAGTGTGGTCACCAAGAATAGGCCCTGGTTGCCAGCGAACGACACGCGCCTGCTCTTCAATAGACGCGTTGTTTGTATCCATCCGGGCGCCGGAATGGCGATTAAGGAATGGCCGAAAGAGTATTTTGCCGAGCTAATCGATCTTCTGATTGAAGAAGACGGGGTAAACGTGGCGCTGATAGGTGGCAAAGACGAAGCGAGCAAGGTTGCTCGTGTCTTGAAACAGGTGCGACATTCGAATGCGACATGGAATTTTGCGGGCAATCTCGGATTGGCCGATTTGCCGATGCTACTTGCCAAGTGCGCGCTCTTTGTCGGTAACGATAGCGGCCCGAAGCATTTGGCGGCCAGCCTCGGCGTCCCGACGATCGGAATTCATTCCGGAGTTGTCGACGATCGGGAATGGGGACCGGTCGGTCCGCGTGCGGTGGCTATTCGACGGGAAATGTCGTGTTCGCCTTGCTATCTCACGCGGGTCGAAGCCTGCAACCGGAATGTCGCATGTTTGAAAGGCTTGACGGTCGGCGAGGTGCACCGCGCCTGCCAGAGGCTCATGCTGATCGGACGAGCGCCCGATCCGGATGTCGTAAACACCCGCGATTCGAGATCCGTCCATTCGGGCTCCAACCGCGCAGGAAGGAGACGTCAAGGCAAAGCCGGGCGTTCCTCGAGTTCCTTGATGGCGGCGAAGGCTTCCGGAACACCCGCGGCGCCGGCCCGTCGATAAAAGGCAAGCGCGGTAGTCGGGTCGATCGGGACGCCGAGCCCTGTTTCATAGAGCTGACCTAGGCGGAACAGGGCGATCGCGCGCCCATCTTCCGCGCAAACACGATACAATTTGGCCGCCTCGGCAAAATCCTCGTCGTTCGCGGCCGTCTCGCACAGGAGATTCGCAAGAGCAAGCTGGGCCGAATCGTTGCCCTTTCGCGCCGCAAGTTCGTACCAGCGCCGGGCAGCATTCAGATCATTTGCGACCCCGAGACCAAGCCGATAGCAAACCCCTAGATTATATTCGGCGTCAGGGTTGCCAGTTTGAGCGGCATTCCAAAAGTGCCCGAAAGCCCGGTCGAGATCCTGCGGAATTTCCTTGCCTTCGACCGCCAACCCACCAAGCAAAAGTTCGGCTGCGCTGTTGCCCTGTGCGGCCGCGGCGTCGAGCCACTTGATCGCCTCGGAAACCGATTTCGCCGTTCCGATCCCACGGAGATAGAAGTCACCGACGATCCGCTGCGCTTCGGCGTCGCCAGTCTCGGCGATCTTGCGCCAAATATTGAATAGTCCGACTAAATCTTCGTGGTTCGCATTCGCTCGAAGTTTCATCCCGGTCAGAATTGCCGCCGCTCCCGCATGTCCCCGCTCGGCAGCCCTTCCATACCACATGAGGGCCGCTTCAAGATCGGCGGGCACGCCTTCGCCCCGGCTGTACACGTCCCCGAGCCATGCCTGCGCGAAAGCATCGCCGCCTTCGGCCGCTCGCGCGAACCATCGGATCGCCTCCGTGTCGTCTCGCGGAACATGCTTGCCTTCATAGAACAGCAATCCCAATCTCGTTTGTGCTCCCACATTTCCCGTTGCCGCCACCTCTTGAAGAATGCGGACAATTTCAGAAGCCGGTGGGAGGAAGGGAGCCCCATCATTCAACAGTTGGATTAAGCGACGGGCCGCGACGGTGCTACCAAGTTCGGCGGTTTTGATGAGCCAAGCGGTCGCGGCTTCAACATCTTTTTCGACATAATCACCGTCCGAATAAATATTTTGCAGCGCCCAGGCCGCCGGAAGAAAGCCTTCCGCGGCGGCATCCTCGAGCAGCTTGATGGCGCGGGCCGAATCGCGGGGCACGCCAAGGCCACGAAAATATAGGAAAGCGAGATTGAACTTGCCGGCGACTTGGCCTGCCTGGATCGCTTTTGCGTACCACTCGGCCGCTTCGCCGTGGTCTTGAGGGATGTTTTCGCCGGCCGCGTACAGAACGCCGAGCTGGAGACAGGCTGGTCCGTTTCCCCGTTCCGCGGCTTTGCGATACCACGCGACCGCCGCTTCGGGATCGCCGGCCATACCCTGACTGGTGAATTGTAAAGTGCCCAGATGATAAAGGGCGCTGGCGCTTCCTGCGGAAGCCGCGCGATGAAACCAGTCCGCGGCAGCGCGCAGATCCCGAGGCAAGGCGGTTCCGTCAGTGTGCAAGATGCCGAGAGTTTCATAGGCCGCGACGACACCCTGATCCGCGGCTTTGGATAGCCAGCGCCCCGCTTCAAGAGGATCCTTCGGAACGCCTTTTCCTGACAAATATAGTTGCCCCAATGCGAATTGAGCGTCGGGATTACCCAGGTCGGCGGCTTGACGATAAAGGAGCGCGGCCGAGGCAAGGTCGGGTGTTCCCTGCCCCTGAGCCAATAGGTGTCCGAGCGACGCCATGGCACCGACGTGGCCGCGTGCCGCGGCTCGCCGCAACCATGTTTCGGCCTCCGAAGCGTTCGACTCTAAGGCCCGCCCCAAGCGATAAAATTCGCCGACATAGAACATTGCCCCAGGATGATCGGCGCCCGCCGCTTCCTGCATGAGGGTTGCCATGCGCTTGTCGTCATCGAGCCCGGCATCCCCGCGCAAATACAAAATCGCGAGACCGAATTTCGCACTCCCGCTGCCCCGTTGCGCCGCCTTTCCAAGCCAGTGCGCGGCCGCGGCGTAATCGGGGACGCCCCGGTCATCTCCTGCCAGCAGCATGCCGAGACCAAGTTCCCCTGCTTCGCTGCCCTGTCCCGCCGAGAGCGAGAACCATTTCTTGGCGGCGTCGAAATCCGCGGCGACGCCGAAGCCGGAGGCATATTGATACCCCAAACAGGCCCGGGCCGAGGCATCGCCAGCCTCGCTGGCAAAGCGATTCCAACGCGCCGCTTCCTCGGGGTTCTGGTGAATCGCGAAACCCCTGGGAAACAGCTTTTTCAACGGGCTATCCCGATCGCCCATTTCAGCGAGATGGAGGGCCGCCGCCGCGGTCACGCTCGTCGGGGGTACGCGTCCGGTAAGATAAATTTCGCCCAGTTTGGCGGCCGCCTGAACATGGCCTTGTTCGGCCGCCATCGTGAACAGTCGCGTCGCTTCGACAAAGTTCTGAGCGACCCCACGGCCGCGCTCATAGATTTCCGCCAGCCGATATTGCGCCTCTGGATCGCCGCTTTCCGCGGCTCGCCGCAATATCGCCGCAGCCCCCGCAAGGTCTCCCTGGTCGTTGAGATGCTCGGCCTTGCCCAGAAGGGCCGCACGCCGGCGCGCGAGCAGCTTAGGGAACATCTGCGATGTTCACGCGCTCTAGCGAAAGCGCATCGAACCTCACGGCTCCCTCATCGCTTCGTTCCCGGTGCGAAGGGCGCCCTCGATCAGGTAGGACAGGATGGTGCGCCGCCCGATCATGATATCCGCCGCCAGGGTCATGCCTGGAACGAGGCGGAAATTCGCGGGCACATGGCGAAGATGGATTTCCGTAAATGCTATCCGGACCTTAAAAAACGGCGATCGCGCGTCGCTTGGATTGTTATCGTTGGCGGTGAACGAGCCATCGCTGATTGTCTTGATCAGGCCTTTCACGGTTCCATGTTCTAGGAAACGATAGGCGTCCAGTTTGACCTCGACGGGGTCTCCAACCTTGATGAACCCCATGTCGTTGCTATCGACCTGAACTTCCGCTTCGAGCGGTCCCGCGAGAGGAACGAGCGTAAAAAGCGGATCTCCGCTCTGCTCGCCTCCGGCGGCCACGGAGCCGACGGATAATTTGCCGATCTTCAGGACCACGGCATCCGTGGGAGCCACGAGGCTCCCCAATTGACTTAGCTTGTTGGCTTTTTTGAGACTTTCCTGCGTTTGCTGAAGTCCGCCGCGCGTAGTTACCAACTCGTTGGATAAGGTCGTCCGCCATTGGTCCATATAGACGGCGCGTTGGGCCTTAAGGGCGTCGAGCGAATGTTCGGTTTCAGCAATACCGCTTTGGCTCGTCGACAGTAGACGCTCCGCTTCCGCCCGCGAATCCGTCGTACCGAGAAGCTTCTCCTTGTTACCGTAACCTTGGCTTTCCAGCTGGGTATACATATGCTCGAGTTGGGAGGCCAGCTTCAAGCGCGTCTTATATGTCTCGACATCCTGGCGCAACCTGCCCACCGCCGATTCGGCGGACTTAATCCGGGCATCAAAGTCGGCCAAAGCGCCTCTGTATTCAGACTGCCGCTGAAGCCAAATGCTCGACTGCAAAGTTTCGTAGGCGTTATTTCCCACGGGATTGTAAGGCTGTTGCTGGTATTCGGCTTGCAGCCGGGCGAAAAGGGCTTCTCCGCTTGCCAGTTTCTCTTTTAAGTCCGCCACGTCGGCATCCGTAAAAGTGGGATCGAGCGTTGCCAGTACTTCCCCTTTCCTAACGACATCGCCCATGTTCACGCGAATATCATGAACGATTGCCTTTTCGAGCGGTTGCACGAACAACATTCCCCCGGTTGGAATAACTTGACCCGTCGCGGTTACGACGCGATCGAGGTGGACCACCGCCAACAGAAATATCGATAAAACCAGCATACCGGCCAAGATCTCCAAGATGATCTGATCATGCTTCGGAGAGGTTTGGACGATCACGGCAGCGGTTTCGGACTCGAAGGCACTGACCGCGCGGCCTATGCCGTCTCGCTGCGGCATACGTGCCGCGCCGGCGGGAACAAGCGTCGCTCGCTTATGAATCATGCGTCTGTCGCCCGGAGCGGCAGGACCGTGCTCATCGAACTGCGCTCCGCAAATCGGTTCTGTTGGTGCCAAAGCTGCTTATAAATGTCGCAGCGATGAAGGAGCTCCTCATGCCGTCCGATATCGTAGACTTGGCCCCGCTCCATCA
>Ga0182024_10008942_pt1 | contig 20913 bp, 24 predicted proteins | sample P32metaG_FD_120480 | JGI IMG/M metagenome (GOLD analysis project Ga0182024, IMG submission 120480) | Permafrost microbial communities from Stordalen Mire, Sweden - P3-2 metaG (Illumina Assembly) | ecosystem: Environmental > Terrestrial > Soil > Wetlands > Permafrost | place: Sweden: Stordalen...
CTTCGAGGCGGGGCGCGTGATCCGTGAGGTCCGAAGCGGCGTGAACCGCCGTCTCAACGCTGAGACCGCCAACCTGCGCAGGACTGCGACCGCAGGCGTACGTCAGCTGGAGTCGATCGCCCTGCTGGAGGCCGACTCGGTTCGTTGGCAAGCGTTGCCACCCGCGCTTCGAGAAGCTGCCGCGCTCCGATCGCTCCACCCCGACGACGACCTGGCGCAGCTCGCGGAGCGCGCGGGCTGCAGCCGGCCCGCAATGGCGGGGCGCCTGCACCGACTGGTCGCCGCCGCAGCCGAGGGCGGTGATAGGGTGGGACCGCGCCGCCCGGTCCGGCGCGATTCATCGATAGCTGGAGGTCGCCCCGCATGGGAGTGAGAGTTGGCATCAACGGCTTCGGCCGCATTGGGCGCAATGTGTTGCGCGCCGCCAGGGAACGCTCCCCCGAGCTCGACATCGTCGCGGTCAACGACATCACGACTCCAGACATGCTGGCCCATCTGCTCAAGTACGACAGCGTGCTCGGTCGCTTCCCCGGGACGGTTGCTGCCGATGCTGACAGCATCACGGTGGACGGGCATACCATCAAGGTGCTCGCCGAGCGGGACCCGCAACGCCTCCCCTGGGGAGATCTCGGCGTCGACATCGTCATCGAGTCCACGGGGTTGTTCAGCGACGCGCTGCGAGCCAAGGGCCACATCGACGCGGGAGCCCGCAAGGTCGTGATCACCGCCCCGGCGAAGAACGAGGACATCACCATCTGCATGGGCGTCAACGACTCCCTCTACAACCCGGCCGAGCATCACGTCATCTCCAATGCGTCGTGCACCACCAACTGCCTGGCGCCGGTCGCCAAGGTGCTCAACGACTCCTTCGGCATCGACACGGGGTTCATGACCACCGTGCACGCATACACGAAGGACCAGATGATCCTCGACGCCCCCCACGAGGACAAGCGACGGGCCCGCGCTGCCGCGCTGTCCATCATCCCGACGACCACAGGCGCCGCCAAGGCGGTGGCGCTGGTGCTCCCGGAGCTGAAGGGCAAGTTTCACGGCATGTCGCTGCGCGTTCCCGTCCCTGACGTCAGCCTCGTCGACCTCACCGCGACGCTCTCGAAGAGCGCCACCGTGGACGATGTCAACGGGGAGATGCGCGAGGCGGCGAGCGGCAAGCTCGAGGGCATCCTCGCCGTCAGCGAGGAACAACTGGTGTCGATGGACTTCCTCCACGACCCGCACTCGTCGATCTTCGACGCACCGTCCACGATGGTGCTCGGTGACCACACGGTGAAGGTGCTCGCGTGGTACGACAACGAGTGGGGCTATTCCTGCCGCGTCGTCGATCTGGTCAACCTGATCGTGTCCCGGCTCTAGGCCAGTCCCATGCCGGCGCTGTCGAAGGCGACCATCGACGACATCGACGTCCACGGCAAACGGGTGCTCCTGCGTGAGGACCTCAACGTGCCGATGCGCGATGGCGCGATCAGCGACGATCGCCGGATTCGAGCGGCGATCCCCACCATCGAAGCGCTCCGGGCACGGAACGCCCGGGTGATCATCGTCACGCACCTCGGGCGGCCCAGGGGAAGGATCGATGACAGCGCCCGCCTGGGACCGATTGCCGCGCGGCTGAGCAGCCTGCTCGGCCACGACGTGCGTCTCGCGTCCGACGTCGTCGGCGACAGTGCGCAGAGCATGGTCGACTCGCTCCGTGACGGCGATGTCGGCATGCTCGAGAACGTCCGTTTCGAGCCCGGCGAGGAGGAGAACAGTCCCGAGTTCGCGGGTCAGCTCGCAGCGTTCGGCGACGTGTTCGTGAACGACGCCTTCGGCACCGCGCACCGAGCCCACGCGTCCACCGAGGGAGTCGCGCATCTCCTGCCCGCCGTCGCCGGCAAGCTGATGGCGCGCGAGCTCGAGATGCTCGGCGGGGTCATGGACAATCCGCGCACGCCGGTGGTGGCCATCGTCGGCGGATCGAAGATCTCGACCAAGGTCGGGGTGCTCGACCACCTGCTCGATCGCGTCGACGTCCTATGGGTCGGTGGTGCGATGGCGTGCACCTTCTACCGCGCCCTCGGCGAGAGCACCGGCACGTCGCTGGTGGAGGAGGACCACGTGGAGACCGCGCGCGGACTCCTTGAATCGGCCGCGGGACGTCGCGCCGACCTTCGGCTGCCGATCGACGGCGTGGTCGTTGAGAAGGTCGCCGCCGACTCGCCGACCCAGGTCGTCGCCTGGAACGCGATCCCCGACGGCTGGATGGTGGTCGATGCCGGTCCCGACACCGTGGAACGCATCGCGGCCGATTGCGCGAGTGCCGGGACGATCATCTGGAACGGACCGCTCGGCATCTACGAGATCCCGGCATTCGCGGCGGGCACGCGCGCCGTCGCCCGGGCGGCGGCGGCATCCAAGGCCACCACCGTTATCGGCGGCGGGGATCTCGCCGCCGCAGTGCAGGACGCGGGAGTTGCTGACAAGATTGGCTTCATCAGCACGGGCGGCGGCGCCACCATCGAATTCCTCGAGGGGAGGACACTGCCGGGTGTTGCGGCGCTTCGTGACCGCGAGGTCGCCCGGCGTTGACGGCGGAGTCCCGCTCCGCCGCAGCGTCGCGCCTGATGGTGGCCGGGAACTGGAAGATGAACACCACGGTGGAGGAGGGCGTCGCCCTGGCACGTGCGGTGTGTGACCTCGCCGCGCCGACGGATGACGTCGATGTTGCGGTCCTCCCGCCGTTCACGCATCTGTGGGCGGTGCGTGCCGTCCTTGAGGGATCCGGCGTGCAGCTCGGTGCACAGGACGTGTTCTGGAAGGATGCCGGTGCCTTCACCGGTGAGATCTCACCGGCGATGCTCGCCGGATGGTGCGATCTCGTCCTTGTCGGCCACTCCGAGCGCCGCCATATCTTTGGCGAGCGGGACGACGAGGTGGGGAAGAAGTTCGTCGCGTCACTCGCGCACGACCTCCAGGTCATCGTGGCCGTTGGGGAGACGAGCGACGAGCGTGACGCCGGCAGCACCTTCGACGTCGTTGACCGCCAGCTCGATGCGGTCTTCGCCGAGATGCAGACGCCGCCGGACATGAACGCCTGGGTGATTGCGTATGAGCCCGTGTGGGCGATCGGTACCGGCCGGACCGCGACCCCGGAGCAGGCGCAGGAGGTCATCGCTCACATCAAGCAGCACGTGCGGGCGCGGTATCTCGACGGCGCGCCGCGCGTGCTCTACGGCGGCAGCGTCACGCCCGCCAACGCGACGTCGCTGTTCGCCGAGCCGGACATCGACGGTGCGCTCGTCGGCGGGGTGAGCCTGCGCGCAGAGGAATTCGGCGTCGTCGTCGCGGCGGCCGCGACGGCGGCCGGCAGCCGGCGCGCCTCATAGCGGCGCGATGAAGCGCGCGGTGCGGCCGTTCGTGCTCGTCATCCTCGACGGATGGGGCGACAACCCGGACGCCTACGGGAACGCCATTGCGGCTGCGCGCACCCCCGAGATCGATGCGCTCATGCAGCGGTGGCCGCATGCCAAGGTCGACGCCAGCGGCGAGGCGGTCGGGTTGCCACCGGGTCAGCAGGGCAACTCCGAGGTCGGGCACCTCACCATCGGCGCCGGGCGGCTCATCTACCAGCCACTGTCGCGCATCACCCGCGCGATCGAGGACGGGAGCTTCTACGAGAACGCGGCGCTGTGCGCCGCCGTGGACCGCGCGCGGAATCGAGGCTCCGCATTGCACTGCCTCGGATTGATCTCCCCGGGTGGCGTCCACAGCCACCAGGACCATGCAGTCGCGGTGGCCGAGCTGGCCAGGCGCCGCGGCCTGGACTCCGTATGGTTTCACGCGTTTCTGGATGGCCGCGACGAGCCGCCGACGAGTGCCGCGGACTTCGTTCGTCGCTTGTGTGCCGAGCTGGATCGCGTTGGCACCGGCGCCGTCGCGTCGGTTGCCGGCCGGTACTACGCGATGGATCGGGACCACCGCTGGGACCGCACGCAGCGCGCGTACGAGGTCGTGGCGGGCTCGGGTGACGGCACAGCGTCCGATCCCGTCGCCTACATCGAGGCGCAGTACGCGGCCGGCGTCACCGACGAATTCGTTGCTCCGGTATCGATCCTCCACGCGGGAAAGCGCATCCGCATCGAGGACGGCGACTCGATCATCTTCTTCAACTTCCGCGCCGATCGCGCGCGTCAGCTCAGCCACGCGCTCGTTGACCGAGACTTCGACGGGTTCTCCCGGTCGCGAGTGCTGCGGGATATCGACCTGGTCACGTTCACCGAGTACGAACGCGACCTCGACGCGCAGGTCGCGTTCCCGCGCGAGGACGTGCGCCACACACTCGCGGAGGAGGTGAGCGCTGCCGGGTTGCGGCAGTTCCATGTCGCGGAGACCGAGAAGTACGCGCACGTCACGTACTTCATGAACGGCGGCCGCGAGACCGCGTTCGATGGAGAGGATCGGTTGCTCATCCCATCGCCCCAGGTTGCGACCTACGACACGGTGCCGGAGATGAGCGCTGCGGGCGTCACCGACGCGGTGATCACCAGACTGGAACAGGGAGGCGACGCGCTGCTCATCGCCAACTACGCCAACGCCGATATGGTTGGGCATACCGGCGATTTCGATGCCACGGTGCGCGCCGTCGAATGCGTCGACGCCTGCATCGGCCGCCTCGCACGTGCTGTGGATGCTGCGCACGGAGGACTGCTCATCACCGCCGACCACGGCAATGCCGAGTACAAGATCGATCGCCGCGACGGCTCGGTGCTCACCGCACATACGACGAGCCCTGTGCCGGTGATCCTGTGCGGCACCGGCGACGATCCCCTACGCGATGGGGGAGGGTTGCGGGACGTTGCCCCCACGGTGCTCGATGCGATGGGACTTCCCGTGCCCGCGGAGATGACCGGCCGGTCGCTGCGCAATTCCTAGCCGACCTCGGCTCGAAGCGCGAGATCGACCTGGTGAGTTGGCGGCGACCAAAGCCCTCTACGGCGCGGGTGTAGGCGGCTGATACGGCACCGGCTCGATCTGGTCCACGTGATGCGGGCCACTCTGCCAGCCGTCGCCGGGACCGATCGTCACGTGGCAGGCACCACCGGTGCGCGCATCGCACCCAACCGGCTCGGTATGGATTGCCACTCCATCACTCCAGCTGACCGTGATGGTGACGGTGAACATCTCGGTCGCGGTGATGGTCGCGCCCGTCGACACGTCCGCGTAGTCGTGGCTCACGGCGCAGGGATCGGTCCAGCGCTGCGTCGACGCGTCGTACGCCGGGAGGACCGCGGGTTCGTGCTCGATCGGTCCGGGCGCAGTTGTCGTCGAACCGTCGCCCCAACTCCACGCGACACTTCCGGGCACCACCGTCACGTCGTAGAGCAGGAACAGCGTGTAACCACCCACGACGGTCGTGGTCAGGGCGTGGTACGGCTCCGGAACCACCGGCACGGTGGAGTCAGTCCACGCACACGTGGGGATGTGCACGAAGGTTCGTGACGTCGGCGTGCCGCCCGGCAGCGTGTCGATCTCCCCGACCGTCCATGCCTTCGTCAACTCGGCCACGAGGCTGGTGCCAACAGGAAATGGCGGGTTGTTCAGCACGCTGATCGGCGGAACGGGCGGCGCAGCATCACCGGCGAGATACGGAGCGCCGAATGCGAACGTCGCACCCCGGCACGTTCCGCCGAACGGCGCCACCGGCTGCGTGTCCTGCCAAACGCCGCGCGTGCGCAGGAACGCGGTCACGGCGATCACATGGCCACCGGCATTCGCGGCGGTCGCGAGACTGCCGGGCGCGGTGTCGGCGGCGTCACCGCCAGGCGGAATCGCCCCCGCAACCGCGTACGCGTAGCGGGGTTCGAACCCGTCGTAGCCGCCCGCGGCGTTCTTCCTGAACGCGGGATGGATGGTGATGAGCGCGACGATGGATCCGCCTGGAGACGGCGATCCCGGACCCAGGTGGAAGAGAGTCACGTCGGGGCACGTCATGCCCTGAGGATTGGGGCCGCGCGGCGGGATCTCGAGCGGGTTGCGCGGATCGGCAGCGCCCGGCGTGATGTCGGACGGCGCAATCGGGAGATACGTTCCGCCCGCACCCGCGACGAGCTTGCCGTGCGTCACGGCACCGCTGCCCTCGCTCGAGGGCCCCGGTGCGCTCCCGCCGGAACCGCCGCCGCCCCCTGCAGCGATGACCATCGCGCTCGGCAGCAGCGCGAAGAGCACACCGGCGACGCACGCGCGGCGCATGCGTCGCCTCACCGCCCGCACCACGCCGCGGGCGGTCCGCTGGGATCCTGGCAATTGCCGCCGGCATCGGCGAACCAGATGTCGCCGAGCACCGGGTCCTCGCGCAGGACGCCGGGGCTGAAAACCGTTGTGTCCGCAGTGAAATCGACGACTGTCGTGGTCTCGCCACCCGACCTGTGGACGGTCTCGCTGCAGGGACCGGCATACACGACCACGAAGACATACGCGTCGTCGGCCGGGAGGTTCTTGCGCGCGAAGTACGCTCTCCCGTCAGCGCCAACCGGAAAGAGCGTCCAGCGCAGCGGATACAGGTTGCAGTCCGGCTGATCCACGGTTCCACCGTTTTGGAGAGCGTCGACCTCGACCGCCGGTATCAGCGCCGGTCCCACCAGATGGCGGAGCAGGTACAGCTGATCGTGGCTCTGCGCCCACTTCCACCAACCGCTGTCCCAGTTGCTTGCGTCAGCCCAGTGCTGCGCGGTGGCGTCGGAAACGGCGCCGCCGGTCATGTTCACCACGGCCGGCGCTGCGGGCACATGCTCCAGCGCCGGCTCGTTCGACGGCGGCACCTCGGTGACACCGTAGGACCACCAGCGTTGCTGGCACGCGAGCGTGACCTGCGTCACCGGTGTGGTGGCCGTCACCGTGGCACAGGGACTGTCGGGAATTCCGGCGCCGGCCGCAATTGGCCGCGGTGTGGCGCCACCCCTGGGCGCGCTGCCACCGCACCCGCACACGGCGAGCAGCCATGCGCCGATCACGACAGTCATCGCGAGCCCCCTCACCACCTCACCTTGCAACTCTCGCTGCGTCACACGGACGGCGAACACCCAGTGGCCGCTTCGCCATCGACTCTTCCCGCCGGGCAAGCATGGCAGTTCGCCATGCCGGTCAGCCGAAGCCGGTGACGGTCCGGTCACCTGCTCGCAAGTTTTCCTGTCTAGGCTGGAAACCATGGCAGGCCCCGGCGAACTCGACTCCGCGCGCCTTCGACGCGACCTGAGCCTGCTCTTGCGGCGGCGACTCACGCTCTACGCTGCGGTCGGAGCGGCAGGCCTCACCGTGGTCTTCTCCCTCATCGCGGCCACAACCGCACCTGGTCGGTCGACGCCTGCCGCCACCCCGCCGGCGCAAACTGATCCGAGCGCCGGTCAGGCACCCCAGGACCCCGCCGGCAATCAGGGGACCATCGCCGTCCCGGCGCAGCCTCCCCAGAGCGGCTTCGGCGGATCGCCTGTCGCGATCTCCGGCGGCTCCTGAGCCCGTCCCCCGAACGGAGGCGCTATTCCGTGAGCAACTCCGCGAGGCGTGAGCCGTCGATGTTGCCGCCGCTGAGGATCGCCACCGTGCGTGGCGTCGATCGCCCGTCGACCATCGCCGCATACGCGAGCGCTCCGGCTCCCTCCGCGACGACCTTGACCTCCGTTGCCAGGCGCGCGACAGTTTTTCGGACAGTCGCCTCGGGCACGACGACCCACTCGTCGACCAGCGCTCGCAGGCGCTCGAACATCAGCGGATCGAAGGGCGCGGAGGTTCCGTCCGCGATCGTGTTCGGCGTGAGCGATGGCGGGCCGTTCAGCGCAAATGCCTGCTGCCACAAAGGATATCCGTCCGACTGGACACCAACCACCTGAACGCCCGGCTTCAGCGCGGCGAACGCTGCGGCGATGCCGCTGATCAAGCCGCCACCGCCGACCGGCACGAAGACGCGCTCCACGTCGGGACGGTCCGCGATGATCTCGGGAACGATCGACGAATGACCGGCGATGACCGCCGTGTCTGCGAACGGGTGGATGAACACCTCGGGATCATGCTCCCACGCGCGTGTGGCGATCCACTCGTGGAGACGTTCGCGGGGCATGAGCACGGCCTGGGCTCCGAGGTCGCGCACACCGCGCACCTTGAGCTCGGGCGCCGTGTCGAACATCACGACTCGACAGGGGACATGGAGCTCGCGAGCGACGTATGCACATGCCAGCGCCGCATTCCCCGCGCTGACCGTGAGGAGCCCGCGCGCCACCCGCTCGCGATCAACGACGTGGGCGGCAGCGAAGAAACCGCGAACCTTGAAGCTGCCCGTGGGTTGCAGAGACTCAAGCTTGAGGAATCCGCCCGAGGGCGTTGGAATCAACGGTGTGTGGCGGACATGTGGCGCCAGAAAACGCGCCATCTCATGGACACGTGCCGCGTCGATCCCCTCGATCACCGTCACAGGTCGACTTCCGTGCCCGCGTGCTCGGCGACCGCCGCGTCGTAGACCAGGCGAGCCACCACAGCATCCTCGAAACCGCTGCCCGTCGACTTGTACAGCGTGATCTCATCGTCGCGAGCACGCCCCGGTTGCAACCCCGCAATCACGGCGCCCAACTCGGTGATCGTTGCCGGATCTCGTCCCTGCAACTCGTGAGCGCCGGCCGGCGGGGCATTCTCGGCGGCGCCCTTCCATTCAACGAAGACACGGGCGCTGCGCATGGTGTCCGCGTCGACCTCGGAGCCGAACGTCCCTCCCACCGACGTGACGTGCGTCCCGGCGTCGAACCACTCGTATCGTGTGATCGGCGCTCTCGCATCGGTGCAGCAGCACACGACATCCGCGCCGCGGATGGCCTCCTCGAAGCCCGGCGCCACCACGCAGCGTGCATCGGTCGATGCGAGTGCAGCCGCGCGCTCGCGGTCACGGGAGCAGATTCGGATGGTCGTGAAGTCTCGAACCAGCGGCACCGTGGCCAGGTGCGAGCGACCCTGGACGCCGGCGCCCAGGATGGTGAGGGTTGTCGACTCGGGGCGCGCCAGCACACGAGCCGACACCGCGGCACCGCCGCCCGTCCGCATCGCCGTGATGTGCTCGCCGTCCATGACGCTGAGCAGCGAGCCATCCTGGTCGTCGAAGAGGGTGATCACCCCCTGATGGGTCGGCAGGCCGCGGGCACCGTTGTCCGGGAACACACTCACCGCCTTGAGGGCGAAGCCCCGATCCGCCACCCAGCCTGGCATTGCGCCGAGCAGACCCGAGGGCGCGCGGGCGGCCGTGCGAGGTGGCACCGACGCCTGGCCGGTCGAATAGGCGCGAAAGCCGGCCTCCAGCGCGTCCAGCATCGCCGGAGCCGAGAGCAGACCTTCGACGTCGTGCCTGCTCAAAACCAGCATGACCGGGCATCTTGGCACGGTTAGGCACAATGGAGGAGATGACTCAACAGCACACAGCCACTGAACAGGCCACCACCGCCCGTGAGTTCGATGCCGTGATCTTCGATCTCGGTGGGGTGATGACCGAGCCCCTCTTTCACCACCGTACCGACGTGCCTCCCGAGTATTTCAGCGTGATCGCATTCTTCCTCGGAGAGTTCCGTGACCACTATCACCTGACCACCGGCGTCCACGATCTGCACCTCCTGGAGATGGGCAAGATCTCGGACGACGAGTTCTTCGACAGGATGACGGTCCGCTACGCCGAGGCGGGCAATGAGCCGGTGGATCCGCGAGAGGCACAGCAGGTGGTCTTTGGCCGCGGCATGGTCGCGTGCGGTGCGATGGCCGACGCCGTTCGCCAGATCCGCGCTGCCGGTTATAGGACGGCGCTGCTCACCAACATCTCCCGCGAGGGGGAGGCGATCTTCACCAAGCTGTTCCCCGTCGATGAGCTCTTCGATGTTGTCGTCGACTCATCGAAGGTGGGGATGCGCAAGCCCGATCCGGCGATCTACCGGCTGACCTGCACGCTGCTCGGTGTCGAACCAGAACGCTGTCTCTTCATCGACGACCTGCTCTGCAACGTCGAAGCCGCGGACGCGCTGGGGATGCAAACGATCCAGTGCCTGGACCCCGTCGCCGTCGCCGACGAGGTGGTGCAGCGCCTGCTCGGCCACCCCGCCGCAGCCGAGGCCGGGGCCGGAGCGTGAGCGACGACCGCTCCGCGCGGTCGATCGCCGGCGACGGTGCGGCACTGGAGATCGCCGGAATCACCGATCGCGGCCCCGTGCGCACGCAGAACCAGGACGTCTGGGATGCTCAGGTCGGCGCCGGAGGCTCGACGGCGGTGCTGGCTCTCGCCGACGGGATGGGTGGCCACAAGGGCGGCCTCGAGGCTGCCGACGCGGCAGTCACCGCTGCGATGGCCGTGCTCTCGAGTGGGGAGCCATCAGCGGATGCGGCGACCACGCTCCGCCGGGCCGTGGAAGCCGCGACCGGCGCGGTGGCCGGTGCACGCGACGTCATCGGAGGCAACCCGGGGACGACCCTGGTCCTGGCGATCATCACCGGCATGCATGCCTCGGTCGCCAACGTGGGCGACAGCCGCGGGTATCTGATCAGCAGCGCCGCGGTGATCCAGATCACCGACGATCATTCCTGGGCAGCCGGCCAGGTCCGGCTTGGCGCTCTCGACGCCGCCGAGGCGCGCCACCACCCACGGCGCAACGTCATCGAGCGGGCTGTGATGGGCGATCCGGTGGACACGGACATCTTCGAGGTGGACGCTGCGCCCGGCGATGTGCTCCTGCTGTGCTCGGACGGCCTCTGGGAGCCGCTGTCCGACCAGGCACTCGGTGCGATCCTGGCCACGCCCGACCCATTGGGGGTGGCGCTGACCCGTGCGTGTGATGCGGCGCTGGCCGGCGGAGGGACCGACAATGTGACCATGGTCGCGGCTCGCTGGCTCCCCCTTCCGTCGGCTGCGTCCTGACGTCGGATGGCACGTCTCTACGCACAGTTCGGCGCCGTCGTCTTCCTGGCGGTGGGCATCGGTGGTCTGCTCACCGGGGACGCCGGGACCCTGGTCCACCATGCACCGGGCGGCAATGTGGGGCCGATGGTCCTGCACCTGACCTACGTGCGAGACGTCCTCGACCTGCTGGTCGGTGGCGTGCTCGCCTTCGCCGGATTTCGCGCCGAGGTGCGAATCGCCGACGAGATCGTGCTCACCGTGGGCGTGGTGCTCCTGCTGCTGGCGCTGATCGGCTTCCTGAATCCGGACAACGCGGCCGGGACCCGAAGCATCGTGGGCGTGCACTTCACGCTTCCGATGAATCTTCTCGACGTCATCGCAGGCGCGCTCGGTGTGCTGTGCGCGTTGGGCGGCTCGGCTGCGACGACGACGGTCGCCGCCTGATCATCCCGAGCGGCGAACCCTAGACGGCTGCTGTGCTCGCCGCGGCTGTGCCGTTGGCCGCATGCTCGCTGCGATGGCGAGCCGTCGCGACGATATGCACCGCGCCGCTCGCGAACGGCTTCGCCTTGCTGAGCGCGCGCCCGGTCGTCATCGCGCCTTCACGCGCCGCGGCGGTCGCGACCCGGAGTTGCGCGCGTGTCTTGTCGCCGGTCTGCGGCGCGATGCAGAGCCCGACCACGGTGCCGACGGCCGCTCCATGTATGAACCCTCGGATATAGCCCATCGCCGCGCCTCCTTTCTCAGTAATCGACCTGACTCACCCTACACTCCCGCACCGTTTCAGGTCAGCGAGGTGGCGGACCAGGGGCCGTCGGGCACGATGCGCAAACGCTCGACGGGGCGGCCACCGATGAGATGTTCGGCGATGATCTCGTCGACGTCGTCGACCTCCAGACGGCCGTACCAGACACCGTCGGGGTAGACGATCAGGATCGGCCCCTGGTGATGCTGCTGGTTGCATCCCATTCGTGTGGTGCGCACCCAGGTGAGCTCGAGCCGCTCGACCTCGTCGCGGAGTCGCTGCAGGATGTGCTCGGACCCCTGTCCACCGCAGTGATGCCGGCCGACCGTCGTGCAGACGAAGACGTGCAGGTTGCGAGGTGCGGGATCGCTCATCGCGCTCAATGGTCGCCCACGCGGGGGCGGCTCCGCCGTGGGCCGGCGTGCGAAAGTAGCGCCAGGATGGACTTGAGCTTCGCGTTCTTCGCCGACAGCGCCGTGGTTCCTCCCGACGGCAAGGTGTACGTGCTCGGCGGCGGGTTCAGCGCACTTTCGATGGCGTCACTCCCCGGTCGTGCCGCATTCGCCGTCGTGGCGGGTTTTCGATTCAATGCTGCCGACGTCGGCCAGGCGCACCAGGTGGAGCTTCGCCTCACCGACTCGCAGGGCAAGCTGGTCCTCGCGCCGGTGACGCTGCAGTTCCAGGCGGCCGGGGCGAGGCTCGTCCCCGGGCAGGAGGTGAGCATCTCCACGGTGACCATCCTCCAGCCGATGTTCGGTGAGCCGGGCGTGTACGCCACGGAGTTCTGGACCGGCGGCACCCGCATCGGCGTCGTCAACCTCAACGTCGAGGAGCGCAAGCCGCCCGAGCCGGTGCCCGCTGACCGGCCAAACTGACCTGCCCGGCCCGGGTCAGTATTCGTAGAAGCCGCGCCCGCTCTTCCTGCCGAGGTAGCCGGCCGACACCATCCGGCGGAGCAGTGGGGGAGGCGCGAAGTCGCTGTTCGCGTACTCCTCGTAGAGCGACTCGCAGACGAACAACGCGGTGTCGAGGCCGATGTAATCGAGGAGCTGGAGCGGTCCCATCGGATGACCGCAGCCGAGCCGCATACCTTCATCGATGTCGTCGCGGGTGGCGAAGCCCGATTCGTAGAGCCGGATCGCATGGGTGAGGAATGGGATCAGCAGCAGGTTGACGATGAAGCCACCCCGGTCCTGGGCGACGATGATTCGCTTGCCGAGGCGCTCGCCCAGGGCGCGCGTTTCGTCCAGGGTCTCGTCGCTGGTGGCGATGCTTCTGACGACCTCGATCAACTTCATCACCGGAGCCGGGTTGAAGAAGTGCGTGCCGATCACCCGGTCCGGACGACGGGTTGCGCGGGCGATTTCGATGATGGGCAGCGCCGACGTATTGGTGGCAAGAATCGTGTCCTCGGGCACGATGCGGTCGAGCTTCTCGAAGAGCGTGACCTTCGCGGGCAGCTGTTCGACGATCGCCTCGACGCAGAAATCGCACTCGCCGAAGTCCTCGAGACGAGGCGTGAAGGTGAGCAGATCGTTGATCCGATCGACGTCATCGTCGCTGAGCTTCCCGGACTTGCGGCCGCGCTCGAGCGACGCACCGACCCGGCGCTGACCGGCGGCCAGCTGCTCGGGTCCCGCTTCGGTGACCAGCGTCCGGATCCCGTTGCGAGCGCAGACCTCGGCGATTCCCGAGCCCATCAGCCCCGCGCCGATGATCCCCACACTCCCGATCTCCATGCTTGACACTCCTTGTGAGGCGCCGGTCGTCTGAGGCGCCGGTCGTCTGGGATGCGGCCGTCCAGCCGCGTGCCGCAGTCTGCCCGAGGGCGGGCGGCTCACGCACCTATGATGGGCGGCATGGGGTCACCGGGCACCGTCGCGCTGGTCAGTGACGATCTCATGTTCGCCAGTCAGCTCAGCACCACAATGCGGCGAGCCGGTGGCAGCGCGGTGCGAGTCGCGGGCGATGTGGTCCCGGACGTGGCCGTGGTCTTTGTGGACCTCAACAGTGCCATCGAGCCCCGCCTCGCGCTGATTGGTCGCCTGCGCGGTGAGCGCCCCGACCTCGAGATCGTCGGTTTCTCGCACCACGGCGACCTCGAGCTGCGCCGCCGGGCGCGCGCGTCCGGCGCGACCCGCGTCGTCAACAACGGATCGATCCAGGCAGTGGCGCTCCGGCGTTCGGGCGTCCACGCCACCGACGCGTCGTGAGCGGCCTCGCTGTCGATCTCGACGTCCGCATCCGCGCCGAGGTCGACCGGACTCGTGAAGAGGTCATCGAGACAAGGCGCGAGCTCCACCGGCATCCCGAGCTCTCACTCAAGGAACGCGACACCGCAGACCTGGTCGCACAGCGCAGCACGGATCTCGGCTTCACCGTTCGCACCGGCGTGGGTGGGACGGGTGTGCTGGCCGATCTCGACAGCGGCAAGCCTGGCCCCACCCTGATGCTGCGCGCCGACATGGACGCGCTGCCCATCATCGAGCGCGGGGATGACCGGGTGGTCACCTCTGAGGTCGACGGTGTGATGCATGCGTGCGGCCACGACGGCCACGTGGCGATGACGCTCGGAGCAGCCAACGCCCTGGTCGCGCTGCGGGATAGCTGGTCGGGACGCCTGCGCCTCTGCTTCCAGCCGGCCGAGGAGACGGCCTCCGGCGCGATGCCGATGATCAACGACGGCGCCGCGCAGGACGTTGACCGAGTCCTCGGCATCCACCTCTGGGCGCCGCTCGAGACCGGGCGAGTTGCCGTCAAGTCTGGCGTCATCTTCGGGAGCGCCGACAGCTTCACCGTCACCATCCAGGGTCGTGGCGGCCACGGCGGCATGCCGCATACCGCCATCGACCCCGTGGTCGTCACCGCGCAGGTGATCCTCGCCCTCCAGACGATCATCAGCCGGGAGACGTCGCCGTTCTCACCCGCGGTGATCACCATTGGCCGGGTGACGGCGGGCACCGCCTTCAACGTGATCGCCGAGTCGGCGGAGTTGCTCGGCACCACGCGCGCCATCGACTCGAGCGAGCGCGAACGTCTGCTCAAGCGGATCGCGGAGGTCGCGACGGCCGTGGCGAGTGGCTACGGTGCCAAGGCAGTTTTCTCGCGTGGCCCGGGGTGCCCGCCTGTGGTCTCCGATACCGCGATGGCCGAGCTCGTCCGTCGCGCCGCCGAAGCCACCGTCGGCGAGGACCACGTCGACATCGCGGTGCCCATCACGGTCGGTGATGATGTTGCGTGCTTCCTCGAGCGCGCGCCGGGGTGCTACTTCCTCGTGGGCGCGGGCCATCCCGAACGAGGTCCGGTGCCGCCGCATCACAGTGCCTTCTTCGATATCGACGAGGCGGCGCTGCCGGTCGGCGTCGAGACGCTCGTGCGCGCCAGCCTGGATGTGCTCGGCTGATGGACTTCATCCGCTCGCGCGAGGATCGCAATGACCTCTACAGCAACGTTGATCTCACGCCGCGTCCGTCGTCGGAGTCGGAGACGCTGCTGTCCATCGCGATGGAGATCGAGCACGCGAACAACTCGGGGTATGTCCACGGCGGGACGATCATGCGGCTCGTCGACACCGCAGCGGGAATCGCCGCCATCAAGCACGCGCGGCGCCGCGTTGTGACTGCGACGATGGACGAGATGAGCTTCCTCGCGCCGGTGTACATCGGCGATCTGCTCACCGTGCGTGCCCGTGTCAATGACGCGCACCACACGTCGATGGAGATCAGCGTTCGCGTCGACGTGGAGCGCATCCCGTCTGGCGAGACATTGCACGTGGCAAGCGCGCACCTGGTGTATGTGGGCCTCGACAAGGACGGACGGCCGGCCGAGGTTGCCAAGGTCATCGCGGCAACCGCCGGGGAGCGCCGGCGCCAGGCCGAGGCTCGCGTGCGCCGGGAGCAGCGCCTGCTGCGCAAGCGCGCGCTCGCCGAGGCGTTGCACGGCGGGGAGTGATCCGCCTGCTGCCAAACTGCGCAGCCCCTCGGGTACGATGACGGCGCCATGTCCGAGGTGACCGCGCCGCTGACCGTTCGGGATGCAACCGCACCGGTGCCGGCGGCTCGCCAGCACATCCGTTTCGCCTTCTATCGAGTGCGACCCGACTGGCGCCTCCGTCCCGCGACAGAGCGGGCGGCCGACCGTGAGGAGGTCGCCGCGCTCGTTCGCGAGATCGGCGACCGCGACGGTGTGCTCATCCGTCCGTACAGCACCGTCGGCACGCGCGGCGACGCTGACTTTCTGCTCTGGCTCGTCAGCGAGCGCATTGACGATCTGCACGAGTTCGCTGCCCGACTCAACCGGACTCGGCTTGCCGCGTATCTCGATTCGCCGTACAGCTACTTCTCGATGACGAAGCAGAGCATGTACGTCGAAAAGCACCGTCACGAGAACCAGGAGGGGAGGAGCAACCGGCTGGTCATCGCTCCGACCGGGCGTCGCTACCTGTTCGTATACCCGTTTGTGAAGACCCGCGCCTGGTACCGGCTCAGCGCAGACGAGCGGCAGCGGCAGATGAGCGAGCACATCGCCATGGGCCACAAGTATCCGGGCGTGAAGATCAACACCACGTACTCGTTCGGGCTCGACGATCAGGATTTTGTCGTTGCGTTCGAGAGCGACTCGGTGGCGGATTTTCTCGACCTCGTCCATGAGATGCGCGACAGCGAGGCATCCACGCATACCGTGCGCGACGTGCCGTCGTTCACGTGCATCGCCATGGGCATCGACGAGGTGCTGTCAGCCCTCGGTTAGCCGGCGAGCACGGCGCGCCGGCGCTCGGCGCCCTGGAGGGACGCGAGCATCACCTCCATGATGTGCATCACCTTCACGTCCGGCGCATAGCGCGCGGCCCCGGCGCGCAGCTGGAGCAGGCAGGAGATGTTCTCGGTGACCACGATCTCCGCCCCGCTTGCGCGGATGTTCTCGAACTTGCGGCGGAGGATCGCCTCGCTACGCTCCGGTTGGCGCGCAAAGTATGTTCCCGCGCCGCCGCAGCACATCGCGCGCTCGTGCAGCGGCACGATCTCCAGGTGCGGGATCTGAGCGAGCATGCGCTGCATCGCGCCGCGCTCGGGTCCATCGATTGGGAGCGCGCACGGTTCGTCGATGGTCACGCGCCAGCGCAGCGGTCCGAGCGCGCCGCGCACGCCGTTGCGATCAAGGAAATCACTCGCCAACGCGGTGTGATGTGCGATCTCTCTCGCTCGCGCACCGACCTGGCGATCATCTCCGGCAATGCTCCCGTACTCGCGGTAGTGCTCGGTGCATGACGCGGTGTCACCGATGTATGCGTCGACGTCGAGCGCGCTCATCGCGGCACTATTCTTGATCGCCATGTCCACCATCGCATCGCGATCGCCGAGCGTGCGCGCCGGCAGACCGCTGCACCCGAGTTGCGGCACCCGCACCTCATAGCCGGAGGCGAGCAGCACCCGGATGGTCGCATCGGTTGCCTCGGGGGCGGTGAGATTCTCGAGGCAGCAGACGAGCATTGCCACAGATCCCCGCACCGGCTGAGCCGGCGCCGGGAGGTCGCCGAGCATCTGGTAGACGGTCCGGTCCGGTGGCGGACCGCTCTGCTCGGCGAGCGCACCGACGGTGCCGAGCCACGAGAGCAGCCCGATCCGGCGCGCCGCGCCATACAACCTCGTGCGTCGCGTGAACCGGGCGAACATGTGGAGGGCGCGGAGCGCGCCGGGCCGTGGCAGGATGCCGCGCAGGGCAAAGGACTGGCCCCAGGGGTATCCCTCCTGCGCGTGGAGCTCCTGGCGCGCTCGGCTGACGATGTGCCCGGTGGGCACGCGCGGTGCGCAGGCGGCCACGCAGTTGTCGCAGGTCAGGCAGGTCGAGAGCGGCCCGTCGGCGATGTCCTTGAGCTCGAGGCGACCCTCCATCGCGTCCCGGATCAGCGCGATACGTCCTCTCGCCGTCTCCCACTCCACGGGATTCACGACGTAGGCCGGGCACGTGGCCTGACAGAGCGAGCACTTGTTGCATTCGCTCGCCGCCTCGTAGACGTCGGCAAGGAAGCGCGGGGTCGGGACGGCGGCGCCGGCCATTGGGCCGGGATTGTAGACGAGAACGCAAACCGCCCCACCGGCGATGGCGCGACGCGCCGATCCGTAGAGTTGCTTCGATGATCGCGGACTACCATGTCGAAGCCTTCACTGCGGAGGAGCAGCGGCTGCTCGCGCCCTACGTCACGAACCTCGATCGCCCGGTGTTCGCGCTCACCAACCTGCCGCAGGTGACGGCCGCGGCGCTCTTCGCGCGGTACAGCCGCAGCCCGAAGAGCCTCCGGCGCCTCCTCGTGGACGAGTTCCTCGCGGGCGGCGCCGCCGCGCCGGCGATCGCAGGCGATGCCGGTCGCGAGCGTGCCTCGGATCTCTTCGGGCGCGTGCTCGCCGAGTACGGCGACGATTCGGTCGCGCAGCTTGCGGGCGTGCATCTCGCCTGCGAGCAGGTCTCGCAACCGCTCGCCAAGGCGATCGAGTGGGGGAGGCTCGGCGCCTACCTGGAGCAGTCCACGCGCTATATCGCCTACACGGATCGGCGCGACGGGCACTACCGCTACCTGCGCGACCGCGAGTTGCTCTCATCGCCGCTCGGCGCGACGTACGTGAGGGCGATGGACCTGCTTTTCGACACGTACTCCGAGCTCCGCGAGCCGCTCGCGCGTCATCTCGACGAGACGCTGCCGCCCGCACCGGACGAGAAGGCGCGCCGGAGGGCGATCCGTGCCCTGGCGCTCGACCTGATGCGCGGGCTCCTTCCCGCCGGAACGGTGAGCAACGTGGGCATGTTCGCGTCGCCGCAGGCATACGAGCAGCTCGTGCTGCGCCTTCGCGCCCACCCACTGCCGGAAGCACGCGCTTACGCGGAGCTGATCAACACGGAGCTCCAGAAGCTGATCCCGGAGTTCCTCACGCGACTGGATCGCCCGGAGCGCGGGGGTGTGTGGGTCGAGTACCTGCGCGAGACGGCGGCCGCACTCGCCCGCGACGCGGACGCGCTCGCCCCCGAGAACGAGTGGGGCCCATCGGGCGTGACACTGGTGGAGTGGGACGGTGACGGCGAGGATCGCATCCTCGCGTCAGCCCTCTTCCCGTACTCGCACGCGTCTGAGGAGCGCCTGCTTGCGGCGGTACGCCCGCTTTCGGAGGCCCGGCGCGAGGCGCTCTTCGCCGCCGCGGTGGGACACCGCGGCAACCGGCGGCACCGCCCCGGTCGCGGGTTCGAGCACTGCGATTACACATTCGAGGTCGTGTCGGATTACGGCGCCTTCCGCGACCTGCAACGCCACCGCATGCTCACCGTCCAGTGGCAGGAGCTGACACCGTCACTCGGCTACGAGGTCCCGGACGCGGTGGTCGACGCCGGGCTGGGAGAGCGATGGCACGTCGCAGTCCGTGAAGCGGAGGCCGCGTACCGCGAGATCGTCGACACGTTCCCGCGGCAGGCCGCCTACCTCGTGACGCTCGGTCACCGGATGCGGTACCTGGTCAAGCTCAACGCGCGCGAAGCGATGCACGTCATCGAGCTGCGCACATCGCCGCAGGGCCATCCGAGCTACCGGCAGATCTGTCAGGAGATGCTCCGGCTCATCGACGAGGTCGCATGTCACCACCTGGTTGCGGGCGCGATCCGCTTCGCGGGGCTGGACGACGTGCACCTGCCGCGATACGCGGCCGAGGCTGCGAGTACGGCTGCGGACTGACTGCTCAAGTGCGAGACGCCGTCAGGCCAGCGCCGGTACGGCATGTCAATCTGACGTCGTGAAGAAGCGCATCACGTCGATCGCCACCTGGGTGTCGCATACGTACCCGGGACGGCTGATCGCCGCATTCGGTTCGAGCCAGGCCGGTAACTACGCGTCGGGACTGGCGTTCAACGCGTTCCTCAGCATGTTTCCGCTCATCCTCGGGTTGCTCGCCATCCTCGGCTTTGCGACGCAGTCGGCCAGTGCGCGCGAGAGCGTCCTGATGGCAATCCTCGGGTTCTTTCCCCAGAAAGCGGCCCCTGAGTTGGAGGCGGCATTCGCGGGGGTCCGGCATTACTCGGGGCTCTTCGGTGTCGTGGGTGTGGTCGGCCTGCTCTGGAGCGGCAGTAGCCTCTTCACCTCGATGGAGTTCTCGCTCGGGAAGGTGATCGGGGCTCGGCAGCGCAGCTTCCTGCGGCAGCGCGCCATGGCTCTGGTGATGACCATCCTGTTCGTTGTCGCGCTGGTGGTGACCGTCGCTGTCAACTCGTTGATCGCACTCCCCGGCCTTGGCGTCCTCTTCGAGCCCCTGGTCGGACTGCTCGTGTGGTTCGCCTTCATGCTCTCCATCTACCGCATCGTTCCCAACCAGACATACCGGGTCGGCGAGTTGTGGCCGGGGGTGCTCATCGCCGGCGTTGCGATGGAGCTGCTCACGCTGCTCTGGCCGTTCTACACGCACTTCGCACGAGGCTTCTCCACCTACGGGTCGGCCCTCGCGCTGTTCTTCCTGCTCGCCAGCTGGCTGTACTTTCTCGCCGAGTTCATCCTGCTCGGGGCGGTGGCCAACCGGCTCCACGCAGGCGAGACCGACGTGCCTGGACTCTTCGGAAAGCGGATCGAGGGTCGAGCGCCGGTCGCGGAGGGGTCTCGGAGCAGTGGCGAGGTTTCCCGGACGGGGGCGTGACGTATGATTGGTTGCACCATGGCAATCACCTCTCCGTCGATCGTCACGATCTCCGACGCCGCCCGTGAGCAGCTCAAGGGCCTCATCGCCGACCAGCCTGCCGATCGCGCACTCGGACTACGGGTCTTCATCCAGTCGGGTGGGTGCTCAGGCTTCTCGTACGGCATGGGCCTGGATGAGAATCCACCCCGCGAAGACGATCAGGTCGTCGACGTTCAAGGAGGCCTCAAGGTGTACGTGGACGCGTACTCGTCGCAGTACCTCCAGGGCGCCGAGATCGACTACGTCGACGAGCTCATGGGTGGCGGATTCACCATCCACAACCCGAACGCCGTTCGGACTTGTGGGTGCGGGCATTCCTTCCAGACCTCCGACTCCGCCGGCGAAGCCAAGTCCTGTTCGCACTGAGCTCTTATCGGGTCGGGTTAACTGAGCTCTTATCGGGTCGGGTTAGAGGAGTCCTGACCGGCGGGCGGTCAGGACGACCTAAGGAAATCGGTTTCCTCGCCGGTTTGTCGCTTCCTTGATCTCGGCGGCCCAGCCGGCGCATCGGCGACCACCCGGTCAGGACGACCTTCGGAAAGCGGCCCTTCTAC
>Ga0182024_10008943_pt1 | contig 20909 bp, 20 predicted proteins | sample P32metaG_FD_120480 | JGI IMG/M metagenome (GOLD analysis project Ga0182024, IMG submission 120480) | Permafrost microbial communities from Stordalen Mire, Sweden - P3-2 metaG (Illumina Assembly) | ecosystem: Environmental > Terrestrial > Soil > Wetlands > Permafrost | place: Sweden: Stordalen...
CTCGTCGCGCAGCAGCATGTTGATGTAGACGTAGCCGGGGTGGAGCTTGCGCTCCGACTCGATCTTCTTCCCGCGCTTCACTTCCGAGACGCGCTCGGTCGGGATGACCACCTCGCGGACGAGGTCGCCCATCTCCTCGGTCTTGGCGCGGCGCTCGAGGCTTTCCTTCACCTTCTTTTCCTGGCCGGAAAGAACGTGCAGGGCATACCACTGGGGCTCCGGCGCGGGAACCGCGGCGGGGACTTCAGTCTGGGAATGGGTTTCGGTGACTTCGGACATAAATTACTTGGTAAGACCGCCGCCGGTCAGGAACCCGACGACATGCGCCAGGACGAGGTCGGAGGTGGTGACAAAGCCGGCGAGCAGCACGGTGGAGACGATGACGACCACGGTCGATTCGATGAGCTCCTTGTACTTCTTGATTCCGGTCTGGTTCGGGTCCCAGGGCCAGCTGCACTTGGCGAGCTCGACCTTGACCTCACCGACAAAGGTGAAGACCTGTTGCCGGTACACGAGGAGAAGGACCGCCGCAATTGCAGCCGCCGTTGCCAGGAGATATTCGCCGAATGTCATGATCAGGTGTCTTTTTCGTTTCAGGCCAGGAGGGACTCGAACCCACAACCAACGGTTTTGGAGACCGCTACTCTACCAATTGAGCTACTGACCTAGGCTGGCAAAATGAATTGATGTTCCTCTTCTAGTGACGCCGAAACCGCCGGACCGCGGCAGGCCGTTAAAGCCTGCCGAAACCCGACGGTTTGGCGCGATCTTGGGATCGATTACGCGATGATTTCCGAGACGCGGCCTGCGCCGACCGTCTTGCCGCCCTCGCGGATGGCGAAGCGGATCTGCTTCTCCATCGCGATCGGCGTGATCAGCTCGACCTCGATCTCGACATTGTCGCCCGGCATGACCATCTCGACGCCTTCCTTCAGCTTCACGCTGCCGGTCACGTCAGTGGTGCGGAAAAAGAACTGCGGGCGATAATTGTTGAAGAACGGGGTGTGACGGCCGCCTTCTTCCTTGCTCAGGACGTAGATCTGTCCCTTGAACTTGGTGTGGGGCTTGATCGAGCCGGGCTTGGCCAGGACCTGGCCGCGCTCGACGTCGTCCTTCTTGATGCCGCGCAGCAGCACGCCGACGTTCTCGCCGGCTTCGGCGGTGTCGAGGAGCTTGCGGAACATTTCGATGTCGGTGACGGTCGTCTTGATCGTGTCCTTCAGGCCGACGATCTCGACTTCATCCATCTTCTTGAGGATGCCGCGCTCGACACGACCGGTGGCGACGGTGCCGCGACCTTCAATGTTGAACACGTCTTCGACCGGCATGAGGAAGGGCTGGTCCTTCGGGCGCTCGGGGAGCGGGATGTATTCATCAACCGCGTCCATGAGGTTCATGATTTCCTTCTCGTAGGCGGCGTCGCCCTCGAGGGCCTTGAGCGCCGAGCCCTTGACGATGGGAATCTTGTCGCCGGGGAATTCGTACTGGGTGAGCAGCTCGCGCACCTCGAGCTCGACGAGCTCCAGGAGTTCCTTGTCGTCGACCATGTCGACCTTGTTGAGGAACACGACGAGGGCCGGCACGCCGACCTGGCGGGCGAGCAGGATGTGCTCGCGGGTCTGGGGCATCGGGCCGTCGGCCGCGCTGACCACGAGGATCGCGCCGTCCATCTGCGCCGCGCCGGTGATCATGTTCTTGATGTAGTCGGCGTGACCGGGACAGTCGACATGCGCGTAGTGACGCTTCTCCGTCTGGTACTCGATGTGCGTCGTGTTGATCGTGATGCCGCGCTCTTTTTCCTCAGGCGAGTTGTCGATTTCCGCGTAGCCCTTGGCGGTCGCGAGACCTTTCTTGGCCAAGATATTGGTGATGGCGGCGGTCAGAGTGGTCTTGCCGTGATCGACGTGACCAATCGTGCCGATGTTGACGTGCGGTTTGCTGCGATTGAATGCTTCCTTAGCCATGTTCGTTACTCCTGGATTTCTCTAGTCTCGTGTTTTTCGCCCCTCGGTCCGGCATCCGCCCGACTAAGTCAGCCTGTTTTTGTTAAATTCTTTTTTCCGTCTTCCTGCCTCCCCGTCCCGCAGGACGGCGAGCCCATGACCGGGCTTGAACCGGTGACCTCATCCTTACCAAGGATGTGCTCTACCGACTGAGCTACATGGGCACTTGGTCGTCACCGAGCAAGTGGCCGTGAAGCCAGTATTCCCCGGCCCTTACCAAACCGTCCTCCTGCGATAAAGGCAAAAAGTCCACCCCCGAATTTAAAACTTGCGCCCCAAATTCAGGAATGGCCTTGATCTTGCTCAGGTTGCCAAGTTCACGGATGTTGTCAAAGATTTTTTATTAAAATCTCGCATTTTGATTGCACAAAAACGCAATGCCCGTAACTATTAAGAGTAGTGTGACACAACGCTACTCTCCAACTATCGGCAATGGCACCTCTCATCCCCTAAATGACTCTGCCATGGACCCTTCAATTTTGCAACTCTTTACCCCTGAAGAGATTTTAGAGCGGATCAGCCAAAAATCGCTGACCGGGCTGCTTCACGTCCATAACCTGCGTGATACAGCTAACATTTTCTTTAAGAACGGCTTAATCGTCGCCGCAGCCAAGGGCACGATCGAAGGCGAAGATGCGGTACGTCAGGCTCTTGATCTCCGTGAGCCTCGCTATGTCTGGCAGGCGAACGTCGTTGCACCCATGCCGCCCTACCGGCCCGTGCAGGTGGCCATCACCGATCTTTTTAATGGCCGGGCCGAGCGCAAGGCCAGCCCGGAGCTGAAAAACGCCGCGCTGCCCGTCGCACCGCCGCCCATGCCGATGGAAGTTCCCCAGCCCGCCCCGCCGCCTTTCCTGACGCCCGGTCGCGGCAGCGCCGGCATGACGACGGCCCTGCCCCGCCTCGAGGCGCCGATGACCGTGCAGGCGAGCAAGCCGCAATGGCCGACCCAAGTGGCCCTCTCGCCCGGCAACAAGACCGCCGCCATTGGAACGCTGCAGCCCGAGCTGCCCGCGCTGAAGAAGCCGCAATACTCGTTCGTCGCCCTGGATAATCCGCGCCAGCGCATCACGCTGACCAAGGAGAGCACGCTGGTGGGCCGCAATCCCGCCTGCGACATCACGCTCGACCACGGCTCGATCTCGCGCCAGCACTGCCTCATGCAGATCACCGATCGCGGTCTCCACATCAAGGACCTCGGCACGACCAACGGCACGAAGATCAACGGCTCCAGCATCACCGAGGGTTACGTGAATCCGGGCGACCAGCTCACGATGGGGCACTTGGTTTTCGTCGTCGAAAAGGAGTAGTCGACCTGTAGCGACAATCTCCGCGCGTGAGCGCGAGGATTTATAGCGAAGCCTGATTTGGATGGGCCGAAGGCCAATCTATAACCGCCGTTGATTCCCTCTGCCGGTAGCCGTCGACCTCTGGACGACGGAGTTGACTGAAGAAATAAGCGCGGAATCGGCAACGCTCCTCCGCGCTTTTTCTTTCCGCATCCTCGCTGTGCGGTAATGCTGACGCACGGCATGCCTCTCATCTTCGGCCTTGATCCTTCCCTGCGCAGCACCGGCTACGGAATCATCCGCGCCGAGGGCCGTGAGTTACGCGCGGTCGCCTACGGCGTAATCAAGAATCCCGACAAGCTCATCCCGTCGCGCTGCCTCGAGGCGATCCATCGCGAGGTCGCCGCGCTGCTCGCGCAATACCGGCCCGACGCCGCCGCGGTCGAGGGTGTGATTTATCTCCAGAATTTCCAAACGGCCATCACGCTCGGCGCCGCGCGCGGGGCGGCGCTGCTGGCCATGGCCCAGGCCGGTCTGCCGATTTACGAATACGCGCCGCGCCGCGTAAAAGCAGCTGCCACCGGCCGTGGCGGCGCGCAGAAAGCGCAGGTCGCCTTCATGATGCGCGCGCTGCTCGGCCTCACGGAAAATCCCGCGCCCGACGCCGCCGACGCGCTCGCCATCGCGGTCACGCATGCACAGAACGCGGGCGTCATCGCCAAGCCGAAGGAAATTTGAAGTGCGACGCAAGTAGGCCGCCGCTACATTCCGCGAAATGATTTCCTTCCTGCGCGGCACGGTGGTGGAACTACTGCCGATGCGCCTCGTGATCGAGGTCGCGGGCGTCGGTTACGACGTCAACATCCCGCTCTCCACCTACGACAAGTTGCCGCAGCCCGGCCAGACCGCGAAGGTGCTGACCCACCTGCAGGTGCGCGAGGACGCCCATGTGCTGTTCGGCTTCGCCACGGCTGAGGAGCGCGATCTTTTCCATCTTCTCGTCAACAACGTCAGCGGCATCGGGCCGAAGCTCGCACTCGCTGTGCTCAACGGCATCACACCCGTGAATTTTCGCGGCGCGGTCGTCGCGGGCGACATCGCAGGCCTGAGTAAGCTGAAGGGCGTCGGCAAGAAAACGGCGGAGAGGATCATCGTCGAGCTGCGCGACAAGGTCGGCGTCTCCGCGGCATGGGAAGCGGCCTCGGCCGCGCAGTCGCTCACGCCCGCCGAGGCGCACGTCAACGACGCGGTGCTCGCCCTCATTTCGCTCGGCTACAAGCAGGTCGACGCGCACAAGGCCGTCCGCGCCCTGTACGAGAAAAACTCCGCCGCGACGGTGGAGGAGTTGGTGAAGGATGCGCTGAAGGCGATTTAGGATGCAAACTTGGAGTGCTTTCCAAAACATGAACTCCAAATGTCTCGTTTCGTTCACGATCTTTGTGATCGTCTCCCATCTTAGCCTCGTACATGTTTCGGCGGTTCCTCCGCTTATTGCCATAACGCTTCCCGGCAGCAGCATGACCGAAGCGAGTGCGGCTTCGAAAGCTGATCTGATTTTCAGCGGTAAGGTTTTGAGTACCGGACACCAAGTGATTTTACCAACAGACGAACCCTACTCGGGTCCGTTGTATCGCGGAGTACTTGTAAAAGTTCTGAAGAGCTTCCACGCCTCGACGGCGGGTAAAGTTTCCGTTTCAATTTTTATCAACTACGTTTCGGGCGAAAATGTCCTAGTGGAAGGTAAGTCATACATCTTCTTCGTTGAGACGAAACGTGAGAGCGCCGCAGAGTATCCCTACAACTGCCTGACAAGATCAGACGCCAACGCGATAGCGATCAAGTTGCTGCCGGACACTAACTTTTTTATCGAGGAAACGAAGTCGTTAATTGCACACACGCCCCAGCGGTAGCACGCCATCCGCTGCTAAGCCTCGACAACAATCCGATACCGAGAAAGATTGATGCTGTGCCCGATAACTCTCCCCTCGACGCCGCGATTCCGTCCGACCCCAAGCTGGAGGTGACGCTGCGCCCTGCGTTGCTCGACCAGTTCGTTGGGCAGGCGCGGATCAAGGAGCGACTCGAGGTGCTGATCGGTGCGGCCAAGGCGCGCGGCGATTCGCTCGAACACCTTCTCTTCTCCGGGCCGCCCGGCCTCGGCAAGACGTCGCTGGCCCACATCATGGCGAAGGCGATGGGCGTCACCATCGTCACCACCTCCGGCCCGGTGATCGAGAAGGCGGGCGACCTCGCCGGCCTTCTCACCACGCTGCAAAAGGGCGACGTGCTGTTCATCGACGAAATTCACCGGCTCAACAAGACGATTGAGGAATATCTCTACCCCGCGATGGAGGATTTCCGGCTCGACATCATCATCGACCAGGGACCGAACGCGCGCAGCGTGCGACTCAACCTGCCGCGCTTCACGCTCATCGGCGCGACCACGCGCGCGGGCATGATCTCCCCTCCCCTGCGCTCACGCTTCGGGCTGGTCAACCGGCTCGATTATTATCCGGCGGACGACCTGCAGCATGTCGTGCAGCGGTCCGCGCGGCTGCTGGAAATTGACCTCGCGCCCGAGGCGGCGTTCGAGATCGCCCGGCGCGCGCGCGGCACGCCCCGCATCGCGAACAACCTGCTACGCTGGGTGCGCGACTTCGCGCTCGTGCGCTCCACGCCGCCCATCACGGTCGCGACCGCCGACGCCGCGCTGGCCATGCTGGAGATCGACCAGGACGGCCTCGACGAGATGGACAAGCGTCTGCTCGAAGCGCTCATCCACAAATTTGACGGCGGCCCGGTTGGCCTCAACTCGCTCGCCGTCGCCATCGGCGAGGAACCCGGCACGCTCGAGGACGTTCACGAGCCCTACCTGATCATGACCGGTTTCCTCAAGCGCACGCCGCAAGGCCGCGTCGCCTCCAAGCGCGCGTATGACAAGCTGGGGCTGAAGCCGACCGGGTCGCAGAAGGAATTGTTTTAATATTCATCGTTATAATGAGCCCCCCGCTTTTTGAGGTTTCCAACGGAGTCGAGTCTCAAATTGAGGTCTTTCTCAACGCGCAAGGTTATGACCTTCGAATGACGAGTGAAAAGAGGCACGCTGAAGAAGACGTATTCGAGCGGTATTGGTCAATCGTAGCGCAGGATAGTGAGGTTTTTTGCTTCTCAATAGCGGAGCAAAAAAACAATCGCATCCTTATCTGGGGACCATTGAAAGATCGCCGTCACGAGCTGATAACCCGTCAACTAGCCGAGGAAATTCAAAGGATTGGGGGCAAGCCAGTAAAGCCCACAGAACTCTTCAAAATTTTGGCAGCACCATAATTCTAACGCGCCATGAAAACCTACCGCCACGAACTCAGCTTCCACATCCCCACGCGCCGCGCGATCGTGAACATTACCGACCAGGTCGCCGAGTGCGTGCGCAAGAGCGGCGTGAAGGAGGGCCTTGTGCTCGTGAACTCGATGCACATCAGCGCGAGCGTCTTCGTCAACGACAACGAGGGCGGCCTGTTCCAGGACTGGGAAACGTGGCTGGAAAAGCTCGCCCCGGAAAAGCCGTACAGCCAGTACCGGCACAACGACACGGGCGAGGACAACGCCGACGCGCACCTCAAGCGCACCATCATGGGCCGTGAAACCCTCGTCGCGATCACCAACGGCAAGCTCGATTTCGGGACGTGGGAACAGATTTTCTACGGCGAATTCGACGGCATGCGCCGCAAGCGCGTGCTCGTGAAAATCATCGGCGAGTGACGAGTGGCTGATTTGACGGAATTAACGGAATTTCAGCAGAAGAATTCAGGACCAAATTACTAAATTTCCAAATTGGGAAAGGGCAGAAGCAATGCCTATTGAGTCTGATCAGACTCCCTTTTGGGAATTTAGTAATTTGGAAATTTGGTCTAAATCCTTCCCAAAAAATTTCGTTAATTCCGTCGTCTGCCGTAATTCCGTCAAACCCCTACCCATCCATCCGCGTGCTGAACTGGCGGAGGAAGCGCACATCGTTCTCGCTGAAGAGCCGCAGGTCCGGCACGCCGTGGCGCATGATGGCGATTCGCTCCAGACCGAAGCCGAACGCGTAGCCGGTGTACTTCTCCGCGTCGTAGCCGACATGCCGGAACACCTCCGGGTCGACCATGCCGCAACCACAAATCTCCAGCCACTCGCGGCCCTTCACCTGGCTGCCCGCGCGCGAGCAATCGACCTCGAAGCTCGGCTCGGTGAAGGGGAAGAAGTGGGGCCGGAACCGGAACTTCAGGTCGCCGCCGAGCAGTTCGCGGAAGAAGTATTCCAGCGTGCCCTTCAGGTCGGCCAGCGTCACCCCCTCGCCCACGACGAGTCCCTCCATCTGGAAGAACGACGCGCCGTGCGTGGCATCGACTTCGTCGCGGCGATAGCAGCGGCCCGGCGCGACGATGCGCAGCGGAGGCTTCTCCTTGAGCATGGCGCGAATCTGCACCGTGGAAGTTTGCGTACGGAGCAAGCGCCGTCCGCCCGGATTTTTTCCGTCCAGGCCGGGGCTGGGCGCGAGACCCTCTTCCTGCAGGTAAAACGTGTCCTGCTCGTTGCGCGCCGGATGGTCTGGCAGCGTGTTGAGCGCGTCGAAATTAAAGACCTCGTTCTCAATGTCGGGCCCGTCCGCAAGCGCGAATCCGAGCCGCTGGAAAATCTCGATGGCGCGATCGCGCACCTGCAGGACGGGATGCAGCGAGCCCGGCGGATCGAACCGGCCAGGCAGCGTGGGATCGAATTCCCCGGCCTCGGCCGCCGCGCTCAGCTCGCTCTTGCGCGAATCGAAAGCCGCAGTGATCGTCTGCTTCGCCTCGTTGGCCGCTTTGCCGACCGCGGGGCGTTCTTCCTTCGGAACGGCGGCCATTTTTTCCAGCAACACCGGCAGCGCGCCGCTGCGGGAAAGATAACGAATGCGCACGGCCTCGAGTGCGTCAGCGTCGGCTGCACCGGCGATGGCGGCGAGGATCTCGCCGCGCAGGGATGAAATATCGTCCAACATGGAACGGGCACGCTAGGGCCTCGCGCACGAATAGTCGAGTACCCGCCGCAATCCGACGAGCGCCCACGACGAGAAATCAGGCACCCATAAAAACTGCCCGCCACAGGCGCGCCGGACTTGCACCCCACGAAAACCGCACGCATTCTCTCCCGATCCCATGAAATCGCCTTTCCTCCGATTCGTCTTCGCGCTCCTCCTTCCCGCGCTGCTGGCTGCAGTGCCGCTGCACGCCGACATCAATCTCGCCTTCACCGCATTCCCGAATGCCGACCTCAATACGCTGGCCGATGGCCAGGTGCTGCAGGCGCGGGGCGGGCTCATCGATTTCCAGCGCGGCGTCACCGCGCAGTCGCTCTACTTCATCGCGGCGCCGCCCTCGGTCGTCTCACAGAAGTTGATGACATGGAGCCCGGCCAGCCATCACGAGCTCGATGTCTGGCTGCACAAGGCGCTGCCGCCCCATCCGACGCTCAACGATTTCGCCGCCCTCGCCGATCTGCCCGACAACAAGTCGGTCAACAACATGATCAGCGTGACCTATAACTACACGCCGGGCAGCGACTCGCTTCAGCTTAATAAAAGCGAGCAGCCGATCGTTGCCGCGCTGCACGGCCAGTCGCAATCAAAAGGTCAGATCGTCAGTCTGTGGAGTCAGATCCTAAACGGCCGGATCAACGATTACCTCTCCGGCTCGCTCGCCAACACCAACTACACCTCCAGTTCCGACCTCATCCTCCCGCTGGCCGAGGCGCGCAGCCTGCTGCGCAGCGACCCCAAGGTCTATCGCGAATTCCAGCCGATGCTTTCCGGCACACCCGTCTTCAACCAGCACCGCACCGCGCCCACGCAGCTTTACTACGAGTGCTTCGATATCGAGGACACCGCGTGCTTCGGCACCGGCGCGGTCTATCTGTCCTCCTCGCCTGCGACCATCCAGCACGCCGACGTGGAATACTTCGTCAGCTCGGGCATCTACGCGTCCGTCGAGCTCGAGCAGTTGTGGCCCGCCACCATCGGCGGCAAGGCCGGCACGCTGGTCTGGCGCACCGACATGGTCTCGACCGCCAACGTCGCCTACCTGCACGGCACCGAACGGCTCGCCTCGGGCATGCTCATGCTCCAGGACGTGAAGCAGGCGGTGGACGCATTCCGCTCCGAGTTCCGGTAACTGTAGCGGCGGTCTATGACCGCCGTTAAAATCGCCTAAAGCCACGTTCACCCATTCAAGTGCACGGTCATAGACCGCCGCTACAAAACTTCTCTAAGGGGTTGTCAAAGCGTGGAAAAGCGCCTTTAGTAACCGCCGTGCGCATTATGAAACCCACCCTCAAGCCGCTGGTCCTCCTGGCCGTTTCCACCGCGCTGGGCCTGACCCACCTTGTCGCCGGACCTGATACGACGACCACTACGACCGATTCGATCACGCCGGTCACGGGCCCCACCAACATCCCGGTTTCGCAGGAATTCACCATCGAAGGCAGCTACGATGGCGGCGTCACCACCCAGCAGGGCAACTACCGCCGGGGCCAGGTCGACGACATCAATTCGCACTTCAATTACGTCGTCTCGCCGCAGGTCAAGGACGGCTTCCTGCTGCGCTTCGGCGTCGACGCCGAGCGGAACTCGTTCGGCCTTCCCTCGCAGGCGCCGATCCCGACGACCCTCCAATCAGTCAACGCCATTATCGGCGTGGACTACGCATTGACCGATAAAATCCTGTTCCGCGCCGAGGCGCATCCTGGTCTCTACAGCGACTTCGTCGACATCACGGGCAGCGACATCGACGTGCCGGTGCAGTTCGGCGGCACCTATCTTTATAGCAAGGACCTCCAGCTCATTCTCGGCGGCGAGTTCGACATCAAATCGGATATCCCCTTTATCATCGTCCCGGGCATCCGCTGGCAGTTCGCCGACAAGTGGGTGATCGAGGCCATCCCGCCCCGTCCGCAATTGCAGTACGAGTGGAGCAACGCACTGACCCTCTACGCAGGCGCCGAAATCCTCGACGGCACGTACCACCTCAACAACAATTTCGGCAACAATCACGCCAGCACCGAAGGCCCGGCCAACGCGAATCTCAACGGCAACATTGTCGACTTCACCGAGGCCCGCGTCGGCGTCGGCTTCACCTGGAAATTCACCCCTGTCCTGAACCTGGACGTCTCGGGCGGCTACGTTCCCTATCGCCAGTATGACGTGCATCCCGACCACGTCGGTTACGACATCTCCTCGACCACGTTCCACAACAGCATCGGCGAAGGCGCGCCCTACGGCGAAGTCGGCATCCGCGGCTCGTTCTAATCAGGTCTGACGGTAGCCGTCGACCTCCGGGCGACGGAGTTGGAAGAGGAACACGTCCAAAACTGACCGGCGCTAGGGACAGCGCCGGCTACCTCGGAAATCGGCTACCGCCTAAGCCATGCCCCGACCATCTCACGCAGGGTCGGATGATACTCCACATGGCCCATGCTCTTCTTGGAGTAGAGCGCGAGCCCGTGGTCGATCGGGATTTCCAGGAAGTCGAACATGGCCGCGTTGTCCCGCGCCAGGCGCTGGGCAAAGCGCTTCGTGGCGCGCACTTCCCCCGTATCGTCCAGCAGGATCAGGGCACCCGGCTTGGCGTGCTGCAGCGCGGTGTGGAGCGTATGCTCGCGCGTGGCAGGGTTCGTCGGGCTGTCGATGAGGATGAAGTCAGCCGCCTCGAGCCGCTGCAGCAGCTCGATCCGCCGATCGAGATCAAAACTGTGGTAGGGCACCACGCCCAGGTGGCAGCGGGTCAGCGGCACGACCCGCGTCTTGTCCTCCGCGCGCTTCGGCGTGACGCCGGGCAACTGCTCCGTCTTGTCGAGCCACTCGGCGGAATCCTCCACCGTGATGACGGACAAAAACGTCCGCCGCAAGGCCGCGGTGGAAGAACCTGATCCGAATTCAAACGCGACAGCCTGCGGTCCCAGCAGCGCGCCGATCTGCTCGACCAGTTCGCACGAGGGTTCAGGCAGGATCCACGCGGGCGGCTCGTAACCCTGCGCCACACGTTTCTGGTACCGGGCGACTTCGCCCTCGACGAGTTTCTGTAAATCAGGCTGCATAAAATGGAAGCGTCAATCGCTCCACTTCGGATAGCCCTTGAAAGCCGCGCTGGCCAGCCGGAATCTGAAATCGGGCCGCAGATGATCGTCACGTTTGCGTGGCACCAAGGCCGCGGCCGCTCCCTCCAGGAGGTGGCGGACACCGAGCAGGTTGCGCAGGTAGGCCCGGCTCGCAGGCCGGTGAATCTCGTAAAGCATGAGCCGGCTGCGGTAGAGATCGTAGATGCGTTTCATCCCGCCGGTACGGCCGCCGATGCCGTCGTGGCGCAGCGTATAAATCTGGTCCACGCCGACTTTCCAGCCCGCCTCGCGCAGCCGCAGGCAGACGTCGTTGTCCGACTCGCATTGCCAGAAGCGATGATCGAATCCGCCGATCTCATGAAACGCCTTCATCAGCACGAGCGTGGAACTGGAATGGGCGATGGTCACTCCCTTGATCCGCCCGTTAAGCCATTCGGACTTGGCCGTCTTCGCCTTCCACTTCGACCAGCGCCACTGCACCTGGCTGCCCAGAGCGAAAATCAGCGGCGGCGGCAGCCGGTCCTCGCTCGGGCTGCCGATGCTGCCCGAGGAACCGATCTGCTGGAAATTGCTCCACGCCAGCTTGCGGGCCGCCTTGAACGCATCAAAGGCATGCTCAAAGTTTCCGGGAAGGAACGTGATATCGGCATCGAGCAGGAAGCCATACGGCGTCTTGACCTCCTTGAGCGCCTGGTCGGACGCGGCGCAAAAACCTTGTGGCGTCTCGTGGCGGATCAACCGCAGCGGCGAACGCAGGCCCTCGATCTGCGCCGGGATGCGCGAGCCGTCATCAACCACCACGATCTCGGCCACCGTGCCGACGTGGCGCTCGAAGGAAAGCGCCATTTCCATCCACCGATCCAGATTGTTGTGGATGGTCGTGGCCAGGCTAAGATCGGGATAATCCGGAGCGGTCATGATGCTAGGGTTTGTTTCTTCCGCTGCCTTCGGCTAAGTTGAACAGGATAGGGCGGACTAGCCGTTCGCGCCATTGTTCAGACCTCTCAATAATACATTTTATGCCGAAAGTCACGCTTCTTCCTCACGGCGAGTCCGCCGAAGTTCCCGCCGGTACCCTGCTCCTCGATGCGGGCGAGGAGGCGGGCGTGGAGATGGAGGCGGGTTGTTTCAACTGCTCCTGCGGCACCTGCGCCGTGGCCGTCGAGTCGGGCATGGAGAACCTGGAGCCGCCCACCGACGAGGAGCTCAATGTGCTCGACCAGTGGAACAAGGACCCGGACAAGTATCGCCTCACCTGCTGCGTGAAGGTCCTCAAGGGCGACGTGATGCTGAAGCTGGAGCATTAGAGCGAGTGCTTTCAAAAATACTGTAGAGCCGGATCCAGCGTTCGGTTGGTAGCCGTCGACCTCCGGGCGACGGAGTGGGATGTGGCCCATCGCTCGCATATTGACGTTCAGAGCAAGTCACCGCCAAGCTTCGCATATGCTCTGGCAAAAACTCCGTCGCCCGGAGGTCGACGGCTACCGGCGGAGGCCGAATGGCGATCGATCGCATGCCACCGAATGATTTTAAACGCTATTGGCTTCTCGCAGGTTACGGCGAGCTTTTAGCATACGGGCATGGCCAAAGCTTCTTCCCCTCGTGTCGGGCGTGTCTCCTCCCCAAAGCCTCGCAAAAACACCGCCGGGAAGCCGAAGCCCGCAGCCGTCGCGAAACTTCCGGCAACCAAACGCTCCGCGAAAACATCAAGCAAGCCCGAGGCCCCCAAATCCAAATCCCCTGCAAAAGCAAAGGTTGGGGCCGCGTTCGCCCCGCTTCACATTCCCTCCGGCGTCCTCCTCGGCGCGCATTGCTCGACCGCCGGCGGCCTGACGCAGGCGATCGTCCGTGCGCAAACCTGCGGTTTCACCGCCGCGCAGCTCTTCGTCAAAAACAACAAGCAGTGGTTCGCACCCGCGCTCGGCGCCGAGGAGGCCCGGGCCTTCCGCAAGGCACGAGAGGAATCCGGCATCCTGTTCTTCGCCCACAACTCCTACCTCATTAATCTCGCCAACCAGGACGCGGCGATGTTCGACACATCCGTCAAGGCCATGATCGCCGAGGTGGAGCGGGCCGAGGCGCTGGAACTGCCGTTTATCGTCATGCACCCCGGCAGCCACGGTGGCGCGGGCGAGGAAGCCGGGCTGACGCGCATCGTCGAGGGACTCGACCTCATCATCAAGGCCACGAGAGGCTACCGCTGCAAGCTGGCGCTGGAGATTACCGCCGGACAAGGAAACGCCTTGGGTTACCGCCTCGAACACTTGACACATCTGATTGAACACGTGGCAGATGAAACACGGTGTGGAGTCTGTCTGGATACCGCACACCTTTTCGCTGCCGGGTATGACATTCGGACACGGGAAGGCTACGAAAGCCTGGTCGCGGCGGTCGAAAAACAAATCGGGACGCGGCGCGTGCTGGGGCTCCATCTCAACGATTCCAAGGTGCCGCTAGGGAAGCGGGTCGATCGCCACGACCATCTGGGAGAGGGACATATTGGGCTGCATTGCTTTAGCTGGATCGTGCAGGACGCCCGGTGGGCCAAGATACCCAAGGTCCTGGAGACGCCCAAAAGCGAGGATATGCATGAGGACATTGAGAACCTCACGAAGCTGGCATCCTATTTGCAATGATGGGCGGTAGTTGCAGTGGAGAGGGCTCCGCAGTAACCTACGCGCATGCAAAACCCGACCATCATCGCTTATCTGAAACCCTTCTGCGGCTGGAGCCAGGGGGTGCGTGCCGTCCTGCGCAAATACGACCTGCCCTTCGAGGATCGCGATATCTGGAACGATCCCCGCCAGCGCATGGAAATGATCCAGAAAAGCGGCCAGGAATTGTCACCGTGCGTCCAAGTCAATGACACCATGCTCGCCGATATTAGCGGCGAGGAACTGGAACGCTGGCTGACCACGAACAATCTCATCGCCAAGAACGACGCGCCGGTTGATGTCCCTCTCGACCAGCCCTGCGCCGATCACGGTGAAGTCCTCTCAACCCCAATTACGCTTAAACGCTGAACCCCTTTATGATGACTACCTCCCAACAACTCGCACTCGTATCACTGCTGCAGGATGGCGACACCGCCACGATTGGGATGGTCAAGGATCAGCTGCTCGAGGGCGGTCCGAACAAGGTTGGGGAATACACGCAGCTCCTGCAGCTCGCCAAGGGCTCGGCCCGGGCGAACCTCAAGGAGGTCATCGACCAGATCGAGAGCAGCCGCACACTGGGCGACATCTCCCGCGGTCTGGCCGATCTCCGCACGCTGGAGCAGCTGGAGGAATTGTGCTGGGCCTTTGCCCGCAGCGAGCAGCCTGATTTTGATGGTGCCCCTTATGTCCGTCTCCTCGACCAATGGGCCGAGGAGGCGGGCAAGCTGATCCGCCCCGGCGCGACAGCGCGCGAGAAGGTCAACTGCCTCGCCCACTACCTGAGCCGGGTGCAAGGCCTGACGGGCAACAGCTCGGACTACTACCATCCCCGCAACGGCTACCTGCCGTGGGTGATCGAGTTTCGCAGTGGCCTTCCCATCACCGTCTCGCTCGTTTACATGCTGGTCGGCATGCGCCTCGGCATCGCGGTGGAAGGCATCGGCGCCCCCGGCCACTTCCTGGCGCGGCTCGATGACGTGATCTTCGATCCCTACTACAAGGGCCGCATCCTGACCGAGGGCGAATGGGAAATGATCGCCTCGGAGATTCCAGAGCGTCAGCGCCCGTTCCTCTCCAAGGCCTGCACGCCGCTGGAGACGATGCATCGCCTGCTCATCAACGTGCGTAACTGCTACGTGAAGCGCAACGACACCGAGCGCCGCCGCCGCGTGGACAGCTACCTCGCCGTGCTGCAGCGGTAGGCCTCAGTGGGTAGCCGTCGACCTCCGGGCGACGGAGTCCGACAGACGGAATGGGCTGCGAACAACAGCTCCGTCATCCTGAGCTTGTCGAAGGATCAGTTCGGTCTGTTTTCCAAGCGTGGCCGAAGCAGAACTGATCCTTCGACAAGCTCAGGATGACGGAGGAGAGAACGGCTATTTAACGGAAAGCACGGCAACGGGCAAACCGTCCAAGACTCCAGCCACATCGAGTTGGCCTTTTCCTGCGGTTACCTTCTTTGACGTGAACAGATTGCTTAGATTTCCGGCGACACCCTCCGGCAGCACTACGCGCGTCCCCTGCCCCATTTTTTCCAGCGCGGCGTCAGGACCGAGGCGGATCGCGGCGATGACGATGAGTTGCTCCTCGCCATCCTGGCGCAGAAACGCGACGAAGCGGTCCGCCTGCTCGCCTTCGAGCGTAAGCGGCACGTAACTGCCGTTGCGGAAAAGCTCGGGATGCGCGCGACGATGGCGCAGGATCGCGCGCGTGACGAGCATCTTGATGCGACCGTCGCGCCAGTTTTCGATCAGCTTCGGCATGGCCGCCTTATCGAGCCCGGCCAGCAATTCCGGTCGCGGTGCGTAGTCAACCGGGCGGCGGTTGTCGGGATCGACCAGGCTCAGGTCCCACATCTCGCAGCCTTGATAAATATCGGGAACGCCGGGCGACGTGAGCTTCAGCGCGACCTGCGAGAGCGCGAGCCACGCCCCGCGCCGCGCCAGTTCGTCCGCAAACGGCACGAACGTCTTCCAGAACGGGCCAGCGCGTCCGCGATCCAACAGCGCATCGACAAAGTCGCAGACGCCCTTCATCCACGGCTCGTTCGGCACGGCCCAATTCGTGTTGGCCTTCGATTCCGAAAGCGCCTTGCGCATGTAGCTGCGGATGCGGTCGCGGAAAACGTCGTCCACGTCGCTTTCGCGCAATGGCCACGCGGCGATCAGAATCTGATAGAGGAGATATTCCTCGTTCGCATCCGGCGCGGTCTTCTCGCCAAGGGTGGTCTTGAAACCGCGGTTCGCCTCGCTCCATTCGCGCAACAGCGCATCCCAGCGGTCGGGCAGTTCGGACAGCGCCAGCAGGCGCGCGCGCGCATCCTCACTCAGCTTGGTATCGTGGGTCGACGAGCTGAGCATGCACGCAGGCCACGCCTGCAAGCGTCGCGCGTTCTCCTCATGGAACGACTCGACGGGCAGACCGAACTCCGCCGGGTGATGCCCGACTTCATTCGCGCCGAAGAGTCGCACGTAGCGATAGAAAAAGGTGTCCTCCATCGATTTCGCCATGATGGCGCCCGTGTACTGCTGGAGCTTGCAGGCCCACTCGTCGGCCCAGCGCCGCATGCCGGGCGCAGCGTGCGCGTCGGGATAAGCGCCGATCCAGACATCGCGCATGAAGTGGAACGCCAGCGGATCATCGGAGGGATTGCGTTTCAGCGCCGCCTCGACCGCGCGTTCCACCACCGCTTTGTCCGCGGCACTCATGCGCCGGCCCGTGCGCCGGTAGGTGCGGTAAACGGAAAGGCACGCGATGATCCGGGAGAGCGCCACGCGAAGGTCGCTGCTCGTCCAGTCGCGCCAGCGGCGGTCGGACTTCACCCGCGCCTCGAGCTCCTCGACCAGCGTGTCGATCGCGTTGGGGAACATCTCCTCCATGATGAAGAGCTTGAGCTCGTAGGCCTGCTCGTCGGGCTCGATCCCCATGCCGGCGAAGTCGCGATAGATCCGCGTGAATGCGTCCTCGTTCCGCGAATCGAGAAAGAGATTGATCAGGCTGCCGGTGAATTCGTAGCCGCTGGTGCCGTGCACATTCCAGTCCGAGGGCAACGTCTCGCGCTCGGCGAGAATCTTTTCCACCAGCACATAAGTCGGTCCATGGCCGTTCGGATTGAGTTGCGCCAGACGCTGAAGATAACGCGCGGGATCCCAGAGGCCGTCGATGTGATCGATGCGGACGCCCGTGGCGATGCCGCGGGCCAGCAAATCGCGCAGCAGCCGGTGCGTATCGTCAAAGACCTCCTGCCGTTCGACGTGGACGCCAACCAGCGTGTCGACCGCAAAGAAGCGGCGGTAGTTGATCTCGTGCGAGCCGCTTTTCCAGAACGCGAGCCGGTAATGCTGCGCCTCCAGGATGTCATGCAGATTGTTAAACGAGTCCGGGCGGCCACGCGTGCCGTTGAGCGCTGTCAGCACGGCCTGCAAATCGCCCAGCAGCTTTTCCGATTCAAGCAGGCGCGCGAGTTCGTGCCGCAGCGCGTCGCGCTCGCGATTGCGTTCCTGCGCCGCCTCGGGGCTCTCATCCTCGTCCGGATCGGGATGCACCCGGAAGCGCACGGCCATCTGTTCAAGTTGTTGCGAGACCGGCGCGCCCGGATTCTTGAACCACGCGAGCCGGTCAAGGATCGTGCCGTAAGAATCGGGGCAGAGCGGAAAACGCAGCGGCCCGTAGCAGACCCAGAATGCCAGCTCGTCGTAGGTCAGGCGGATGCCGCCCTCCTCAAGCACCCGGCCGTAAAAATCGTGCAGCATCGGCAGCAGGATGCGCTCCTGCAGCATGGCCTGCCGCGGATTCCATTCGATGTCGAAGAACGACGCGTAGTGCGAGAGCGGCCCGTTTTCCAGCACATCGATCCAGCGCCAGTTGAATGGCCCCTCGATGCCCATGTGGTTGGGCACGAAATCGAGCAGCAGACCCATGCCGCGCTCCTTGAGCAGCGTGCTGACCCGCGTCAGTTCGTCCAATCCGCCAAGCTCGGGGCTGACCTCGTTCGGGTCGCAGACATCATAGCCGTGCGTGCTGCCCGGCGTGGCGCGAAAGATCGGCGACGCATAAACGTCGGAGATGCCGAGGTCGTGCAGGTACGGGATGATCGCGGCCAGCTGGTCGAACCGGAACCCGGGATGAAGCTGGACCCGATAGGTTGCGTCGGGCACGCGGGACGGTGCATTCATGCCGGCGCGGTCTCCGCAGCGCCGATCACATGCCGCCGCCTCAACTTTCCGCGTCCGAATGGCCTGCGGCGCGCGGAAGATGAAACACGTCGGCCACCGCCTTCGAGAACGAGGTGAACGTGACCGGCTTGGACACGTATTGCGTCACCTTCAAGCGCCGACACTCCTCGAGATCGTGCGGATCGTTCGACGACGTCATGACGATCACCGGGGTATTGAGCCGGCCATCGCTTTGGCGAAGCGTGCGCAGCAGATCGAGCCCGCTGATCGACGGCAGATTGAGATCGAGAAAGATGGCGATGAGTTCCTCGTCCGCCGATTTCGCATCGGACTCGGTCAGGTAGAGAAGCGCCTCCTTGCCGTCGGAAATGAATTTCACCTGATCGGCCATGCCTGTTTTGCGAAGCTGCCGCAGCAGCAATTCGCGATCGTCCGCATTGTCTTCCACCACGAGCACACGCACCTGCTGGGCAGGAGGTGATGATTTTGACATAGGCGCCCATCATAACATTCTTGCCATGAAATTGGAATCGAAACCGGAAATCCTGACGGAGGAATTTCCTCACCCCGCCTCTCCAGTCGGACCGTTCTTTGGCCCTCTCTCGAGATCGACCCAAAAGCGTGATCCTCCGTTTTTGCCCGGTTCAACTCCGACCGTTCCGTGCATGGTCTCGACGGCCTTTTTCACGATGGCCAACCCCACCCCCGTGCCGCCGTACTGGGCCGTTTCGTGGACCCGCACGAACATGGAGAATATCCGATCAGCGTCCTGCGGCTTGACGCCGATCCCGTTGTCCTCAATCCAGAGCCGGACGCGATCACCACGGTTCTCCGCCCGGACATCGATTTGCGGGACGACGCCCGAAGGGACAAACTTGACCGCATTTCCGAGGAGGTTGGCGATGACCTGCGTCAGCGCCGATTCCTGTCCCATGACATGCGGCAGCGTTCCCTCGATGTCCACCTCCGCGGCGGGCGATCGCAGGTTGGGATAATTCTCCACGATCTCCCGCGTGATCTTGTCGAGATCGAGATCGGCCAGCGGCGCGTCCGACCGGGCAATCCGTGTGTAGGAAAGCAAATCCTGGATCAGCCGGTCGAGCCGCTCGGCCGCGTTCTTGATGCGCGTAAGATATTCGCGGCCCTGGTCGTCGAGCTTCTCGCCGTATTCCTCCAAGGCGAGATGCGCGAAACCCTGCATGGCGCGCAGCGGCGAGCGCAGATCGTGCGAGACTGTGTAGGAAAAGGTCTCCAGTTGATTGAGCGCCTCCTGCAGGTTCGCCGTGCGCTCGCTGACCGCCCGCTCCAATTCGTCGGAATGTTCGCGCAACGCCGTCTGGGCCTTCCGGATGGCGGTGGCGTCGTGGAAGACCAGCACGACACCGAGCACGTCGCCCTTCGCATCACGGATCGGCGCGGCCGTGTCCTCGATCGGCCATTCGTCGCCCCCGCGGCCGACCAGCACCCCCAGCTTCGTGGGGCCAACCACTTGGTTTTCCCGGAACGCCTGGCTGACCGAAATCTCCATCTTCACGCGCGTCTGCTCGTCGATGATCCGAAAGACGGTGGAGAGCGGGTTCAGCAGCGCCTCGACCGAACTCCAGCCGGTCAGCCGCTCCGCTTCATGGTTCATGAAGACAATGCGGCTTTCCTTGTCGGTGACGATGACGCCGTCGCCGATGGACGTGAGCGTGACGCGAAACCATTCCTTTTGCTGCTCGAGTTCCGTCTCCGAGCGCAACAGCGCGGCGTGCCGCTGCTGGATGATGTGGAGCGCCCGGCGATGACCCAGCGCCAGCTTGCCGAACTGCCGCCGCACGAGCGTCCCGACGGCCACGGCGAGCAGGAGCACCAGGATCGAGCAGGTCAGCACTAGCACGAACTTCATGTGCTGGACATCGCGCAACCGGTCGTCGCGAATTTGCTGCTCCTGCGCCGTAAAAATCTCGAATCGCTGGCGGACATTGTCGCGCAGCGTCAGGCCCATCCGGGTCCACGCGGGGTCGGATACCTTCTTCTGCTTGCGCAGGTCGATTGTGGCGCGCGCGTGCTCAAGCCACATGTCCTTGGCCTGGATGAGCTGGTCGGCCGAGGCGGAGAGATCGGGATAACTCGCCACCAGCACCTTCAATTTATTGAAATCGCCGCTCACATGCGTGAGCGCCCGGTTGTAGGGGTCTAGAAAATCGGGAGAACCTTCGAGCTGAAAACCCAAAAGCCCCGTCTCCAGGTCAAGCAGCGACTTCTCGCATTGCTCGGTCTGGAGCGCGACCTCGCGTGAATGGTCGGATCGCTTGACGACCTGCAGGAACTCGTAGCCAAGCAAAAGCACCGCTAGGGCGGTGAGGAAAATCACGCCAACGGGCAATAGGATGGCGTTGCGCAACGCACGCGAAAACTGGGCGGCATCAGTGTCAATGGCCACAGGCATCTCCACGGAAAAATCGAACCCTGAAACATAGGGCGCACCGGGTCGAGAGACAACCCCGTGCACCCCAACTAACAGCGGAATCCAGCTACTTGTTGAACGTGCCCGACTTGTCGGTTTCCTTGTCGTTCTTGAAAACGATGGTCACCTCGGTCCCGTTCTGGGTATTGGAGTAAATGTAATCGGTCTCCGTGCCACCGACGATCGGAATGGGCTTGGAAGAGGAA
>Ga0182024_10008944_pt1 | contig 20908 bp, 17 predicted proteins | sample P32metaG_FD_120480 | JGI IMG/M metagenome (GOLD analysis project Ga0182024, IMG submission 120480) | Permafrost microbial communities from Stordalen Mire, Sweden - P3-2 metaG (Illumina Assembly) | ecosystem: Environmental > Terrestrial > Soil > Wetlands > Permafrost | place: Sweden: Stordalen...
ACGAATAGCGTTCGCTGCTTCGGGTCGGTCAGCTACGGTTTGCATGGTCGTCTCCAGAGTGGGTGGTCGCAACCTCACTCTGCCAGAGCGCCGGTCGCTATCCACTCCCCATGGGATCTTGATAAGGTCCCGGCGACCGTTGTGCTTGCCGGCGCGAAGCTGTCAAGCTTTTTAATCAGAGACAGACATAACCGGAAAATTTATGCGGCGAGGCGAATCGCTTGTGCCTCCAGTCCGCTCCGATCGCCTGGTCGAATAGCCGTCGCGCTCGACGTAATAATGCCCGGCGTTTCTACAGCTGACGGATCGAGTCGAAATTCCAGGCGGTACCGGTCGGGTTTTCGCCGATCCTGATCGTCGTGTCGTTGATGAAGCGGTACGGCGGTACTGGCAGATTGTATGGCGCCGGCACGCCGGAAAAGACCCGGCCGGCGGGGTCGTATTTGGACCCGTGGCAGGGACAGAAATAGCCGCCCGGCCAATCCGGCGTCGGCGTGGTTGCGCTCGCATCAGGGTAGAACAGCGGGATGCAGCCGAGGTGGGTGCAGATGCCGACCACGATGCCGTATTCCGGCTTCACCGAGCGGTGCCAGTTGGCCGCGTAGGGCGGCTGCTGCATTTGTTGGGAGTTTGGGTCGGAGAGGAGCGACACCACCTGGCTGCTTTGCAGCGCGTCGAGCGTCTTTTGGGAGCGATGGAAGGCGAAGATCGGACGCTGCCGCCAGTAGACCACGACCTGCGCGTTTTCCTGGATCTTGCTGACGTCGAGATCGACCGGGCCGCCGGCCGCGAGCGTCGACGCGTCGGGGTTCATCTGGTCGAACAGCGGCACCAGCGTGGCGGCGACGCCGACCGCGCCGACGGTTGCGGTTGCGATGTAGATGAAATCGCGGCGTGACGGTTCGGCCGGATGGCCGTCTGCGGTCGTCGCGGAGCTGTTCGCCATTATCTTGCCCTATTGCCCTTCGCGGTGGCGCCCGATCCGGGCGCCAAGTGATTGAGCCGTGCCCGGGTCTTATGTCGGGACTGATGGGTTCGTCAATCGAGCAGGCGCCCACCCGCGCGCTTCCGTCCACCGCCCCTCGTCACTCTGCTTCGCCATCCATGTCGGCCAGCGCGGCCCGTGCCCGCGCCAGGGTTTCGGCGACCGTGCCGGAGGCATCGATGCTGCGCCAGTCGAGCCCGCCGAGGTCGTAGCGCTCCTGCGCCCGCGCCACCGTCTCGTCGGCATCGGAGGCGTCATGCGCGCGTTTGCCGACGCGCTCGATTCGCGTCGCCAGATTGGCGGTGAGAAACAGCCCGAGCAGGCGGAAATTCGCGGCCTCTGCCGCCGCGGCGAAGGCGGCGCGCTCCGGCGCCTGCGCGAACACCGCATCGGCGATGGCCGAATGCCCGGCGGCGAGGACCCGGCGCGCCTTGTCGAGCATCACCGCATAAACGCGTTGCGTTGCGGCCGGCGCGTAGGCCTCCCGGCCCAGCTTTTCCGTCTCGCCGGCGCCGAACAGGAGTTTTCGCTCGATGTCTGAGCGCACGATGACGGCGCCGGGCATCGGGGCGAGGTCGGGCGCGAGACCCCGCGCCAGTAGCGTCTTCCCGGTGCCTGAGAGGCCGCCGACGGCGACGAATTTCGCTCGCTCGGGCGCGATGGCGCGTTCCGCGAAGGCGAAATAGGCGCGGGCGGCGCGAGCGATCGCCGCTCGCTCGTTCGCCGCGGCGCGCTCCATCCGCGCCGCCGTCACCTTGGCGCGGATCGCCGCGCGCAGCGACAAAAACAGCGGCAGCGCCGCCAGGCCGTCGAGGTCTTCGCTGCGCCGCGTCGCGATGAGATAGCGGTTGAGCACGATATTCGCCGCTTGCAGGAGGCCGCGCTCGCACAGGTCCATCAGCAGAAAGGCGAGATCGTAGAGCACGTCGCCGGCCGCGATCAGTGGATCGAATTCGATGGCGTCGAACAGCACCGGGCGCGCATCGATCAGCACGATGTTGCCGAGATGCAGGTCGCCGTGGCCGCGCCGGACCCGGCCGAGCTTTCCGCGCGCCACCAGCAGCGGACGGATGCGCGCGAAGGAAGTACGCGACCGCCGGTCGAGCGCGGCGACGGCGCCCGGCTCGAACAGATCGGGCAATTCGCGGAACGCGGCGAGGTTCTGCTGGAGATAGGTTTCGAGCGCGTCGATCCATGGCTCGGCCGGCACGATCGGCGCCTGCTCATGGGCCGCGGCAACCGCGCGGCCGAGCGCATCGGCCAAATCCCCGTCGATGGCGCCAGCGAGATGGTCGAGCGTGCGCGTCTCGTCGAAGCGCCGCATCTCGACCGCCCATTCGACCGGCTCGCCGCGGCCCGCGAGCGCCAGCGAGCCGCCGGCCTCGCGCGTGATGGGGAGCACGCCGCGATAGATTTCCGGCGCATAGGGGGCGTTGACGGCGAGCTCGGCCACGCACGCGGCCTTGCGCTTGTCGAGCGTCGAGTAGTCGAGAAACGGAAAGCGCACCGCGCGCTTGACCTTGATGGCGCGGTCGCCGGCGAGGAACACCGAGGCCGCGTGGGTATCGATGCGCCGCACCGCGGTGGCGGCGCCGCCGTAGGCCGCGGGATCGGCCAAGAAGGCAAGCACTTCGTCCTGGTCATTCGCCTGCGCGCTCATGCGGGCACCCCGGTTTCCTTAACTTTGCACATCTTCTGTTCGCCAAGGCGGTTTTCCGCCTTGGCGAACATGCGCTATGCATATCGCGTCAACGCCAGGAGAAGCTCATGCGCGCCAAGGACAACATGCGCACCGCCGCCGAGGTTCTGGTCGACCAGTTGCGCGTTCACGGCGTGCGCCACGTGTTCTGCGTCCCGGGCGAGAGCTATCTCGCGGTGCTCGACGCCTTCCACGACAGCGACCTTGCCGTCACCGTGTGCCGGCAGGAGGGCGGCGCCTGCATGATGGCGGAGGCGATCGGCAAGGCGACCGGGCGCCCCGGCGTGTGCTTCGTCACCCGCGGGCCGGGCGCCACCAATGCCTCGCACGGCATCCACATCGCGAGCCAGGATTCGACGCCGCTCGTCATGTTCGTCGGCCAGGTGGCGCGCGACATGCGCGAGCGCGAAGCCTTCCAGGAGGTCGACTACCGCGCCTTTTTCGGCCCGATGACCAAATGGGCGACCGAGATCGACGATCCGGCTCGCGTGCCGGAGATCGTTTCGCGCGCCTTCCATACGGCGGCGAACGGACGGCCGGGCCCGGTGGTGGTGAGCATCCCCGAGGACATGCTGATCGAGCGCGTCGCGGTGCCGGACGCGCCGCCCTTTGCGCTGATCGAGACCTCGCCGGGGCCGGCTGAAATGGCCAAATTCGCGCAAATGCTCGCCGGCGCGCGGGCGCCGATCATGCTCCTTGGCGGCAGCCGCTGGTCGCAGGCAGCGAGCGACGCCGTCGGGCGCTTTGCCCAACACCATGCGCTGCCGGTGTGCACGACGTTCCGCCGCGGCCATTTGTTCGACCAGCTGCATCCCTGCTACGCCGGCGATCTCGGCATCGGCCCCAATCCGAAGCTCATCGAGCGCATCAAGTCCGCCGACCTCGTGATCCTGGTCGGCGGGCGGCTCGGCGAGCTGCCGTCGCAGAGCTACACGCTGTTCGACATACCGCAGCCGCAGCTGCCGTTCGTTCACGTCCATCCGGGCGCCGAAGAGCTCGGCCGCGTCTACAGCCCGCATCTGGCGATTCATGCGACCCCGACCGCCTTCGCGGCGGCGCTGGAGAATCTCGATGTGCCGGCGGCAGCGCGCGGCCAAGCCGAGGCCGCGCACGCCGACTATCTCGCCTGGACCGAGCAGGCGACCGAGCAGCCGGGCACGGTCAATCTCGGCGCCGTCATGGTGTGGCTTCGCGAATATCTGCCCACCGACGCCATCATCTGCAACGGCGCCGGCAACTATGCGTCCTGGATTCACCGCTTCTTCCGCATGCGGCGGTTCGGCCAGCATGTCGCGCCGGCATCGGGCTCGATGGGCTACGGCGTGCCGGCCGCCGTCGCCATGAAGCGGCTTTATCCCGACCGGCAGATTGTCTGCATCGCTGGCGACGGCGACTTTCTGATGAACGGCCAGGAGTTCGCCACCGCCGTGCAATACGGCGCGCCGTTCGTCACCGTGATCGCCGACAACGGCCTCTACGGTACCATCCGCATGCACCAGGAGCGCGAATATCCCGGCCGCATCTCCGCGACCGAATTGCGCAACCCGGACTTCTGCGCCTACGCCCGCGCCTTCGGCGGCTTCGGCGCCTCGGTCGAGCGCACCGAGGATTTCCCCGCGGCGTTTAAGGAGGCGCAGGCCTCCGGCAAGCCCGCGATCGTGCGCCTCAAGATCGATCCCGAGGCGATTACCCCGGTCACGACGCTGGCAAAAATCCGCGCCAAGTCGCTGGCGGAGGGGCGAGGGTAATCCGCATCGACGCTTCGGGCAGAATTGATGTCGCGCGGCTTGTCGCGCGACGCGTTCTGTCGCGGCAGTCTACCGCGCCGGGGAACAAAATCGCGCGCCGGCGAATTGAGATGGCGAAGAACGGAGTCCGAAAGTCATGAAAAAGATTCTTGGATGCGCGGTATTGGCGCTGGCAATCGCGGGCGCGAGCCTGCCGGCCGATGCGAAGGGCTGCATCAAAGGGGCGCTCGTTGGCGGCGCTGCCGGCCACGTCGCCGGCCACCATGGCGCCATCGGCGCAGTGGTCGGCTGCGCCATCGGGCACCATGAGGCGAACAAGCGGGACAACGCGCCGCAAGGTCAGCCGCAGCAGCACTAGGTCCATCACCTCCCCGCAGCGGCGGCCGGCTTATTGCGCCTTGATGCCCGCTGCCTTGATGATCGGCCACCATTTGTCGACTTCGGCCTTCTGGAAGGCGTGCAGCGCCTCGGGGGTCTGCTGCTCGCGCGGATAGATCGCCTGCGCCAGGTCGGTCAGGCGTTGGCGCGTCTGCGGATCGGCCAGCGCGGCGACGGCGGCGGCGTTGAGCTTGGCGATGATGTCCTTCGGCGTGCCCTTGGGCGCCCACATCGCGTGCCAGAACGAAAAATAATACCCAGGCAATCCGCCTTCGTCGGTGGTCGGGATGTCGGGCGCGACCACGATGCGGTCCTTGGCCGTGACCGCGTAGGCCTTGATGGCGCCGGCCTGGACGTGCGGCATCGACACCGCCGGGGTGTCGAGCTGGATGTCGGTGATGCCGGCGACGAGGTCCTGCGTCGCGAGGCCCGCGCTGCGGTAGGGCACCATCTGCCACTTCAAGCCGAGCGTATTCTCCAGCAGCACGCCGGCGACATGGCTCGGCGTGCCGACGCCGGAGGTGCCTTCGGTCGTCTTGTCGCCGTTCGCTTTGAGCCACGCGATCAATTCCCGCAGGTTGTTCGCCGGCATGGTTTTGCGCGCGGTGATGAGGAACGGCTGCGTGGCGACGAGCGCGATCGGCTCGAAATCGTTCAACAGGTCGAAGCCGAGATCGTAGATGGCGCCGTTCGCCATGTTGGTCCCCCACATCCCCCACAGGATGGTGTAGCCGTCCGGCGCCGCGCGTTCGGCGCGGGTGACGCCGATGGTGCCGCCGGCGCCCGCGGTGTTTTCCACGATCACGGGCTGGCCCAGCGTCGCGCGCATCCCTTGCGCCATGATCCGCCCCAGCACATCGGTCGAGCCGCCGGGCGCGAGCGGCACCACCATGATGATCGGACGCGTGGGATAGGCTTGCGCGCCGGCGGGGTCGGCTGCCGCGAGGCTCAGGCTCGCCACCGCGACGACGACTGAGGCCACAATCGTCCGACCCACCATGATGTCCTCTCGGGCTGATAGCGCGCAGGCGTTCGGTATGCCAGACGGCAAGGCGACGCCAAAGCGCCAAGGCGGTCGATGACAAAGAGGCTCAACCGGCGTTGCCTGTTGAGTTGAATCGTGGTTCATATGTTGTCACGATTCGATCTCGCGATCCGCCGATGCCTTATCGCCGCACCGAGAATGTCGCGCGCCGGCTCGCCGCCCGTCACGCCTCGATCATCGCCGCGGCGCGCGACGCCGCGAGCGAGGGCGGCATGGCGGCGGTCCAGATCGCTCCGGTCGCGCAACGCGCCGGCATCGCGGCGGGAACGGTGTACCGCTACTTCCCGGGCAAGACCGACCTGGTGGAGGCGCTGCTTGCGCAAATCGCCGAGCGCGAAATTGCTGCGCTGCGCCGCGCCGCCGATGTGGCGCCGGGTCCGCTCTCGGCGCTGTCGGCGGCGATCATGACCTTTGCGACGCGGGCGCTGCGCCACCGCCGCCTCGCCTTCGCCGCCATCGCCGAGCCGGTTGATGCCGAGCTTGATGCGGCGCGGCTTTCCTTTCGCAAAGCGCTCGCGGAAGAGTTTGCCGCGCGCATCGCGGCGGCCGTGGCGGGCGGACACTTGCCCGAGCAGGAAGCCGCGCTCGCCGCGGCGGCACTGCTCGGCCTTCTCGTCGAGGGCCTGATCGGACCGCTGGCGCCCGACGCTGCCGGTCGCGAGCGCACGGTCGTACAATCGCTGACGCTTATGGCGTTGCGCGCGCTCGGTGTCGCCGATGCCCGCGCTCGGGGCCTGGTGGTGCAGACGGTCGTCTGACGTCCGACTGCCGCTTTCAGTGCGCCATCAGCACCGGGACCGTCATCGAGCGCAGGATGGTGTGGGTAACACCGCCAAGCACGAATTCGCGCAGGCGCGAATGGCCGTAGCCGCCCATCACCATGAAATCCACGCCGGCATCGGCCGCGTGCGAAAGCAGCGCGTCGGCGACGTCGATATCGCCGCCGGGAATGCGCTTGACGTCGACCTTGAGGCCGTGGCGCGCGAGGTGCTGGCCCATGTCGGCGCCCACAATCTCGTCCTGCTTGCCGCGCTCGTTGGTGACGCAGACCAACTCAACGCTGCCGGCCCGTTCCAGGAGCGGCATGGCGTCGGCAATGGCGCGCGCCGCCTGCCGGCTGCCGTCCCAGCACGCCATGACGCGATCGAGCGCCAGCGGCGATTTCTGGATGTAGGGCACGACGATCAGCGGCCGGCCGGATTCGAACAGCGCGCCCTCGGCGATCAGCTCCTCGACCGCGGTGGTACCCGGCTCGGCCTGTCCGACAATGGCGAGATCGAAGCGGCGCGCGATGCGGCCGAACTGATCCCCGGCGCCGGCGAAGCTGGCGCTGAGCGTCACCGGCTCGGCAGAGACCGCGGCGCGCGCGGTCGCGGCGCTAAACCGATCGATGGCGGCTTGGGCCGCGGCCTCATTGTCGCTGCGCTGGGTGTCGATCACCTCGGCGGAGACATAGCCGGAGCCCGACATCGGCACGATCGGGTCGTAGACGAAGGCGATGCCGGCGATGTGCGCTTCGAGCGCGTCGGCGACGGAGACCGCATAGTCTCCGGCGCGGCCGGCCGCATCGCCCTGGCTGACGCTCAGATTGACGACGATGTCCTTGATCATGGCGGCGTCTCCCCGTGCCGGCGGCGGCTGCGCGAGGCAATCTTCAGGCGCGCCGCCCTTCGCCTATTTCTTGATGCTGCCGTCGGCGTTGAACTGCTTGAGATAGGCCCAAAGGTCGTTGATCTCCTGCTCGTTCTTGATGCCGGCGAAGATCATCTTGGTGCCCGGGATCTTGGCCCTGGGGTCCTTGATGTATTCCTTGAAGCTCGCCTCGTCCCAGACGATGCCCGAATTCTTGTTGGCGTCCGAATAGCTGAAGTTCGCCGCGCTGCCGGATTTGCGGCCGTCGAGACCGTTGAGCTCGGGACCGATCTTGTTCTGCGCGTCGTCGCCGATGGAATGGCACGGCAGGCATTTGTGGAACGAGACCTCGCCCTTGGCCACATCCTGTGCGAGTGCCGCGCCCGTCGTAGCCGCGATCAGCACGGCTGCCATCAAATACGTCTTCATCAATTTCTCCCGATCTGCTCTTGCGCCGCCCTTTAGTCCCTTGGCTCCGTCGCCGGGCCGCTGCCGTTCAAGCGGCCCCGGCGCAGCGTGTCAACGCCCTATATTGCCCTGCCGCCGCGCCGCGTCCAAGCGCATTGCCCCGAGCGGGCACCGCCGGCATTTTCCCGCTATAGTGACCTCCTGGGGAAACGCCGGGAGCGAACAATGCCGGTCGCCATGCCGCCAACCGATGAGGCCGTGCTCGGCCGCCGTGCCGAGATCGTGGCGGCGCTCAAGCGCATCGTGCCGGGCGAGGGCGTCATCGCCTCCGAGCAGGCGATGCGGCCTTTCGAGAGCGACGGGCTCACCGCCTACCGCCAGCTGCCCATGGTCGTAGTGCTGCCGGAAACGACCGCGCAGGTCGCCGACGTGCTCGGCTTCTGCCACCGCGAAGGCATCAAGGTGGTGCCGCGCGGCGCCGGCACGTCGCTGTCGGGCGGCGCGCTGCCGCTCGGCGACGGCGTCCTGCTCGGCATGGCCAAGTTCAATCGCATCCGCGAGATCGACTTCGACAACCGCGTCGCCGTGGTCGAGCCGGGCGTCACCAATCTCGCCGTCTCGCAGGCGGTCGAGCACGCCGGCTTCTACTACGCGCCCGATCCGTCGTCGCAGATCGCCTGCACCATCGGCGGCAATGTGGCGGAGAATTCCGGCGGCGTGCATTGCCTCAAATACGGCGTCACCACCAACAACGTGCTCGGCTGCGAGCTGGTCCTGGTCACGGGCGAGATCGTCCGGCTCGGCGGCAAGCATCTCGATGCCGGCGGCTACGATCTGCTCGGCGTCGTCACCGGCTCGGAGGGCCTCCTCGGCGTCGTCACCGAAGTCACGGTCCGCATCCTCAAGAAGCCGCAGACGGCGCGGGCTGCGCTGATCGGATTCAACAAATCCGAGGACGGCGGCGAGTGCGTGGCCAAGATCATCGGGTCGGGCATCATTCCGGGCGGCATGGAGATGATGGACGGTCCCGCCATCCGTGCCGCTGAGGAATTCGTCCATGCCGGCTATCCGCTCGACGTCGAGGCGCTGCTGATCGTCGAGCTCGATGGTCCGCGCGCCGAGGTCGACCACCTGCTCGAGCGCGTCGAGGACATCGCCCGGCAATGCCGCGCGGTGACGGTGCGGATTTCCAATTCCGAGGAAGAGCGGCTGTTGTTCTGGGCCGGCCGCAAGGCGGCGTTCCCGGCGGTCGGCCGCATCTCGCCCGACTATTACTGCATGGACGGCACCATTCCGCGCGCCAAGCTGCCGCTGGTGCTGCGCCGCATGCAGGAATATGCGCAGAAATACGACCTGCGCGTCGCCAATGTGTTCCACGCCGGCGACGGCAACCTGCATCCGCTGATCCTCTACGACGCCAACAAGCCCGGCGAGCTCGAGCGCGCCGAAGCGTTCGGCGCCGACATTCTGCGGCTGTGCGTCGAGGTCGGCGGCGTGCTGACCGGCGAGCACGGCGTCGGTGTCGAGAAGCGCGACCTGATGCCGACGATGTTCAACGAGGCCGATCTCAACCAGCAGCAGCGCCTCAAATGCGCCTTCGACAACAAAAGCCTACTCAATCCCGGCAAGGTTTTTCCGACGCTGCACCGCTGCGCCGAGCTTGGCCGCATGCACGTCCATGCTGGCCGCGTCGCGTTTCCCGACATCCCGCGGTTTTAGGCCTTTCCCGCTCGGCTTGCTCCAATCCTGACGATGAACGCTGACGATGAACGCTGACAATCTAAAGCCGCGCGACGCCGCGGAGGTCGAGCAGGCGGTGCAATGGGCGCTGGGCAACGGCAAGGCGCTCGAACTCGTCGGCCGCGGCACCAAGCGCGCCATCGGCCGCGCCGCGCAATGGGACGCGACGCTTGATCTGTCCGGGCTCTGCGGCGTCACGCTCTACGAGCCCGAGGAGCTGGTGCTCTCGGCCAAGGCCGGCACGCCCATTGCCGAGATCGAGGCGCTGGTGGCGGCCAGCAAGCAGGAGCTTGCCTTCGAGCCGATGGACTACGGGCCGCTCCTCGGCGCGCCAGCCGCCGCCGGCACGATCGGCGGCGTGCTGGCGGCAAACCTCTCCGGCCCGCGTCGCATCAAGGCGGGCGCCGCGCGCGACCACTTCCTCGGCGTCAACGCGGTCTCGGGCCGCGGCGAGACCTTCAAGTCGGGCGGCCGCGTGGTCAAGAACGTCACCGGCTACGACCTCTGCAAGCTCATGGCCGGCTCGTGGGGCACGCTCGCGGCGATGACCGACGTCACCGTCAAGACGCTGCCCAGGGCCGAGACCGAGGAGACCGTCCTGGTCCTCGACCTCAACGACGTGACGGCGCGCAAGGTCATGGCGGCGGCCATGGGCTCGTTCGGCGATGTCTCGGCGGCGGCCCATCTGCCGGCGGCGGTCGCGGCGCGAATCGGCGAAATTGCCGCCGCGCAGGCGGCCACCACGGTGTTCCGCCTCGAAGGCGTCGCGCCCTCGGTGGCGCAGCGCAAGAGCGTGCTGGAGACGCTGCTTTCGCCGTTCGGTTCGCTCGGCGCGCTCGGCGAAGCGCCGTCGCGGTTGCTGTGGCGGTCGATCCGCGACGTGGCGCCGTTCGCGGCCAAGGGCCCGGCGGGCGGGCGCGATCTCTGGCGCATTTCGACCGCACCCTCGCGCGGCGCCGAACTCGGCCGCGCGCTGGTCGATGAGGCCGACGCCGAGGTCCTTTACGACTGGGCCGGCGGACTGATCTGGGCGGCGCTGCCGGCGTCCGACGACGCCGGAGCGCCGCGGCTGCGCGCCGCGGTTGCGGCGGCGGGCGGCCACGCGACGCTCATCCGCGCGCCGGCCGCGGTACGCGCCAAGGTCGATGTGTTCACGCCCGAGCCCGCGGCGCTCGCGGCGTTGACGGGGCGCGTGCGCAAGAGCTTTGATCCGCAGGGCGTGCTCAATTCCGGACGCATGTGGGCGGGCTTATAGCCATGCAGACCTCCTTCACTCTTGCCCAGCTTGCCGATCCGGACGTCGCGGAATCGGAAAAGATCCTGCGCGCCTGCGTGCATTGCGGCTTCTGCACCGCGACCTGCCCGACCTACGTGCTCGACGGCAACGAGCTCGATTCGCCGCGCGGGCGCATCTACCTCATCAAGGAGATGCTGGAGCACGACCGCCCGGCGACAGCCGAGGTCGTCCGGCACATCGATCGCTGCCTGTCCTGCCTTGCCTGCATGACGACCTGCCCGTCTGGGGTGCACTACATGCACCTCGTCGACCATGCCCGCGTCCATATCGAGCGCACCTTTCGCCGCCCGCTGAGCGAGCGGGCACTGCGGATCATGCTCGCCAAGGTGATGCCCTATCCCCGGCGCTTCCGGCTGGCGCTTTATTTGGCACTCGTCGCCAAGCCGCTGGCGCCGCTTGCCGCCGCCGTCGGGTTCAAACGGCTTGCCTCAGCACTCCGGCTTACGCCCTGGCGCTTGCCGCACCGCCTGCCGGCGCCGCAGACCTTTGCGGCCAAGGGACCGCGCAAAGGCCGCGTCGCGATCCTCCTCGGCTGCGTCAACAACGTGGTGGCGCCGGAAATCGACGCCGCAGCGATCAGCGTGCTGACGCGTCACGGCATCGAGGTTGTGGCGGCAAACGGCGCCGGCTGCTGCGGCTCGCTGGTCCACCACATGGGCCGCGACGACGAGGCGCTTGCCCAGGCGCGCGCCAATATCGACGCCTGGACTGGGCTTGGCGGCCTCGATGCGATCCTGATCACGGCCTCGGGCTGCGGCACGACGGTCAAGGATTACGGCTTCATGCTGCGCACTGATTCGGCCTACGCCGAGCGCGCGGCACGCGTCTCGAGCCTCGCCAAGGATATTTGCGAATATCTCGCCGGCCTGCCGCTCAAGACCGCGCAGAGCGGAGCGGGGCTCGTGGTCGCCTATCACGCGGCCTGCTCGTTGCAGCACGGGCAGAAAATCACGCGCCAGCCGAAGGAATTGCTCGCCAAGCTCGGCTTCGTCGTCAGGGATGTACCAGACGGTCACCTGTGCTGCGGCTCGGCCGGGACATACAATATTCTGCAGCCAGACATCGCAAGGAGGTTGCGCGAGCGCAAAGTCGGGACTATCGAAAGATTGCGACCTGATGTGATCGCAGCCGGCAATCTCGGCTGCATCACGCAGATCGCAGCGGGCACGAAACTTCCAGCTGTCCATACGGTCGAATTGATCGATTGGGCCAGCGGGGGGCCATGTCCGCCGACACTTCGGGAGCATCGGCCGCCTGCGGCGGTGCGCCTATCCACGGCTACAGGCTGAGCAGGCGGCTCGGTCGGCAGCGTGGCGCAATGCCGGTCTCCCGTGGGGGCCGACTGGATTTGCGCTGGCATCATGGATCGGGAGGACGATCATGGCGAAGAAGGCAAAGTCGAAGAAGAAGGCGGTGAAGCGGAGAGCCGCTCCGGCGCGCAAGAAGAAGAAGACAGTAAAGTCGAAGTCGGCGAAGTCGGCGAAGAAAGCCGTCCCGAAGAAGATGAAGAAGGCGGCGGCGCCCAAGCGCAAGGCGCCGGTGAAGAAGCCCGCTCCCGCCCCGATGCCCGCGGCGGAACCCGCCCCGTCCTGGCCGCCTCCGGTGGGGTCCGGCGGTATGGGCAGCGGCGACGGCACCTAGCCGTCTTTAGCTGACGAAGACGCGGCGTTTGGCTTCGGACCAGACGCTGCGCTCGCGCGCCCGACGGCTGCGGCCCGCATTGCATCTCGCCAGCGAGGCCAATAGCATCGCTGGGACATGAGGATGGACGGCGGCCGCTCGCCGATCCAAAGCCGGCGATGTGCCGGCCATCCCGCTATCTGGGAGGTGCGCTATGGCGACCACTTACAACATCCTGATCATGGGAGCGTCCTACGGCTCGCTCCTTGCCTCCAAGATCCTGTTCGGCGGCCATAAGCTTCATCTGGTCTGCCTGCCCGCCGAGGCCGACCTGATCAATGCCGAGGGCTTCCGCGTCCGGCTGCCGGTGCGCGGCCGCAAGGACCCGGTCGAGATCGATTCGCGCAAGCTCCCCGGCAAGGTCACCGCCGGGCCGGCGGCGGGCGTCAATCCCAAGGATTACGATCTGGTCGGGCTCGCCATGCAGGAGCCGCAATATCGCTCGCCCGGCGTGCGCGAACTGCTGGATGCGGTCGCCAAATCGCGCGTGCCGTGCATGTCGATCATGAACATGCCGCCGCTGCCTTACGTCAAGCGCATCCCCGGCCTGAACTACGACGCGCTCAAGCCGGCCTACACCGACCCGAGCGTCTGGGATTCGTTCGACCCGGCAACCATCACCTTGAACAGCCCCGATCCGCAGGCGATCCGCCCGCCGGACGAGAAGGTCAACGTGCTGATGGTCACGCTGCCGACCAACTTCAAGGTGGCGCGCTTCGACAGCGACAAGTCGACCGCGATCCTGCGCCAGCTGCAGGACGAGATCGAGGCGATCCGCTTCGACACGCCGGAAGGCAAGATCGAGCTTCCCGTTAAGCTCAAGGTCTACGACTCGATCTTCGTGCCGCTTGCCAAGTGGTCGATGCTCCTCGCCGGCAATTACCGCTGCGTCACCAAGGACGGCATGCGCACCGCCCAGGAAGCGGTGTGGAGCGACATCGAGACGTCGCGCTCGGTCTACAATTTTGTGTTCGACCTGTGCGTCAAGCTCGGCGCCAAGCCGGAAGACCTGGTGCCGTTCGAGAAATACGCCGCCGCCGCGCAATCGCTGACCCGGCCGGCTTCGGCCGCGCGCGCCTTGCAGAACGGTGCGCCCAATATCGAGCGCGCCGACAAGCTCGTGCAGCTCATCGCCAGGCAAAAGGGCCTCAGCAACCCGGCGATCGACGCCCAGGTGGCGCTGGTCGACGCGCGGCTCGAGGCCAACCGCAAGAAGGCCGCGGCGTAATCGTCCGCTCCGCTCGCGGCGCCGGATTTCGGCGTCGCGCTTGACGCGCTGGCGTGTGTCTCGCCGGCCACACTCCCCGTGAATCCATTTCAAGCGCGCTGCAAATCGCAGCAACCGCCGGCGTCTGCCTGCCGTTTCATCTTGGCCCAACCCCGCATTCCCACGAAAACAATGCTCGACGCTGGTTGCGTCAACACGCGGCGACGGGGACCATGAGTGACATCCGCGTGTGTGTTCCGGTTGCAGCAAAAAAAGTGGGTGGCGGTCATGCGAAAGATGCTTCTGGTCGGGGTTTCGCTTGTTGTTGTCGCAGCGTCTAGCCAATCGATGGCGGCAGAGCCATTTGCGTGGGCCGCGCCGGTTGACGGCTTGCCTGCGGCGTGGCTGAACGGTCCATTCTGCGATCCCAACGTCGATTACAACTGTCCGGCGCCCACAGGGGCGGCACTGGCCAGGGCCAAGGCCGCGAGCGGATATTGCGATCCGTATCTGGATTACAAATGTCTCGACGCCTATCTCGGCGAGGACTTTGCCACGCGGTTCGTGCGCTACTACCAGCTCGAATGGGGCAAGGCCGTCGCGCCTTCCGATCCCAAGGCGCCGGCGGGCCGCCGCACCGACAAGGAGTGGCCGCCGACCCCGCAGTCGACGCCGCCGATGCCGTTCAGCGAATGGCCCTATGGCGGCTCGGTCAATATCGGCGTGACCAGGCCGAATTCGGTCGACAGCCCGCTGATGGTCGCGCTCGCCAATACGCCAACCGGCAAGGCGATGAACGACGCCCATATTCAGGTCTATGGCTGGGTCGAGCCGGCCGGCAATATCAGCACCAATACGGTCAGGCCGGGCGGCAACGCGCCGGCGGCCTATGACTACACGCCCAATACGGTCCAGCTCGACCAAGCCGTGATCTATGTCGAGCGGCTGCCCGACACCGTGCAGAACGATCATTTCGATTGGGGCTTCCGTTTTTCAGGCCTGTACGGCGTGGATGGTCGCTACACCACGGCGTACGGCCTGTTCAGCAATCAGCTGCTCAAGAGCAACGCCACCAACATCGCCGACCTGCCGATGATGTACGTGGACGGCTATTTTCCCGTCATGCAAGGCCTCAACATCCGTGTCGGCCGTTTCATCTCGATACCGGACATCGAGGCGCAGCTGGCGCCCAACAACTACACCTACGTTCACTCGTTGACCTATACGTTCGACAACTACACCAACACCGGCATCCAGGGCACGCTGGCCATGTCCAAGAACTGGATCCTCCAGCTTGGCACAACGGTCGGCACCGAAGCGATGCCTTGGCACTGGGGCGCCAAGATCCCCAACCCTTACGTACTATCCGGAAGCAACGCCGCTGGCTTCGGTGCTGGCGTCGATCCGCTTTATCCGGGCGCGACGATGCTCAAGGATCCGGGCGCAATTCCCTCAATCACGACGGGTATTCGCTGGACCAGCGATGACGGCAAGAGCGACATCAATATCGTCGCCGATTCGATCAACTCCGGCGTGTGGGGCTACAACAACCTGCAATGGATCGGAATGACCTATTATCACAAGTTCAACGACTACTGGCATATCGCGTTCGAGACCTGGAATATTCACGAGCGGGCCGTGCCCGACCTCAACAATGCAGGAGCCGCGGCGCTTCTTGCCAATAACGGCACGCCGTTCAGCCCGATCTTCATCCCGTTCAATGCGCCGGACGCGGCGTGGTGCCTCGGGCCCAAGCTGATGGGCACCACCGTCGCCGGCGCGCCGCTGACCTGCACCGCGGATGAACAGACCTTCCTGCTCTACGTCAACTATTCGCCGAACAAATTGAACAACTTTTCGCTGCGCACCGAATATTTCAACGATCCGCAGGGACAACGCACCGGCGTGGCGACTGCCTATGCCGACATCGCGTTCAGCTATCAGCATTGGTTCTCGCCCCAGGTCGAGATCCGCCCTGAGATCGCCTACTACCGATCGATCGACAATCCGGCGTTCAACGGCAACGCCAACGCCGGAATTGCTCCCAACAGATTTTGGGCGGTCATCGCGGCGAGCGACATCATCTGGCACTTCTGAGCCGGACTTAACGCCGGCGCCGCTACGCAGGCGGCGCCGGCAAAACTGCATCCGCTCACTCGGCCGCCGGGACCAACTTCGCCTCGCGCACCTGGTGGCGCGCCTCGTCCGGCACCAGCACGACGCGGCGGCGATGGAAGGCGCCAAGCGTCGAGCGATGGCCGATCGAGATGATGGTCGTAGTCTTGAGCCGCTCCTGCATCAGCCGGTAGAGGCTCGCCTCGGCCGCCTCGTCGAGCGACGCCGTCGCCTCGTCGAGGAAAAGATAATCGGGAGCGTGCAGCAGCGCCCGCGCGATGCCGAGCCGCTGCTGTTCGCCGAGCGAGAGCACGCGGTTCCAGTGGCCCTCCGCGGCAAGGTGCTCGACCAATTCCGGCAGTCCCACCGCGCCGATGACCTCGGCGAGGCGCGCCTCCTCGAACGTACCGGCCTTGGCCGGGTAGCTCACCGCCGCGCCGAGCGTCGCCACCGGGAAATACGGCCGCTGCGGCAGCAGCATGACCTTGGCGCCGGCCGGCACCGTGACGCGGCCCGAACCGAACGGCCAGATTCCGGTCACGGCGCGGAACAGCGTCGACTTGCCGGCCCCCGACGGGCCGGTGACCAGGACGCGGTCGCCGGCGTCCAATGTCATATGCTCGGCGCTCACCAGCGGCTCGCCGTCGGGCAGCAGAACGTTGAGGTGATCGATCGCGATCGCCGCGGCGCCGCCCTCGCGCGTCACGACGCTGATCGCCGGCGGGGTCAAGGCCGCCGCGCGCGCGGCGGCGATTGAGTCCTCGAACCCGGTCAGGCGGGCGACCACCGCACGGTATTGCGCGATCTGCTGGTAGGCGGTGACGAAATAGGACAGCGCGTTCTGCACGCTGTTGAAGGCCGAGGCGGTCTGCATCAGGCCGCCGAGCTGCATGGCGCCGGCGAAGTAGGCCGGGCTCACCATGATGTAGGGAAAGATCACCGAGGCCTGCGAATAGCTCTGGGTGAAGAAGGTGAGCTGCTTCTGCCGCTGCATGATGGCGAGCCAGTTGGCGACCACCAGGCTGAAGCGGCTGAGATGGCGCTCGCGCTCGGCCGCCTCGCCGTGCAGGGCGGCGATCTGCTCGGAATTCTCGCGGGTGCGCACCAGATTGAAGCGGAAATCGGCCTCGAAGCGCTGCTGTTGGAAATTGAGTGGAATGAGCCGCCAGCCGATCAGATGGGTGAACGTCGTGCCGATTACCGCGTAGATCAGCGCGGCCCAGACCAGATAGCCCGGTATCGAGACGTCGACGCCGAACAGGTGCAGCGGCGCCTGCCGCGACAGCGTCCATAGGATGACGACGAAGGAGCAAAGCGTGACGAAGGAGTTGAGCAATCCGGTGCCGATCGACAGCGTGTACTGGATGAACAGCTGCAGGTCGTCGGCGATGCGCTGGTCCGGGTTGTCGGCGGCGTCGCCGAGCAGCTGCATGCGGTAGTGGTTGGCGGAGTTGAGCCATTGGCGCAGATAGCTCTGCGTCATCCAGCGCCGCCAGCGGATCTGGAGCCACAGATTGAGATAGTTCTGGTAGACCGCGAGCACCGTGTAGACCGCGGCGAGCACGCAGAAGAACAGGATGGCGCTGACGAAGGCGTCCCAGTCGTGGTTCTGCAGCGTGTTGTAGAAGCGATTGTACGATTGATTGAGCACGACCTGGATGGCGACGAGCGACAGCTCGATGGCGATCACCGAAGCGAGCAGGATGCGGCCGGGCCAGCGGTCATCCGAACGATAATAGGGAATGGACAGCCGCCAGATGGTGGCGATCGTCGAAACAAGGCGGTTCACGCAGGACCTCCGGGATCGAGGGGACGGCAAGCGGGCCGGGCGGAGCAATCAACGCGCAGCGGGCGGGCGTCGAAGCCACGATGGTGCGCTGCAATATCATGCCATCTACCATAGGGCAGCAGCCCATGCGACAACCTGCGCCGATCGCTCGATGGCGGTTGCCTGAAAACTCGCGTAACTTTCAGTGGGGGTGGCAAGAAATCTTGCTTTCTTCATGTCACGGGAAGGGGCATTCTTGCCCGCCGCAAAGACGGCCATCGAACGGCAATACAACAAAAGCTGCTCACGGGCCCAAGCTGGGAGGCAACGCCTATGTTTACGCAAATTCTAGATCCGACCGGAAATCTGCTCCTGACCTGGGTGGTCGCGCTCATTCCGGTCGTGCTCTTGCTGTTTCTGCTCGCGGTGCTGCGCATGTCGGCGTGGCTCGCGACACTGATCGGCTCGATCGTCACCTTCCTGATCGGGCTTTGGGTCTGGAAGATGCCACTCGAAGACGGCATGCGCGCCTACCTTTATGGCTCCGCCACCGGCATATGGAACGTCGACTGGATCACGTTTTGGGGAGTGATGCTGTTCAACACGCTGGTCACGACCGGCTCCTTCGACAAGCTGCGGCGTTGGCTGGTGCAGCAGGGAACCCGCGACGTGCGGGTGCAGACCATCCTGTTCGCCTGGGCCTTCGGCGCGCTGCTCGAAGGGTTGGTCGGTTTCGGTTACCCGTGGGCTTTCGTCGCGCCGATCCTGATTGCCATCGGCATCCCCGATCTCGACGCCATCCGGGTCGCGGCCATCGCCAACAACGCACCGGTGTCCTACGGCGCCTTGGGCGCGCCGATCATCGCGCTCGCTACGGTGACCGCAGGCACGCTCGGCATGAGCTTCGTCGAACTGCTGCCGATCTACTCGGCCTCGGTCGGCAAGATCGTCGCCATCCTGGCGCTGCTGCCGCCGTGGATCCTGCTCTATCTGGTCTCGGGCAGCAAAGGCATGTGGTCGGCTTGGCCGCTCGCCGTCGTCGGCTCGCTCGGCTACATCGCCGGCCAGTTGCCGACCGCGATCTACCTTGGACCGTACCTGCCTGACGTCATCGGCGCGATCGTGTGTTTCGGGGTCCTGCTGATCCTGCTCAAGGTGTGGCGGCCGGCGCAAGTCATGGCCTATGGCGGCGGACCGGCGACCGGCGACCTGCGGGCCGAGGCGCATGGCCTCACCGGCAACGACATCATCATGGCCTGGCTGCCGATCGCCGTCCTGGTCGCGGTGGTCGTGGCCTGGACCGGACCCTGGTCGCATCTGCCGTCGATCGTCCTGCTGCATTACGCCGTCGTCGCCAATTCGGCGATCACGCCCGGCGCAACCATCAGCGCGATCTTCAACTGGACGCCGTTCGTCGGCGGCACCGCCATCCTGGTGTCGTGGATCATCGCGGCGATCCTGCTGCGCGTCAGCATGAACCAGATCAAGGAAATCTTCGCCAAGACCTGGTCGCAGATGTGGGGCGCGTGCCTCGTCGGCGTGTTCATCTTCGGCCTCGCTTATGTGTTCAACTTCTCGGGCATGGCCGGCTCGCTCGCCAACGCCTTCGCCAAGATCGGGCCGGCCTTCATCGTCGTGGCGCCGATCCTGGGCTTCATCGGGGTCGCGCTCTCGGGCAGCAACACCTCGACCAACGCCATGTTCGGCACGTTCCAGGCGCTGGTCGGCAAGGTGCTCGGCTTCCCGCTACTGTTGCTGCCGTCGCTCAACTCGGTCGGCGCCGAAGTCGGCAAGCCGATCGCGCCGCAGACCGCGAGCGTCGGCGTTTCGACCTCAAAGTTCGTGCGCAACGAGGGCGAGGTCATTCGCCACAACTTCGGCTGGTGCCTGGTGCTGCTCGGTTACCTCGTGGTCATCGGCGTGGCCTGCTACCTGTTCTTCCCGGGTATCGCCGTGCTGCACAAGTAGCACCGACAATCGAACTGCTGCATGGGGCCGCCGCTTGCGGCCCCATTTGCTTGCGCGCTACGCGAAATTTACTTGACGGGCCCGGCTCGTCTGCGGCCAAATTATTGGGCATTGGCGCGACCTTGCGGCCGCGCCTTTTCCACGCCTTGATGCGGAGACGAATATGGTCTGTCTGTACCGGCGTTTCACCTGTCCGCTCGCTTGCCTCATCATCCTCGGCACGCTGTGGCCCGCCATCGCCAGCGAGCGCGCCTTTCCGTTCGAGCGCGAGCTCATTCTCGACACCGCGCCGATGCGCGGCTCCAAGCGCGTGCCGATCCTGCAGATCGAAGAGAGCGGCGCCGCCTCGATCGACCTGTGGTGCGCGAGCGTGCGCGGTCAGGCGACCGTCGGCGAGGGCACCATCTCCATCGTGCCGGAATCGGCCAATCCGGTGCAATGCACGCCGGAACGCCAGAGCAGCGACGAGACGCTGCTGGCGGCGCTCGCCCAGGTGACGAACTGGCGGCGCAGCGGCGACCTGATCGAACTCACCGGTGCCACCACGCTGCGCTTCCGCCTGATGACGAATTAGGACGGGCTTAGGTCGCGAGCAGTCCGGATTGAGATTCCTTCCCCGCGCCGCGGGGAGAGGTCATAAAAAAGAAAAAAAGGAAAAAAAGGGCGCGGCCTTGGCCGCGCCCTTTCTCGTTTCCTTGCGTGGTTCGGCTTAATAATCCATGCCGCCCATTCCGCCCATGCCGCCGCCGGGCATTGCCGGCATGGCCGGCTTGTCCTTCGGCGTTTCGGCGACCATGGCTTCGGTCGTGACCAGGAGGCCGGCGACCGAGGCCGCATCCTGCAGCGCCGCGCGCACCACCTTGGCGGGGTCGACGATGCCGTTGGCGACCATGTCGACATATTCCTCGGTCTGCGCGTCGAAGCCGAAGGTCTCCGACTTGCTCTCCAGGATCTTGTTGACCACGATCGAGCCTTCGACGCCGGAATTTTCCGCGATCTGGCGCAGCGGGGCTTCCAACGCCTTGAGCACGATGTTGATGCCGGCCTGCACGTCGGCATTGTCGTTGGTGAGCTTGCCGACCGCCTTCTTGGCCCGCAACAGCGCGACGCCGCCGCCTGGCACGATGCCTTCCTCGACCGCGGCGCGGGTGGCGTTGAGCGCGTCCTCGACGCGGTCCTTCTTCTCCTTGACCTCGATCTCGGTCGCGCCGCCGACGCGGATCACCGCGACGCCGCCG
>Ga0182024_10008945_pt1 | contig 20908 bp, 17 predicted proteins | sample P32metaG_FD_120480 | JGI IMG/M metagenome (GOLD analysis project Ga0182024, IMG submission 120480) | Permafrost microbial communities from Stordalen Mire, Sweden - P3-2 metaG (Illumina Assembly) | ecosystem: Environmental > Terrestrial > Soil > Wetlands > Permafrost | place: Sweden: Stordalen...
GAATCGAAAATGCTCTAGAAACTAGCTAACGTAGGCGCCCAGGGTGGTGCTGATGCCCTGGAAAGCAGAGTTGAGGCCGCCAGCCAGAGCCTTCATGCCGGCGGTAGCGCCGAAGGCAATCAGGGCAACGACCAGGGCGTATTCAACCAGATCCTGACCCTCTTCACGGCTGGCCAGATCCTGGAACTTAACGTACAGCTTCAGAAGCAAGGTGTTCATAGGTGTGTCCTCTCAAAATGGGATTTGGTGCGCCTTCATGTTGAAATCTACATGCGTGGTGAGCTTATTGAAATAGCGGTTAAGTTGCAGCCGCCATGGCGAAGTGGAGCACTCTTGAGGGATATTTAGGTAACCATTTTTTGGGCCTTTCGAGTTACCAGGGTGGTACCTCGGCCAGGTCGGCGCGGTCAGCCAAAGGCATATCTGGCCCGCTGATTCCAGGCGTTTTACTGGCAAGCCGGCAGTTTCTGGTCGATCAACACTCCCGCGCGCTTCGACGTGGAGGGTACCTGCTTCGTCCCGAACTGCCGGTGGCGGATTCCATTATTATTCAACGCTCATTTTGATGTCCTTGCGACGCCTACGTTCTTTTGCACTCCCGTTCGAAAAGGGGGCCAGGGAATGAAGATCCGCGGCGAGGGGACATCCGTAGCAATGGGGCGTTCTGCCGCAGTGCGCCTTGCCCACGGCAACGGTGAGCGCATGGAACTCATTGAAAAGGCGGGCGTGGCTTGCCGGCGGATCGGACGCGAAGGCCTGGCGCGTGAACTGGATGAGGGACTCGTAACGCTTGCGGCCGGGAGGCGGTGTGAGCAGCCGATGGCGAAGGGCGATGCGGCGAAGATACTCGTCGGCGACGGGAACAGGGTGTTCGAGAGCGTAGAGAAGAATGGCGTCGGCGGTTTCAGGACCTACGCCGGGAAGAGCGAGAAGACGGTGGCGGAGGGTTGTGGTTGGAGTGGCTGCAAGCCGGTCGAGCGAACCCGTGAACTCCTTGTCGAGCATGGCGACAAAAGCTTTCAGCGCAAGGGCCTTGTGGGTGTGGAATCCTGAGGGGCGAATGAGAGTTTGCAGTTCATTAAGAGAGACGGACCGGAGCCCATCGAGCGTCAGCGCGTCTGCGGCTCGAAGGTTGGCCAGGGAACGCTCGACTGATTTCCAGGCGGTGTTCTGGGTGAGGTAAGCGCCGAGGATGACCTCAAAGGGAGTTTCTGCGGGCCACCAATGCTGGGGGCCATAGGAAGCCGCGAGCGCATCGTGCATGCGGCGCAGGCGCTTCGCTGACGTCGGCTGGGGCATCACGGCAGGGAATCCGGGCTGGGCGGGGACTGGCTGGGCGGCGATTGGAGTTGTTGCTTCCACTCCAGGATGCGCGCGCGGGCGGCGGCGGCTTCAGCCTGGGGGATGTGGCCGGCTTGCTGCAGGAAGATAGAGAGCGCGGTGTGGGCAAGCGGATCAGCCGGCGTGAGGGCGGTTAGGGCCATGGCGGCGGCGACGGATTGATCAAGATGACCGGCGTCGCGCAACGCGCGAACAAGGCCGTGATGGGCTTCAACGTGGGCTGGGTCGGCGGCGATGGCGGCTCGAAAGGACTGGGCCGCTTCCGCAGGCCGGCCAGCAGCGAGATGATCGAGAGCCCGGTGAGAAAGCGAGTCGGCGGTTGAAATATCGGTCACGGCTGGTCTTAGGATAAAGGACGAGCCGGTGCGGAGTTTTGCCGCAGGCCCTGGAGGTGTGGCGTGCGGGAGGGTGGCATGAAGAGTCACACAGAATATCTGACCTTTGAGACGAAAAAGCGGCGCGAAATGGTCCATATTACAGACACGGTGGAACAGATTGTGCGGCGTAGCGGTGTTAAAGACGGCCTGTGCTTCGTTTCGCCGATGCACATCACTGCAGCTGTCTATGTGAATGACCTGGAGAGCGGACTGATCGAGGATATAGGCAAGTGGCTGGAGGAGCTTGCGCCGGCGCGGCCTGATTACAAGCACCATCGGACCGGCGAAGATAATGGCGATGCGCACCTGAAATCGCTGCTGCTGCACCACGAGACCACGCTGCCGGTGACGAATGGCAAGCTGGACCTTGGAACGTGGCAGCGCGTGTTCTATGCCGAGTTCGATGGCCAGCGACGGAAGCGGGTGATCGTAAAGGTGCTGGGCGTGGGGTAGCTTGAAGAACTTTCAGCGCGCCGACGTTGTCGCGGGCGTACAGTAATTGCGGTGACTAATGTTCGGGCCGTTGAAAGCCTGCCTAAAAGCTCCCTGCAACCTCGCCATTTTATGCCTCGGCTGGCCTCGTTTCAGATAACAGATGAACTTCCATTGCTTTGGGCAGGGCATGGATGATAAGACTGAAGGCTGAAAGCGTCGTCTCAATTGGCTGAGGCAGACCAGGTGACAAGCTCGAAGCACAAGGAGTCAAACAATGCTGCTGAATGAAACAAAAGCGCATGTTGACAATCTCACCTCCCCAGTCGGGCACGCGGTGACTGTCATCCGCCTTGAGGGCGACATCGGCAGCGCTTCAGAAGCTGCTGTCCTGGGCACATACAAGAGCCTTCCTAAAGCGACGTCGAAGCTGATTCTGCTGGATTTCACCAAGGTGGATTACATCAATTCGAGTGGCATCGCGCTGGTAATTCAACTGCTGATCCAGGCGGATCGCTCTGGGCAGAAGGTCTCCGCATTTGGGCTGTCGCCGCACTTCACCAAGGTTTTCACCATGGTGGGGATCACCAAATACGCCGGTCTTTTTCCCGGCCAGACCGAAGCTCTGGCGGCACTCTAAGAGCTTGTTGAAAAACCCAGAACCCAAACGCTTTGTAACAGGGCACGACTTCAGTCGTGCCGATAAGGCCAATCAAATCAACTGGGCTTTAGCCCCTGAGGGATGTATTTTCCGAAGTCGCGTCTTTTGCCACAGGCTGCCAAGGGCCGGGTGGTTCTGCCGCTGGGGTAAAGAACCATCGCTCGCAATTCTAGCAAGATATCCGGCGGCCTTGAGGCAGGCGCGAAAGGTCGCTGACTTCAGGATCGATTCTCCGTATTTTCAATCTCCTTACTGAGGTCTTCGACAATGAGACGAATGTTGTCTGCGGCTGTTTGTGTGCCGCTCGTCATCGCCGCCGCTGCTTGCGGTCAAGCCCCAGCGCCGGCGGCTTCTACTGTTCCTGTGCCAGCACGGCTGCCGATCCCCGCTACGCCGGGCAAGACCTTCGACCTGGCCTGGGTCGGCAAGGTCGTGCGCGTCTCCGATCCGCAGATAGCCCCGGATGGCAAGTCTCTGGCGGCTGTGGTGACGCGTCCAGATTACGAAAACGACCTGAATGTGGCCGAGTTAGCCTTGGTGGACATTGCTTCCGGCAAGACGCGCTCTCTGACTCACGTGCGCAAGACAGCTTCGTTTCCGCGCTGGTCGCCTGCGGGAGATCGCATCGCATTTCTCGCGGCGGACGCGGACAAGCACAATCAAATATTTGTGATGGAGATGGCAGGGGGCGACCCGTTGCAAGTGACGAAGAGCCTCACCTCGATCCAGCAATTTGCGTGGAAGCCGGATGGATCGGCGCTGGCATTTGCCGCCATCGATGAAGCCCCGAAGAAGACTGGAGCGGATCAATTCGACGATGCTTTTGAAGTTGGCGACGAAAGCTTTCTGGACAAGGAAAAAGCGCTGCCGACGCATCTGTGGATCGTTCCGGCCACCGGCGGCGAGGCCAAACGCCTGACCCAGGGAACTTGGACGCTGCCGGTGGCATTTCCGCCGGGACCGCCGGCTTCGCCGATTGCCTTCTCGCCTGATGGAAGCAAGATCATCTACGTCCGTCTCGAAAACACCTATTCCGGAGACCGCCGCAACTCGTCTCCGCAGGTGCTTGACCTGGCCAGCGGAAAGTCGGAAGCAATTACCACGCACACGATGTTTGCCTCATTCCCCTCTCCCTCGCCGGATGGAATGCACGTGGCGTATCTCTATCCCCGTGACGGAACTGATCGCAATTACGACGACATCTTTGTTGTCGATGGGCTGAAAGGCGACGGAGAAAACATCACGCACCTGATCGACCGCAATTTCTTCCGTGCGCTGTGGACGCCGGACAGCAAAGCAATTGTGACAGGCGCCAACGACGGAGCAACCGCAGGGCTGTGGCTGCAGCCTCTCTCCGGAAAAGCAACCAAGATGGATCTGGGCGATGTAACTCCCAGTACCGGCTACTGGCTGGATGCCAATGTGGGCCCACAGGGACAGGTCGCCTTTACCGGAACCGAGCCGCATCGCCCCGCGGAGATTTACATTCTCGATTCTCCAGGATCGAAGCCCCGCCGGCTGACAAGTCTCAATTCCGACTTTGACTCATTGAATCTCGGCAAGAGCGAAGTAGTGACTTGGCAGAGTCCGGATAAAGCTCCGAAGAATTGGATGGAGAATGGAATTCTGACTTATCCGCCGAGTTATGCGCCTGGCAGCAAGCTGCCGCTGGTGCTATATATCCACGGCGGGCCTGGGTCCGCTTCCAAGGACACATTCTCGATTTTTGTGCAGATGATCGCTGCGCAGGGCTGGCTGGTCTTCGAGCCGAATTATCGCGGCAGTGACAACGCCGGCAACGATTTCGCCCGCGCGATTGTGGACGACTCAGGCGACGGGCCGGGACGCGACGTGCTGGCGGGAATTGAAATGCTGAAGAAGCGCGGGATAGTGGATGAGGCGAATATTGCAGTTACTGGCTGGAGTTATGGCGGATACATGACTAGTTGGCTGATCGGCCATGCGCAATTCTGGAAGGCAGCGATTGCCGGCGCGCCGGTAACTAACCTGCTCGATCAGTACACCCTTTCCGATTCCAACGTGGCGCGCGCTTCCTCCATTGGGGGCTCACCCTACACCGGCGATTGGATGAAGCATTGGGTTGAGCAATCGCCGATCACATACTACGAAAAGATGATCACGCCAACACTGGTGCTACAGGATACGGGCGATTACCGGGTGACCATCACGCAGGGCTATGAACTGTATCATGCGCTCAAAGACCGCGGCGTTCGCACCGAGTTTTATGCCTATCCGATTGGTGGCCACAGTCCTGCTGATCCGGTGCGCATCAGGGATGTCTACCGGCGCTGGATCGAATGGCTTGACCAGTACCTGCCGCATGCGCAGTAGCTGCCAGGAACAGAAGCAGCGCGATACCTAGGAGCTTGTTGAAAGACCCAGAACCCAATCGCTCTGTAACAGGGCACGACTTCACAGGCTGCGGAAAAACTCATCTCGGCGTGGATGCAGGAGCGTTTTGTAACAGGGCACGACTTTAGTCGTGCCGATAAGGCCAATCAAATCAACCGGGCTTTAGCCCCTGCGGGCCGTCTTCCACGCCAATTGCACTCGATTGCAAAATTTTTCAACAAACTCCTAAATCAGGCGCAGGAAGCGGTCGGGGCGGAGTTGTGCGCCGGGGAAGATGAGCTCAAGGTTTTTGGCGCCGATCGATTTGGCCACAGCCTCGCCCAAAACCTGGCGGAAGTCGGTAGTGACGGCGAGGTCGCGGCCTTCGTTCAATTGCTCATTGGAGAGGCCGGGCCAGCGGCCGTAAACTTTGCCGCCTTTGACCTGTCCACCGAGGACAAACATGGCATTGGCGTGCCCATGGTCGGTGCCGCCGGTGCCATTCTGGCGCGCAGTGCGGCCAAACTCGGACATGGTGACGAGTGTGATGTTTTCCGAATCGTCGCCCATGTCGCACCAGAAGGCCGCGATGGCGGAGGAGAATTCGCGCAGGCGGTCGGAGAGCTGGCCATTCACGCCGCCCTGGTTCTGATGTGTGTCCCATCCGCCGACGTCGGTGAATGCGGCTTCGACGCCGAGGTTCGACTTGAGCAGTTGAGCGATCTGCTTCATGTTATTGCCGAATTCGTTGTTGAGATATTCGATGCCGGGAGCAGGCGTGTATTGGGCCGGGTTAGCGTCGTGGAGCATCTTGACAGCTTCAAAGGTCTCTTCGCCCGTAGCATGAAAGATTTGGTCGCCGCTTTGCCCGTACATGGCTTCGAATGCGTTCGCTGCTGGTGATGGATTGGGGCCGCGGCCTCCCACGGCAAAGCTGTTCACACTGGAGAGAGCGATGGCTGGAACTTTGCCCGCGAGAGTGCGCGGGACTTGAGAGCCGAATGCAAGGGCGCGAAAGGCGGTGTGCTGCTGGCGATGGCGAAGGTCTTCTTCCTGCAAGGCGCGGTTGAGCCAGCCGTCTTCAGTGCTTTTGACGCCGGGCGTGCCGGATTCCATGAAGTCCTGAGCGTCAAAGTGGGAGCGTGACATGTCAGGCGAGCCGGCGGCATGGATGATGGCGAGATGGCCCTGATCATAGAGCGGCTTGAAAAACGCAAGCGACGGATGAAGGCCAAAGAATCCATCGAGGTCGAGAACCTGATTCTGAGGAATGGCGATGCCGGGGCGCATGGCGTAGTAATTCTTCTCGCGGTAGGGGACGACGACATTGAGGCCATCGGCTGCTCCGCGCTGGAAGATGACTACGAGGCGGCGGCCGGGGGCAGGTGCGGCGTCGGCAAGCACTGAGCGGATCAGGAAGCTCGGGATGGCGGCGGTGCCAGCGACAGCGAGAGCGCCGTTGCGCAGGAAGAATCTACGATTGGTCTGCATATTGCACCTACCTTCTGAAACATATTCAATAGCTTGTTGAAAAACCCAGAACCCAAACGCCTTGTAACAGGGCACGACTTCAGTCGTGCCGACAAGACCAATCAAATCAACGGGGGCTTTAGCCCCTACGGGATGTCTTCCAAGCCGATTTCACTTAATTGCGGCTTTTTCAACAAGTTCCTAAATCCGACTTACAAACGACTTACAAATTACCTACAGCAAAGCAATGATGACTTACGGCACACTTACCGGCGTTGAAACTCCGGTGAGCCGAGTAATAGCCCGGCTAATAACTGGTCTTGCCTTTCAAGAGCCGCTGCAGCCTTTGCCGGATTCACGGGCTTGACAGCCGCAGGCAGGGGCTTGCCGGACGCTTGATCCTGGCCGGTTTGAGCTTGAATCTGAGAGTTGAATTGCTCGAGAACAGCGGCGCGGGTTGACGGGCTGACGCCGCCTGCAACGAGCAGGGTTTCCAGACGCTGTTCTTCGACTTCGGGAGTGGGAGCCGGGCCAGGCGTTCCACTGGCTGACGGGGTTTGCGAGAAGCTACGCGATGCATTGCCGTCATCGACCTTAATGGACAAGTTATTTATCGGCGCGGCCCAGGCGATGGCGATGCCGGGAAATTTGTTGGCTGCCAGATTGAGCGCAAAGTTCATGCGGTTGACCAGGGCGCCGGTGCTGACCCAGTCGGATGCATCCCACTTATAGCCGGTTGGCGGGACAGCGCCATAAAGGGGCATGCCCATGTCGTGAAGAGCGTTGACCAGAGGCTGCATGTTGTCCGCGGCCGCATTACCGGCGCGCGCGGCGGAGACGACGAACTCGATAGGGGTTTTGACCTTGGCGCGATAGGTGGTATCGGACCAGAACTCGGGAGAGTGGAAGAGCGATTGAAGGACTGCGGAGATGTCGCCGCCGCTGGATAGATACGACGCGGCCATGCGATCGACGAGGGCCTCCGGCGGGTCATCCCCGACAAAGCGAACGGCCAGTTTGCGGCAGATGAACTTTGCCGTGGCGGGGCGCGTGGCGAGCATGTGCAGCAGTTCGCGGCCTTCCTGCTCGCCGTGCTCCTTGATCTTTTTTCCGAGAACTTTTTTGGCTCCTGGCTCGTGGCGACTCTCATCGAATCTGAAGCCGCCGCCGCGCTGCGGACGATCGACGGTCCAGCCGGTGAGGACGCGCGCCACCTGAGTTACATCCGCCTGGGTATAGCCGCCGTTCACGCCCAGGGTGTGCAGTTCCATCAATTCGCGCGCGTAGTTTTCGTTCAGGCCTTCGGGGGCAGCCTTCTTGTTGTCAGGGTGGCGCGCGGCGGCGATTTTGGCGCGCTCGGCGGCGGGCGAATCGGGTCCCATGCTGCTTGAGTTATCGAGATAGAGAAGCATGGCTGGACTATGTGCGGTGGCCGCAAGCAGGTCTTCAAACTTGCCCAGTGCGCGGGGGCGAATCACGTCGCGCTCATAACTGACCAGATAGTAGGGAGTCTCGTCGTTCTTGTGGAGATAGACGTTGAAATGATTCAGCCAGAAGTCGGTCATAACTTCCTGGAGCTGGGAGTTAGAGTAGATGTCGCGCGTGAGGCGCTGGGCGGCAAGCTCGTCGTTGACCACGCGCTGCGGATTCTCAAGCGCGGCGACAATTTCTTTTTGCGCAGGGTTTAGGCCCGCGGTGAGGACCGCGCGCTGCGGGCCCTTCAGCGACTTGCGGAAGCTGTCGAATTGTGGCTGCGGCATGTTAACGAGACGGGCGACGCGCTGCGCTGGGGGGAGGACGAGAACGCCGTTGATCTGAGCTTCGTCAGGTTGAGGTTGCTCGGGGCGGGCAGAGTCGGGAGCGATCATGCTCGTCTGGCTCGCATCGGCCTGGGCGGGGGGCTGTTGCTGCTGTTCGGTGGCCACTCTCGCTGTGTCGCCGCTCATTGACTGGGCGTTGTTCGATTCGGTGGGCATCGCAGTGCTGGTGGTGAATGTGGCCTGCTGCTTCTGCTGTTGTTTCTGCTGCTGACGAGCCTGATAGCGGGCAATCTCATTGATATAGACGGCATGGAGTGCGCCGTTGTCGGGGTAGGGAACTTTTCCGTCGGCTGCCTGGCGAATGACCGCATTGCTGGGCAGGCGAAAAAGCAGGTCCTGGGGGCTCCATTGCATGGCAGGGAACTGGGTGAGGCGGGCTTCCAAGGCCGAGTTGTCAATGGTTTCTGGATGCAACTGCTGGGCGAACCATTTATCCAGGCCCATGGCCTGAACGGCTTCCAGATCCCTGGGCCGGGGGCCGAAGGTGAAACGGTTGAGGGCGTGGAGGATACGGTCGTCACCGCGCAACTGGCCGGATTGATAGGGCTGCCGGGTTTTCGAGTGTGTCGTTGACTGGCTGGGGGAAGGAGGAGCCGCTTGAGGCAGTGCGGAGGCGGAAGGCAGGGAAAGGCTGAGGCACAAAAGGACGGCCAGCGATCCTCTAAGTCTTTCCATGGGTAGTCTCTCTTCCGGGTTCGTGCTCTCATCGTTGCCAATAACCTGGCTGCGAGGCGTGCAGACCGCTCCACCTACTCGAACCCAGCTTACGCCCGTAAGTTGTTCTGCGAAGCTGCACGAAGGTGTTACAGGGCGAATGCGTCGGGCTATTGTTCCAAAAAAGTCACGACGGCATCCAGTTTCCAGAAGGACACTCGAATGAGTAATTGAAGGCTTAAAAGGGGCGTTGAGATGGACGGGAGAGTTCGTATCGCGACGGTTCTCGGGACCGGGGCGAGAGCCGTGAGTTATGCTTGGGGCAAAGACAATCCGATCGATATGCCGGGCCTGTAACCCGAAAGCCAATCCCCAGGCAACCACGCATCCTCAATAGGAGTTACACAGTCATGAAACTTGTTTCCGGCGCCGTATTGCTTTCAACGTTGATTCTTTGCACGCCAACCAGCCATGGAGCAACTGCGGGGCAACCTTCCGCGGCTGCGCCGGTAGTGGAAGAACACACCTCCCATCCGCCGGAGATTCGTTACGAGCGCTACAAGCTTGCCAACGGTCTTGAAGTCCTGCTGCATGAGGATCACAAGCTGCCCATTGTGGCTGTAGACATCTGGTATCACGTTGGGCCGATGAAGGAGCGCGCCGGGCGGACGGGCTTTGCGCACCTGTTTGAACACATGATGTTTGAGGGTTCAAAGCATATCGAGGGGAAGGCGCGCGACAAGATTCTCGAGGGCGCGGGGGCTACGGACTCGAACGGGACCACGTCGTTTGACCGGACAAACTACTTTGAGACCGTGCCCGCCAACCAACTGGAGACGGTTCTATGGCTGGAGAGCGACCGCATGGGATTTCTGCTGGATGGACTCGACCGCACCAAGCTCGCAAACCAGCGAGACGTGGTGCGCAATGAGCGGAGACAGAGCGTCGAGGGCCGTCCCTACGGCATCGTCGGTGAAGAGATGTATCACCAGCTGTTTCCGAAAACGCATCCGTATTATGCAGATGTGATGGGCTCTCACGCGGATGTGGAGGCTGCGCGACTCGCTGATTTGCGCGATTTCTTTACGCAGTTTTACGCCCCCAACAACGCCACGATGGCCATAGCTGGCGACTACGATCCCGCAACAATCAAGGATCTGATCGAAAAATACTTCGGGCCCATTCCGCAGGGACCTGTGGTCAAGATTACTTCGGTTGCAACACCGCCCATTACTGCAGAGCGGCGAACGGTTGTGGCAGACACTGTTCAACTGCCGAAGGTGATTCTGGCGTGGCTCTCAGCGCCGGCGTTTGCGCCTGGGGACGCGGATGCCGACATTGCGGCGCAGGTCTTAGGCGCAGGCAAGTCCAGCCGGATGTACAAGGAGCTGGTTTACAAGCAGCAGATCGCGCAGTCCGCTCAGTGCTACAACGATTCCCAGGCGCTGGTGTCGATGTTTGTTTGCGAGCTGATCGCCAAACCGGGGGTCGCGCCGGAGAAGCTTGAGGCTGAAGCGGAGAAGATCGTTGATGGCCTGTCGGCGTCCGGACCCACAGCTGAGGAAGTGGAATGGGCTCGCAACAAAGTGGAGACGCAGTTGATCTCAGGCTTGCAGCGGCTGGGTGGTTTTGGCGGCATTGCCGATCAGTTGAACTACTACAACCAATACACGGACGATCCGGGCTACCTGCCCAAAGACCTGGCGCGGTATGACGCGGTGACTCCAGTCAGTACGCGGAAGTTTGCACAGGCCACGCTGGGCAAGGATCAGCGCGTTGTGGTGTACGGTGTCCCGGGCAAAAAAGTCCTGAACGATGTGCCGCGCAGCCCCGACGATGCGGACGCGAACTTCAAATTCAGTCCGCAACACACGCCGGAGTTCGAGGCAGCGCAGGCGTGGCGCTCCACTAAGCCTATTCCGGGGCCGCAGCGGCCGCTGGTTTTGCCCAAGCCCAGTGTCTTCACCTTGTCGAATGGTCTGACGGTTTACCTGGTTGAGCGGCATGAGTTGCCGATTGTTTCGATGCAGTTTCTGACCCTGGCGGGCAGCGAAGCTAACCCGGCAGACCGGCCCGGGCTGGCTGGAATCACGGCTTCATTGCTGACTGAGGGTACGGCGAAGAGGTCGTCGGAGGAGATTGCAAACCAGGCGTCGCTGCTGGGGGCCGATCTGATTTCAACGAGCAACACCGACAGCGCGCGGCTGGGAATTTCACTGCTTTCCAGGCACGTTGGCCGTGGGCTTGAATTACTGGCGGACTCAGCCGAACACCCGGCGTTTCCGGCACAGGATCTGGAACGGATTCGTGCACGCCGGCTGACATCGCTCATGCAACAGCAGGACAATCCGATGCAGTTGGCCTTGAGGGCAGGGGCACTGAATCTGTTTGGTGCGGCGAGCCCTTACGGGTTTGACGCGCTGGGGACCGCGGCCTCGCTGCACGCGATCACCCGCGACGAGATTGAGGCTTTTTACTCCAGCCATTATGGGCCCAAAAGCAGCCTGCTCGAGTTGACCGGCGACCTGACGCCCGCAGAGGCACGCAAGCTGGCGGAAGAGTCTTTCGGCAAGTGGGCTTCAAGCGCACAGCCGGTGAGCGCGCCGCCGGCTCCCGCGATCCCGGAGCGCAGGGTGCTGATTGTGGACAAGCCCGGCGCACCACAGACGGCGCTGCTGGCGTTTGGCGTCGGCATCCAGCGGAACTCGCCGGACTACCCGGCTGCGGATGTGATGAATACCATGCTGGGCGGGCTGTTTTCGTCGCGCATTAACCAGAATCTGCGGGAAGACAAAGGTTATACGTACGGGGCGTCTTCGATCTTCCGGTTTTATCCGGGTACGGGACCCTTCATTGCCGGAGCGCAGGTGCGGACAGATGTGACTGCGCCTGCTGCCGACCAGTTGTTCAAAGAGCTGGATGGGATTCACACTAAGCCGCTGACGGAAGCGGAACTGCGACTGTCAAAGGATTCGATCATCCGGTCGATTCCGGGGAGTTTTGAGAGCGCTGCGGACGTGAATGGGGAGCTGGCGAATCTGTGGCTGTTTGGCCTGCCGCTCGACTATTACACTAAGCTGCCTGCGCAGATTGAGGGCGTGACTTCAGCCGATGCGCAGGCGGCTGCGGCCAAATACATTCATCCGCAGAATCTGTTGGTTATTGCGGTGGGCGACAAGGCGAAGATCGAGAGCGGATTAAAGGATTTGAAGCTGGGGACCGTGGAAGAGTGGAGCGAAAAGGGGGCTTCGGGAGGCAAATAACGACTGATTTTGGCGCAAAAAGCATCGATCTTTGCCCGATTTGTGCCCTTTTTCGCCCGATTCTGCCCGCTTTTTCGATCAAAAATCATCTTAACTCCTTTGTTTGCAATAGCGAATGGTGAAACAGGCGATAAGGGGGGTAGGGTGTAGCTCGTTTGGGAGCCTGACAGCGATCATTTTGGAGGCGCCGTCGGAGTGTATTGTGGTCTCTTTTTATTCGCTCTCCTCATCATTGTGCGCTGCGGGAGCGTTATTCTACGCAACCATCTGAGGTCGAGTGACGACAGGTTCAGGAGCACGCTGAGGCGTAGAGGGTCTGAGCTACAAAATCCAGTACTGCAGCGATCTGCTCCCGCGTCACATCGAATTGCTCCATCACTTCCTCGACGCTCAAATCCTCAAGGTTCTCGATGACGGTTGCAACGGGCAAGCGTGTATCGCGAAACACCCACGCGCCGCTAACCTTGCCGGGGATGCTCTCCACGGCGGGGCACTGTGACCAGTCAAGAGTTGGCATGCGATTACCCCCTTTTCCATCGTAACCTTGTACTACGGCTGAATATACGTCGAAAATGACTCATTTGCCCAACTCAAAAAAGAGGTTTGCATGTCTATGGTTTCTTGGCGCCTCCAAAAGCAAAGGAATTACGAGCCGCACACACTGAGGAGGGAAATGCCGAGGTTGCTGAAGAAGGGGGTCCCTTCGGTCCGAATAGAAGACAAGCGCACCGCGGGGGCTGAAGCCCACGTTGATTTTGCGGCACTTGCGGCACGACTGAAGTCGTGCCCTGTTACAAAGCGCTCAAGAATCCAGATTGAAATGAGTTTTTCAGCAGCCTGATGCCTCAGCAGCCTTTTTTGCAGCGGGCCATAATGGCGGTGTGGAGGCGCTCGCGGAGGGTGGGGGGCATGTCGTAGATCTCGTGCGAGCGATAGATTTCAATGGTCTTGCGGGTGGTCGAGAGAGTGACTTCGCAATGCTCGCATCCCACCAGATGCTGTTTCAGATCGGCGCGCATCTCGGAAGTCACCGAGTCGTCGATCAGGTCGTCGAGCATCGAAAGGAACTCAGAGCAGGTCACTTCTCACCAACCTTCTTTTTGCGGAAGTAACGGCTCAAACGCTCGCGCAGTTGCAAACGGGCGCGAAGCAGACGCGACTTGACGGCGGGAATGCTGAGGCCGAGCGCGTCTGCCGTGTCCTCGGTGGAAAGACCCTGCACGTCGCGCAACTCGAAGACGACGCGAAAACCCGGCGGCAGACCCTTGATGGTCTTCTCCAGAATTTTGCCCAGCTCGGCCTGGGTGTAGTTCTGCTCCGGGTCGGGCGCCCAGTCGGCCAGATCGCGAGGGACGCTGCCCTCCTCGGTTTCGACGTCCTCGTCGATCGAGACCATCTTGCCGGTGCGGCGCTTGCGCAGCCGCATCAGGCTTTCGTTTACCGCAATTCGAACCAACCATGTGTAAAACTTTGAATTCCCCTGGAACTGATCGAGCTTTTCGTACGCCTTCAGGAACGCGTCCTGCATTACGTCCTCAGCGTCTTCGCGGTTTTGCGTAATGTGCTGCGCAATGCGGAAGATCTGACGCTCGTATTTCCGGACCAACGCGTCGTACGCGGCTACATCTCCGCCGCGCACCCTTGCAACCAGGGCAACGTCGGGATGCGGCTCGAGTTCACTTGCTATAGGTTGGATGGTCGACATGGGCGTTGGATGCGGGAAATCCTTCGGGGACCGATTGAGGATGCGGCGGATAGCCCGTAGCAGTGAGTTTACCCGAAGGGGTTGGGGTGGGCCAAGCCGGGCGCTGAGAGCAGCGGTCGATTGTGCGGCCGGCAAGTTCGCGCAAAAGCTCCGAACCCTTTTACCTGGCGAGTCGAGGCACTCAAATCGACCCACTCGATCCGGCCGGATAGTTTTTTGACAGAACCGTAATGTCGGCGCTCACGTCGCGAGCGGATACTGCTCCTGGAGGTGTTCCGTGAACATGAATGGAATGTTACGCATGGGAGCTGTTTTCGCAATCACACTGAGTTCGCAAATGCAATCGATCGCGGCCAGTGCTGACAGACCAGGCTCAGGCAAGATCAAACATGTGCTGCTGTTGAGCATCGACGGCATGCACGCTGTGGATTTTTACAACTGCTCGCACGGAATCGCGGGCGTCAATGACGGCGTCCCGTATTGCCCCAACATGGCCGCGCTTACAGGAATTAATTATGTCAACGCCATCTCGTCCAAGCCGTCCGACTCCTATCCTGGAATCGCGGCGCTGGTCACGGGTGGGACGCCGAAGTCGACCGGCCTATATTATGACGTGGCATTTGACCGTACATTGGATCCACCGGCCAAGACGACCGGCACCGGCCTTGCCGGAGGCAAGTGCACGCCCTATGCCACACCTTCCGGAACAACGACGGACAACGATCAAGGCATCGACCTCGATGACACAAAGTTGAACGGTGGCGCTCCGGGCGCAGCGCTCACCGAAGGCGGCATTGCTTCCATTGATCCAAAAAAGCTTTCCCGCGACCCGGCGGCAGGTTGTGCGCCGGTGTGGCCCTGGAACTTCCTGCGCACCAACACGGTCTTCAGCGTGGTTCATGCGGCGGGTGGATACACTGCATGGATCGACAAACACCCATCCTACGCAACCGTCTCCGGTCCTGGGGGCGTTGGCCTGGACGACTATTACTCGCCTGAGGTGAGCTCCGCGGTGGTGCCGTTGCCGGGCGTGCTTACAGCGGACGGCGCTTCCTGCGACCCCGTTCGCGACTCAGCCGGCGCGTCGGCCTGGAACAGCAGTTTCGCGAACATTCAGTGCTACGACGCAATCAAGGTGCGTGCACTGCTGAACCAGATCTCGGGGAAGACGCACGCGGGCAAGCCTGCAAAGGTCCCGGCCGTGTTCGGCATGAACTTTCAGTCGGTGTATGTGGGTGAAAGCGTCAACGAGCCGACGGTGGGAAAAGGCGGCTACCAGAACGCCGCGGCCCTACCAAGTGAGGAGTTGCTCAAGGAGATCGAATACGTCGACACCTCGATCGGCAGCATTGTGAATGCGCTCAAGGATGCGGGCCTCTATGACAACACTCTGGTTATCATCACGGCCAAGCATGGGGCAGGACCCATTGACCCGACGCGCTATGTGGCGGACGGGACCAACACTCCGGCTACGCTGCTGGGCAACATGATTCCATTTTCAGAATCGCCGCTGAATACGACCGGCATTGGTGCCACCGAAGACGACGTTTCTGTGCTCTGGCTGAAGAAAGGCGTGAGCGTGCCGGTTGCCGTTGAGCTGCTCGAGAAGAATGCGACGGCGATCGGGATGGGCGAGATCCTCTATGGGCCGTCGCTGGCAGTGAGCTACAACATCGGTGGGTGGGAGCCGGGTCAGGATCCGCGCACTCCGGACATCATCGTGACGCCGAACCTGGGCGTGACCTATTCTGGAAGTACCACAATGATTGCCGACCACGGCGGATTCGCGCATGACGATACCAACGTGATGCTGCTCGTGGCCAATCCCACCTTTACGGCACAGACGGTCTCGGCGGCAGCCCAGACCACTCAGGTTGCGCCCACCATCCTGAAGGCATTGGGGCTTGATCCGGCACTGCTGGACGCGGTGAACCTGGAGGGCACGCAGGCGTTGCCTGAAGTTGCCGCCCAGTTGGCAAAGTAGGCGCAAGGTTAGAAGACAAGGCGGACCTGCACTGGAGCACGAGGTCCGCCCTGAATATCCGAGAATTGCCCCGCGACACGTTTGCAGGAAAACAACGAGCGGGGACATCTATCGAAGATGTCCCCGCTGTTTGCATTCATGCACTGAATCGGTTTTTGATTACTGCGGTAGCGCTGCGGTTCCTTCCAGGCGAACACCATCGAGCAGCTGCGGGTCGAGCCCGAGGGCATTGAGGATTGTGGGAGCGATCTGGTTGGTTCCGACCAGGGAGTAGACGGTCCGGGGACGGATGCCGGGATTAGATACCAGCAGGATTACGTTGGTGTCGTCATGAGAGAAGCCGCCATGCTCTTCCTGCTTCTTGGTGCTGCCGGTGTAGGTTACGCCGACGTTCGGAGTCACGATGATGTCCGGCGTGCGTGGATCGTTGGGCGGCAGGCCGGGAACATCGTAGTTGAGCGAGAGGCTCGAGCCGTAGTAAATCTGTCCCAGGCCAATTGCAGTTGCATTCGACTCCAGGGTTGATACGGCGCTGAGCGTGTTGGCGGAGTTGGCCAGCCAGATCAGTGAAACGTCGTCTTCCGTGGGGCCAATACCGCCGGCGGTGTTTGGTGACTCCGAGGCTGGCAGCAGACTGGCCAGCAGTGTGGCGGGCGATGAACCGGTATTCAGGATCGGGTTGTAGCGAGTTGGATCAATGGGCGACTGACCATGCTTGGCAGTGATGATGATTAGGGTCGACTCATACAGGCCGCGGTCCTTGATCTTCGTGACCATCTCGCCGATCGAATCATCGACGTACTGGATCTCACTGAGCAGCGCGGGGCTAGGCGTTCCAGTGGCATCCAAATAGCCGCCCGTGGTGGAATTGCTCTTCTCATTCAACTTCTGGCCCACGCTCACGGCCTGGAAGTTCATGCCGAAGATCGCGGGTGTCTTGGCCGCCTTGCCATTGTGCGTCTTGCCTTCGATCCAGTTCAGAACCGCATTGACCTTGAGCGTGTCGTAGCACTGGATGTTTTCGAAGCTGTTGGTCCAGGCTGTGATATCCGAACCGGGATCGCGAACCGTGGCGCAGGAGGCCCCTTCCGGAGTGCTGACGCCTGGCAGGCCAACCACAGTGGAGTTGATCTCGGGCGCATAGAAGTCGTCCAGCGTTCCGCCTCCGGGGCCTGCAACCGCCGAGTAGGCCGGGTGCTTGTCCGACCAGGCTGTAAAGCCGCCAGCAGCGTGGATGACGCCGAAGATGGTATTGGTGCGAACAAAGTTCCACGGCCATACCGGCGCGCATCCAGCCTTGGGGTCGCGTACCAGCCGGGCAGAATCGATGGAGGTGATGCCGCCGTCGGTGAGTCCGGCTCCCGGCGCGCCGCCGTTCACCTTCGTCTGGTCGATATCAATGCCTTCTTCGTACTCCGTGGTGGTGCCGGTGGGTGCTGCCCCCGCCGTGCATGGACCCCCAGCGAGCCCGTTACCCGTCGTTATTTTGGGCGCATCGAGAGAGCGGTCGAATGCCACGTCATAGTAAATGCCGACGGTGCGGGGCGTGGCTCCGGTGACAATCGTCATCAGGCCGGGGAAGGAGTCGGAAGGCTTGGAGGTGCTGGCGGCAACATAGTTCCGTGCCGTGGTGCCGAGAGCAGCGAGATTGGGGCAGTAGGGCGTGCCGTCATTGACGCCGGCGATGCCTTGCGAGCAGTTTTTGAAGTCAACGGCGTGCATTCCATCCACGCTGATCAAGAGCACGTGTTTGATTGGCCGCTGAGGTAAGCTATTTTGGTTGCTTTGAGCGATCGCACTGGCCGCAGTTAAAACGGCCGCAGACACAACTAAAAGGGAAGTTTTTGTCATATCCCCTCCTTGGCTTCGAATGGTAGTGGCCGGTTCTCTGGAAGCATATTGCTGCCCGGTGAAAATCAGGTGAATTGCGACTAGGGACTTCCATACAAGAAAGAGTTGGCAAGAGCGAAAGTTCAGGCACAATGAAAGTTGCGAGAAATCTCGGTTTGCCGCGGACTTCGAAAAGTGAGCCGGGACGCGTAGATTTCTCAAGGACAGAGCGCCTCTCAGCGCATTGATCAATGGGTTTGGATTCCCAGTATGGTGTAGATTGCCATAACGGAAGTGGTACATGGCCGCTTCGGGGGGGGAAAGCAGCTTAAAGTGGAGAGATGAAGGTTACGCAATCCCCAGTCTCGGCAGCGAGCTCCCCAACTTCGGGAACGAATTCCCCATCACGCGCCAGCGGGTTGGCAAGGTGGCTGGCTTCTGCGCTGGCCGTACTGATATTGGTGGCTCCGGTGGCGGGGCAGACCAGTGTCAATTCGTCTGCGAAACCGAGCAGCACCGCAGCAACCGGAACCAAGAAGACGACAAAGGCTGGCAAAAAGCGCAAAGCTCAGACCGGACATGCCAGCCGGGCGGCAAGAGCGGCCCGCATCGCGCGGATGCGGCAGGCGTTTGTTGCTTCCACGGAGCTGCGGCCGATGGCCCAGCAACTGGCAACGCTTCGCACGCCGGCGGCTTACGCGGGCGTAACCAAATACGCGCGTGCCCACACTCTCGATGCGGCGGCCGCGGCCTACCTGGCGCTGGGGCACGCCTATCTTGTTGACAAACGCTTTGCCGAGGCAGAGGAGAACCTGCGACTGGCTCGACAGGCGGGGCAGGAACTGGCCGACTACGCAGATTTTCTGAGCGCTGAAGCGGCCCATCAATCCGGCAAAGAGGCTGCTGCCGAGGCACTGCTGCATGGGTTTGCGGACCGCTATCCTGACAGTATCTTCAATGCGCAGGAGCCGGAGTTGGAGGCGACGGTGCTGCTGACTCAGGGTAAAGCGGCGGACGCACAGCGGGCGCTGGCCGCCGATCCGGATTCTGCAGCCCGTCCCGGGTACCAGCTTGCGCAGGGAGAAGTGGACCAGACTCTGGGGCAGACGCAGGAAGCGGAGCAGGTCTTCAAGCGCCTGTTGCTCGGTCATCCGTTGAGTTCGGAGGCGCAGGCCGCGCGCGCCAGGCTGACGGCCATGGGTGCCGAGCAAAGCCTGACGGAGGCTGAATTGCGAAGCCTGGGCGATGCCTACTACAACGCCGGCCACTACGCGGATGCGGCGGAGCAGTATCGTGCGTTGACGCGCGTGGCCGGCTTGGACGCCCAGAAGCGCAACGGGTTTGCTGTCGCTGTGGCGGCATGCGACCTGAAGCTGAAACGGCTGAGCACCGCGCAGGTGGAGGCGCTTGCCGACAGCGACGACGATAATGGCGCTCGACGGATTTACCTTCTGATGGAACTGGCAAGGAACCGGAACGACCTGGGATACCAGCAACAGATGGTTTCCGAATTGGAAACGAGGTTTCCGCACAGCCCGTGGCTGGCCGAGGCGCTGTTTTCCAGCGGCAACATGTACATGCTGCGCAAAGACTACCCGACCGCTGTGCAGTATTTCAGCTACCTGGCCACACACTTTCCTGACCATGCGAATGCCGCGGCGGCGCATTGGCATGCGGGATGGCTGAGCTACAGGCAGGGTCTCTATGCCGATGCGGCGCGAATGTTCGACGAGCAGATCAAGCTTTATCCCAACGACAAAGAGACCGCGTCTGCCATCTATTGGCGGGGGCGGCTTTATGAATCGCTGGACCGCAAGCCAGCCAACGCGGTGAGCAACTACCGCACGCTGGTGCGGGTGTATCAGCACTATTTCTATGCGCAAATGGCGCGGCAGCGACTGGCCGCGCTGGGCAACACCGAACTGGTCGCAGCGCCGCAACTGGATCATTTGCAGGCACCTGCCGTGCCTGTGCTGCAGGAGAGCTTTCCGTCCGACAGCCCGCACCTGGCCAAGGCACGGCTGCTGGCCAATGCGGGGTTGAACGATTACATTCCGCTGGAGATTGCAGCCGATCCAGACTCATCCTCATGGAGCGCCCTGGCGGAGGCGCAGATTTATGCGTCGTACGGCGAAACGTATCGCGCCATGCGGGCATTGAAGAAGGCTTTGCCCTATGCGGCGTCGGCCTCGATCCAATCGATTCCGCTGGCCTACTGGCGGATTCTGTTTCCAGAGGCGTGGTGGGACACGATCAAGGCGGAGTCGGCGAAGAACAATCTCGATCCCTACCTGGTGGCTTCGCTGATCCGGCAGGAGAGTGAGTTCAACCCCTCGGTCATCTCATATGCCAACGCGTATGGCCTGATGCAATTGGTTCCTGCCACCGGCAAGGCCATGGCGCGGGAAGAGGGAATGAGCCATTTCGATACCTTCCAACTGCTTGATCCGGAGACGAACATACGCCTGGGATGCCGCTATCTGCGCCAGTTGCTGGACAAGTTTGGCGGTGTTCAGGAGTACGCTCTGGCTGCCTACAACGCAGGCGACGAGCGCGTTGTCGATTGGCAGTCCGGCGGTCCCTACAGCGGCATGGATGAGTTTGTGGAGTCCATTCCATTTACGCAAACACGCGAATATGTTGAGGCGATTCGGCGCAACGAGGAAACCTACAAGGTGATTGATGAAGCCGCTGGTGCTCAGGGCAGGGCGATGCTGGCCACGTCGCGCTAGTGAAACTCGGAATAAGTCTGCGTTTTCAAAGGGCACGACTTTTCAGCCTGCGGAAAAACCCATTTCAGCGTGGATTCATGAGCGTCTTGTATCAGGGCACGACTTCAGTCGTGCCGCAGGTGGCGCAAATGAGCGCGGGCTTTAGCCCCTGAGGGAATGCCGATGGCTTAGAGTTTATCCGTAAATAATGATCAACTTGATTCCCTCCCTCAAAGTTCTGGAAGTGGGGGCTCAATCGGGGCGAAGATACCTTACAGGATGGCACAGATAAAATCGTGGACGGTATC
>Ga0182024_10008946_pt1 | contig 20906 bp, 15 predicted proteins | sample P32metaG_FD_120480 | JGI IMG/M metagenome (GOLD analysis project Ga0182024, IMG submission 120480) | Permafrost microbial communities from Stordalen Mire, Sweden - P3-2 metaG (Illumina Assembly) | ecosystem: Environmental > Terrestrial > Soil > Wetlands > Permafrost | place: Sweden: Stordalen...
CGGTAGCAAATCGCCCTTCCAATTCTAACAGTGTCCTCGGGTAATCCTCAGCCACGCCTTTCTACTACAGCTTGAGGTCGGTGGAGTCAATAGGATAGCCCTGTAGGTTTGATTGAGTGCGATGGGCCGCGCCGGGATGCGCCGAGAATGACGACTAACGACTAACGACGGATACACAACATCGGCGGCTATTCGGGAGCATTTCGCGATCTTTTGATGTTGGCGGATCGGCTGGAATGAGGTCCGACCCAATTCAACTCAAAAAAAAGCGCGAAATCATCCGAAATTATCGTGGAAATCAACGACTTGCGTGAGTTTCGCCTTCGGCGCCGACCGATCAGACAGGACTGCCGGCGGTTTCAATTTCCGGCCGCTTGCCGCTGACCCGCTTCCCCAAATTTCAAAGAACGAGCGCCGAAGCGCCTTACATGCGGATACAATACCACACATAACTGGGAATGCAACAATATTGTAATGGATGGCAAAATTTTCAGCTTGTCCATCTGTTTGGGATTGCCGGCTTCCGAAATTGCGGCTGGCGGACATACGGTGGCCAAAACCGGTGTTCATATCACGTTTGACTTTCCTCCTTCGATCATCAAGGATTCGCCCCGTTGAGTTCGGATAAATGCCGTGTGAGCCTGTTGGCTCTGAAGCGGCGATAACAAACCAGAACTCTCAGAAAGGCATAATGAAAGTAAAGTTCCCGGCCATGCAGGCCATTATCGGGCAGCGTACTTACTACGCTTGCGTCATGAAACTCGCAGTCATCCCGAAAATGTTCACATTCAGGGATTGGATCGAATTCACACCAGAAGACCGAGAACAGCGCGTTCTCAACAAGGATCGGATACCAGACATTGCTAGGTACATCTTGGACAACGAAGATGGGTATCTTTTTTCCTCGATCACTGCTTCGTACAGATGCGAAGTTCGTTTTGAGCCTGTCAACGCGGACGGACATGGTTTCCTCGAAATGGATTTTCAGGATGCCAATTTCGTCATCAATGACGGGCAGCACAGATGCGCGGCTATTGCACATGCTGTCAAGGCGAATCCCGCCCTTGGCGAGGAAGCAATATCGGTGCTCCTCTTTCCGTACGAAAGCAAAGAGCGGGTGCAGCAAATGTTCTCGGACCTCAACCGGTACGTCCAGAAAACACCCAGGCCGCTGAATATCCTGTTTGACCAGCGAGACGGCCACGCCAGGGTAACTTTGGATGTGTGCGAGAAGGTCCCGGTCTTTCAGGGGCTGGTGGACAAGGAAAATGTGTCATTGCCCGCCCGCTCCGAAAAGGCATTTACGCTCGCCTCGCTTTATGACGCAACTCAAGAGCTGTTGGCGGAGCAGAAAAATGGTGAAAGCGAGGGCTTCCCTGAAATGGTCGCCTCCGCCGTTGACTATTGGACAACCGTTTCAAAATTCATGCCAGACTGGTGGAAAGTGAAAAACCGCGAAATTCGCCCGATTGAGCTTCGGCAGGAAAACATTTCCACTCACTCGGTTGTGCTCCGGGCGCTCGGCGGGGTTGGCGCAGAGATGATGAAGCGTTACCCGTCGGAATGGAAAGACCGTTTGGCAGACCTGACCGCGATCAATTGGAGCAAGAAAAACCGCGACTGGGAAAACGTCTGTATGGTCGCCAACTCGGTCGTTGCAAACCGGCAGGCAAGGCTTGCGACAAAAGCATACTTGAAGCGCAAGCTGGGGCTTCCTGTTTCAGATTCTGAAGGCAAATCAATTGAGCCTTTGATAGCGAGAGAGGACGAGGCTGCGACGCGTGCTACGGTAGTACCTTCGTTGGAGCACAACGGCCAAAACAGGCCGTCATCCGCCGAACAGAATCGCCTCAACCCTACGCGCAAACGTCCGATTCGCCCGACGGAAGTGAAAATTGGAGATGCGACTATAGGGATAGGCAAGCTGAACGAAATTCCTGTCGTGGTTGCGAATTGGATTCTTCGTCAGGGGAAAACTCTTCGCCGGATGCAGAACTTCGTCCACGAAACGGATTCTGGGTTCCCCGCCTCTGCTCAAACAAAGAGGCTTGAGAACGGATGGTTCATCGAGGTTGGAGACAGCCAGGGAACGCTGCTGCAAAAGGGCCGGCGGCTGCTCGATGCCTCTGGCTTTCGCGAAGTCCTGCTACATGTGGTTCTGGAAGATGGAACCACCAAAACGGTCGGAACGAGTAATTGACGCGCCCGAAACGCGGCAGCCTCTGTCGGCTGCCGCGTTCAAGCTTTGGGTAATTCACTTCCCGGAACCAAATTCTACGTTGTGCAACGAGAACTTATCTGCCACAACTGCACAACTCCGCTTTCTCTTGTGCGAATAGGTCCCCCAAATTACCAATGGGAGTGCCCCAAGAACTGCACGCCGCCTATCGACACCGGAGTGCCAATTACCGAGCACTTGGACGATCTCCAGCATGATCCGTCCAGCACTCTTGAATTTAACGCCTCACATTTCTTTCCACCGATGACCGTAAGTCGCATCAGCACTGCAAAGGTGTTCATGGCTCAGATTCTCTACCATTTTATCGAATGCACCTGGGGTGGCTGCTACAATGCCCTCTACACCAATGTTTTGATTCCTCATTTGGATGCTCCGGACATGCCGGTGTCAGTCCTCACTATTTGCACTTTTCGCTTGACGGGGGATGGCGCGGATGAGAATTTCGCGCCGTGCCGTGCAAACTGCGCATGGAATATCGCGGGGCGATCTATCACGTGATGAATCGTGGGGACCGCCGTGAGGACATCTTTCGCGACGATCAAGACCGCCGGATCTTTTTGTCCACGCTCGGCGAGGCGTGCCAAAAAACCCGGTGGCGGGCGCATGCCTGGTGCCTGATGCGCAATCATTTTCATCTGGTGGTGGAAACGCCGGAGGCCAATCTGGTCGCGGGGATGAAATGGCTTTTGGGCGTTTACACCAAGCGATTCAACATCCGACACAAATGGTGCGGACATCTCTTTGCCGGTCGATACAAGGCCCTGGTGGTCGATGGCAGTGGCAGCGGCTATTTGCGGACGGTTTGCGATTACGTGCATCTGAATCCTGTCCGGGCCGGTCTGCTCCGGCCGCAAGAGCCGCTGGAAAGGTTTGTTTGGAGCAGCTACGGGGAGTATCTCAAGACACCCCAAGAGCGCCCATCATGGCTGCGGGTGGATCGGTTGCTGGGGGAGAAAGGAATTCCCAAGGACAGCGCGGCCGGGCGGCGCGAATTGGCCCGCCGGATGGAGTCGCGGCGAAAGCAGGAGCAATCGGCTGATTACCTGGGGATTCGTCGCGGGTGGTGTTTAGGGAGCGAAGAATTTCGGCAGGATCTGCTGGCGGCGACGGCCGATCGGGCTGGAAGCAACCATTACGGGAGCGACCGTTTTGAGAGCAGCGAGGAACGAGCCCGGCAAATAATAGCGTAGGAGCTTAAACGGCTCGGGTGGGTCGAAGGGGAGTTGAGACGGCAACGCAAAGGCCATACGCATAAGGTCGCGCTGGCCCGCCGGTTGCGGGCGGAGACGACGATGAGCCTGGCGTGGATTGCGGAGCGATTGCAGATGGGAAGTTGGAGTTACGTCTCCAACCTGTTGAGAACAACCAAAAGTGCAAATAGTGAGGACTGACACCTGCCTGAATATCCCGGATGATGTCTTCGCGTTTCATTAATTTCAAAATACTTCATCACCCTCGGCGCAACAAGCACGGAAATGTCGCTCTCGAAGGCTTGGTTTTGCCGCATTTTCTCGAGCAACTGCCGCAGGGCCTCGGGCCAATTCGCTATTTGCGTTTTGGCCTTCTCAGCCCCTAAAATCCAGCGATGGGCAACTCTTTTGGACACCTGTTTCGCATTACCACCTGGGGCGAATCTCATGGGGGAGGCGTGGGCGTCGTCATTGACGGCTGCCCGCCGCGCCTGCCGTTGACGGAGGCGGACATCCAGCCCGATCTCGACCGCCGCCGGCCCGGCCAATCTTCCATTGTTTCGCCGCGACAGGAAGCGGACCGAGTGGAAATTCTTTCCGGCACATTTGAGGGCAAGACGCTTGGGACGCCCATTTCAATGTGGGTGAAAAACGAGGATGCCCGTCCCGAAGCTTATAGCGAAATGGCATCGAAATTCCGGCCGTCCCATGCCGATTACACTTACCAGGCCAAGTTCGGCATTCGCAATTGGCAGGGCGGGGGACGCACCAGCGCGCGGGAAACCATTGGGCGCGTTGCGGCCGGCGCGGTGGCGAAGAAACTTCTCCACGAACAATTCGGCGTGGCTATTCTCGGCTACGTCACGCAAGTGCAACGTATCACGGCGCACATTGACCGTGAGGCGGTCAATTTCAAACAAGTCGAAAGCAATATCGTTCGCTGCCCGGACCCGGTCGCGGCAAAAAAAATGATCCAACTTATCGAACGAATGCGGCGGGCTGGGGACACGGTCGGGGGAAGCATCGAGTGCGTGGCGCGCGGCGTCCCCCCCGGTTGGGGCGAGCCGGTCTTTGATCGCCTGGAAGCGGACTTGGGCAAGGCGATGTTGAGTTTGCCGGCTTCCAAGGGATTTGAAATTGGCTCCGGGTTTGCAGGAACATTATTGACAGGACTGGCGCACAACGATCTTTTTCGCATGAAGCGCGGCAAAGTGCGGACTTTGACCAATTATTCCGGCGGCATTCAAGGCGGCATCTCGAATGGTGAAACGATTTATTTCCGTGTCGCTTTTAAGCCGGTGGCGACGGTGATGCGGGAGCAGGATACGGTGGACATTCGGTTCAAGAACACGACCCTGCGGGCGCGCGGGCGGCATGATCCTTGTGTATTGCCCAGGGCGGTGCCGATGGTGGAAGCGATGGCGGCTTTGGTGCTGGCCGATCACGCTTTGCGCCAGCGCGCGCAATGCGGTTGACGTTGGCTCGACTCGCCGAAGGGCATTCGGAACTAATGCCCAACGTAGCGGTTTTCATTTCCACACTACACAAGTTTGGGCGGCGGCCCGATGGTTGCGCCCGCCCTGTATTCCAGGCGGACTCGGATGGAAGGGCCGATAATCCGGCCGGTATCCACCAGCTCCATGACCCTTTTGCGAATGTGATGGGCGAAAAGATGGGGATTGTTCACGTAATGGCAAACCGGCGGATACAATTCCTGGAACCAACTGTCGCTCGGAATGCAAACCAGTGAAACATCCGCCGGCACGGCTATTCCTTTGGAGATTAACCACGAAAAACATGTCAATAAATGACTCGAACTGCAAAACACCAGCGCGGTTGGTTTTTTCTCGGACCGGAAGGCCGTTTCCAATGTCCAAGCCGCTGATTGCGGCGACGTGCCTGTTGTCAACACGAGCAATTCTGTCTCGGTCTTGACAGTGGCCAGTCCGCGGCGCAATCCCCGTTCCGTGGCCGAGACACCGGGGAGCGGTTTCTCGTATGCGAGCAGCGCAATCGAGCGGTGCCCGTGCCGCCCCAATTGCAGTCCGGCGTGGAACGCCGCCGATTCCCAATCGTTAACAACATAAGGCAGATTTACACCCGAATATGGCCCGCCGTAGAGGAAAGCGGGAATGGCCTGCTGCTCGAACCATCGTTGGATAGGCTCGGTGACGAAATGCAACACCCATGCCGCGGAAGGATGGTCAAGGACCAACCGCTTGAGATGGCGATCCGGTCTCTTGAGATTGAAAATATTCGGCGCAATGAAGCGCAGTTCCCGGCCTTGCTCCGCCAAATGCATTTGCAAATCTTCCATTTCCAGAAGGATGATGCGATCCACGGTCGGAAAAGGTGATAAAAACGTCACCGGTAATCGCCGCTCCGATGCGGCGGCCAGCGGGTGAAGATGGTTCCTTTGCACACGCCGCTGTTTGCCTTGGGCCGTGGAACTAATCCAGTGTTCGTCTTCGAGCACTTTCAACGCCAGCCGTAACGTATTGCGGCCCACTCGAAGCATCGTTTTTAACCGCATCTCTCCAGGCAGAAATTCCCTCAATTCCCCGTCGGTAATCCATTGTTTGAGGGTCTCGGCGGTCTCGTTCACTAAACTGGTTCTTTTGGGTAACAGCGGCATGACTTCGTTTGCTTCTTTTTCTCTGTTAAGTATTCTGCTTCTTTTTTACACGAAGCCAATGAAGGAAAAAAAGAATTTTCCTGCGTCATTTAATTCAATCGATCTCAGGGAGATGCCTTGTTTCGGCTTAATTTCGAGACTCGAAACAACCAGCGTGAATCTGCGATCATAGATTGACTTTTGTGGGATATTTTATACCTTGACTGCATGAGCACTGTTGTTCTGGACGATGGGAAAATCAGCATCCCGCAGGAAGTGCGGGAAGCCCTTGGACTTTGTCCTGGAACAGTCCTGGAGGTGCAAAGTCAGGCCGGCACGCTCGTGGCTTGGAAAAAAGTCGAGCCGGATGCTTTTGAGAAATGGCGCGGTCGCGGCCAATTGCCCACCGGTACCAATGCCGATGACTATGTGCGGTTGATTCGCGATGGTGACGGCCGTTGACACCTCCGTTCTTCTTGACGTCCTGCTGAACGATCCGCAGCACGCGCCTAATTCCATGAAAGCTCTCCGACAGGCAGCGGTGGAAGGCTCGCTTGTTCTCGGGGAGATCGTTTTAGCGGAAGTCGCGCCTACTCTGGCCCCGTCCGACATGCTTTTGTTTCTTTCGGACTGGAATCTCACTTTTGTCCCATCTTCACAAGCGAGCGCCATTCTTGCCGGCGAGATGTTTCGGGCCTACTTGCAGCGCGGGGGCAAACGCGGCCGGGTTGTACCCGATTTTCTCGTGGCTGCCCACGCCCAGACTCATGCCGAACGCTTCCTTGCCCGCGACCGTGGCTATTATCGGGATTACTTCACACAATTGAATATATGGGACCCTGCGGCAAGCTCCTGAAGTGCGCAAGAGGAGTCAACGATACTTGGCCTGACGTTATATCTCCAACAAAATCCGGGCGGGATTTTCGATCATCTCTTTGATGCGCACCAGGAAGGTCACTGCTTCGCGGCCATCGACCAATCGGTGATCGTAGCTCAACGCGACATACATCATCGGGCGGATAACCACGTTGCCAGCCAGCGCCATGGGGCGTTGCTGAATGGCGTGCATGCCTAAAATGCCACTTTGCGGAGGATTCACAATCGGCGTCGAGAGCAGCGAGCCGTAGACGCCGCCGTTCGTGATGGTGAAGGTGCCGCCTTGCAATTCGTCGGGTTTGAGTTTGTTCTCTTTGGCGCGCGTGGCGAAATCGGCCACGGCCTTTTCGACTTCAGCGAAACTCAATTGCTCGGCATTGCGCAATACCGGAACGGCCAGGCCCTTGCCCGAACCGATGGCAATGCCGATGTCAAAATAATTATGATAGACAATGTCCTCGCCTTGGATGGAAGCGTTAAGTTGCGGAATGGCTTTCAGCCCCTCGATGGCAGCTTTGACGAAGAATGACATGAAACCAAGTTTGACACCGTGTTTGGCCGCGAATTTTTCCTGGCTTTCGTGACGCAGCGCGATGACGGAAGAAAGATCGATCTCGTTGAAAGTCGTCAACACGGCCATGTTATGCTGCGCTTCGACCAGGCGACGTGCGACGGTGCGGCGCAACGGCGTCATGCGCACCACTTCCTCTTCGCGTCCCGGAGCTAAAGGCGTGCGAGGCGTGGGGGCCTTGATGATTTCCGTCATGAACTCCGGCTGCGGCACGACTGGCGCGGGTGCGGGTGCTTGAGTTGGGGCCGGGGCCGATGGCGGAGCAGCCGTGGTCGCGGTCGTGGCTGCTGGAGCGGGAGCAGGGAGAGGCGTTGCGGAGGCCGGAGGCGCCGGTGAAGGGGCAGGGGCTGATGCAGGTGGCGCGGCAGCTTTTTCCGCTTTGCGAACGATCCGAGTTTGCTCCTTTGAATTTTGTGACGGTTCAAGAAGGGCGATGACTTCGCCCACCAGGGCTTTTTCCCCTTTGCGCTTTACTATCCGGCTCAGGACCCCTGACGTTGGCGCTGGCAATTCGACCGTCGCCTTCTCGGATTCGAGCGCGACGATGTTTTCGTCCTTGTTGACGATGTCGCCCTCAGCCTTGAGCCATTGGCCAATTTCAATTTCGGTGATCGATTCACCGACTTGAGGAACTCTCAGTTCAACTGCCATGCGTTTATTGTCAATGAAAACCCAGGATTTGCAATGGCTCTTTAGGTGTCCGCGAAAGCCTGGGCGATAAGATATTTCTGATCTCGCTTGTGGATGCGCGCGGAGCCAGTGGCCGGGCTGGCCGAAGCGGGACGCCGAATGCCGGCGAAGGGAAACCTGCCACAGACCGTCTCGCCAAAATGCACGCGCAGGAATCGCCACGCGCCCATGTTTTCCGGTTCTTCCTGGACCCAGATTGCCGGCGTATCCGCCGCGTAAGGCGTAAGGGCCGCTTGCAGGAGATGGTCGGGAAAAGGATAAAGCTGCTCGATGCGCAGAATGGCCACGTCGTCGCGTTGAAGGGCTTCGCGTTGTTGGAGCAATTCGTAATAAATTTTCCCCGCGCACAATAGAATGCGGCGGACTTTCTCTGCCTTAACCGTCGAATCAGCCATTACTCGCTGAAATTCTCTGTCGGCGCAATCGGCCAGCGACGAGACGGCGCGCGGATCGCGCAGCAGGCTTTTGGGTGTCATGACGATCAACGGTTTGCGCCAGCGCCGCACAACCTGCCGCCGCAAACAATGGAAGTATTGCGCCGGCGTGCTCGGGTAAACCACTTGAATGTTGTCCTGCGCTCCCAAGTTAAGGAAACGTTCAAGGCGGGCACTGGAATGCTCGGGGCCTTGGCCCTCAAAACCGTGCGGCAGCAGCAGGACCAGTCCGCTCAATCGGTCCCACTTGTCTTCCGCGCTGGCAATAAATTGGTCAATAATAACCTGGGCAACATTGACAAAGTCGCCGAATTGGGCTTCCCAACAGATCAAACCGTCCGGGCAATCGAGGCTGTAGCCGTAGTCGAAGCCGAGCACGCCTGTCTCCGACAGGGGGCTATTGATGATATCCACCGGGGCCTGATCGCCACCCAGGTGCCGCAACGGCACGTAAGGCTCGCCGTTTTCGTAATCGTAAAGAATAGCATGGCGCTGACTGAAAGTGCCGCGCGCGCTGTCCTGGCCGCTCAACCGCACGCGGAAACCTTCCACACTCAAAGTGGCGAAGGCCAGCGCCTCGGCTGTGGTCCAATCCAATGGCTCCGCACCGGCGGCCATTTGACGTCGAGAATCCAGGAGTTTTTTGATCTTCGGATGAGGATGAAAACTTTGCGGCAACTCCGTTTGCTTGAACAGCAACTCGGACAGGCGCTTTGCTTCAACGCCAGTAGGCACTTCGTCCGCCTCGCTCTCGGGGCCGCCAGTGTAGCGGCCACGCGACCAGACGCCTTGGGTTTTCTCCGCGGGCGGGAGAAAAGCTTCATTTTGCGCCTGCGACAGTTCCTTCTCCAAAGCTTCGTGGCGGCGGCGGGCGATTTCTTCGGCTTCTTCGCGCTTCAATCCGCCCAAGGCCAGTAAATGATCCAAGTAGCCTTCGCGGACGGATTTGCGGCGCTGAATGGCTTTATATAAAACCGGCTGGGTGAAGGACGGTTCATCGCCTTCGTTGTGGCCCAGACGCCGATAGCCGAACATGTCAATCACAACGTCGCGCTGAAACTTCTGCCGGAAATCCATGGCCAGCCGCACGACTTGCGCCACGGCCTCGGGGTCCTCTCCGTTGACGTGGAAAATTGGAATTTGCAACATCCGCGCCACGTCCGTCGGATAAGTGCAGGAGCGCGCCTCCGACGGAGAAGTGGTGAAGCCAATCTGATTATTGACAACGACGTGAATCGTCCCGCCCACGGTGTAGCCTGGCAATTGGCTCAGATTCAACGTCTCCTGGACAATGCCCTCGCCGGCAAAACTGGCGTCGCCATGAATGAGCAAAGTCATGCACGGAGGAGACTGGCCTTCCGCCTGTGCCTCAGTCAAACCCGCGCGAAAACGGTCTTGTTTGATTCGCGTCCGCCCCAGAGCGACTGGATTGACGAATTCAAGATGGCTTGGATTGAAACAGAGGGAAAGATGGACGCTCTGACCCGTGGCCGTCGTCCAGTCGTTGCTGAAACCGAGATGATATTTGACATCGCCGTGGCCGCGGAAAAATTTCAGATCATCGGCGAACTCGCGGAAAATCTGGCGCGGACTCTTGCCCACTATATTTGCCAGCACATTCAATCGACCGCGATGGGCCATGCCCAGCACGATTTCCTTGATGCCTTGTTCGGCCGCTTTTTCGATGGCCAAATCGAGCAGCGGAATCAGACTTTCGCTGCCTTCGAGCGAAAAGCTTTTGGCGCCGACAAATTTCTTGCGAACAAATTCCTCGAACGTGACTGCGTCGGTCAGGCGCGTGAAAATGCGGATTTGTTCGTCACGCGTCAATTCCAGCCGGTTGCGGGTTTTTTCCATGCGTTCCTGCAGCCAACGACGAATTCCGAAATGGTCAATGTGCATGTACTGCACGCCGATAGACCGGCAGTAAGTGTCCCGCAATTGCTGAAGGATCTGACGAATCGTAAAAGTGCGATTGGATTGCAGCGTTTCGCAATGGACGGGCCGGTCCATGTCGCCTTCGGAAAAGCCAAAGAAATCCAGCTCCAACTCATGCGGCACGGGTCGGGGCAAACCGAGGGGATCGACCGCAGCGATGTTGTGCCCGCGGACCCGGTAATGGCGCACGAGGCGATAGACACGGTGTTGAAGGGCGGCGATTTTGTATTCGTCCAGGCTTTCGCTATCCGAGGGCGGGCCGGGCCGCGCACGAAACAGGCTCGGTGGCTGGAACGAAGGCCCTAAACTGGCCGCGGCCGATGGATCGCCATTCTTGAGGTTTTCAAAGTATCGACGCCACTCCTGCGCAAGCGACGCCGGATCTCGCGCAAACTCGGCATAGAGCTGCTCGACAAAGGGCAAATTCGAGGCGCTTGGAATATCATTGGACTCTTTCATTCTTGTGCCAGAACCAACTTACTCGTTCGCGCCGCCGTGACAAGGCGGCAATGGTCTTTTGGTTCAACGTCCCGCCCAGTTCGGATCACTCAACAAACTCCAATTCCTGCCGGTGCGGCAGCAGGCCGGCTTCGTAAGCGCGGCCCAGAAAGCGGCGGATAGCCTCCCGCCCTTTCTCGCCGTAATCCAGGGTCCAATGATTGACGTACATCCCGACGAATTGATCGGCCAGTTCCAGCCCCATATTGCGCGCATACTGCAAGGCGTGCGTCACAGCTTCGGGCCGATGATCGAGACTGAACTGGATGCTGGCAGTGAGAATGCGCGCGATGGCTGAGCGCGTCGCAGGCGGAAAACGCTTGTGGATCACATTGCCGCCGAGGGGCAGGGGAAGGCCGTCATTTTCGCGCTTCCACCATGCGCCCAAATCGTGGCAAAGAACCAGCCCCTCCTTTTGATAGGTCAATTGGCCTTCGTGAATGACCAGGCCGGCTTCGGCTTGGCCAGAGCGAACGACTTGAAAAATCTGGTCAAACGGAACGACCACAAAATTGATTTTATCTGCTGGAAGTTGAAGCCAGAGTTGCAAGGCCAAAAACGCGCTGGTCATGGTTCCCGGCACGGCAATTTTGCGGCGAGCCAGCTCTTCCCGGGAGAATGCTTCCCTGGCCACCAGCATTGGCCCGTAACCGTCGCCCATGCTGGCGCCGCTCGGCAACAAGGCATACTGACCGCTGACGTAGGCGTAGGCATGAAAACTGATGGCGGTGATGTCCAATTCGCCGCGGCGCGCGCGTTCATTCAATGTTTGAATGTCCTGCAAAATATGCTCGAACGAAAAGCCGCCGGTGGGAATCAAGCCTTTGGCCAGCCCGTAAAACATGAATGCATCGTCCGGATCGGGCGAATGTCCCAGAGTTAAAGCTTGCGACATGAGACGAGATTAGGGCAGGGGACGAAGCAAAGTCGATGGTGCAATTGTGACGGCGATTTCGGGCGGGTCACGATCGAACGAAGCCAATTTCCATGCCCGCTGTTCACCCTGACCTCTGAAGAGCAAAGCCTCGTAGGGGCGACATCGGCCTTGCGATCACTCGGAATATGTCGCTCCCATGGAGCTGATTTTCCACTGGATCTGGTTGATCTACAAAGATTTCGCTCCTAGCGGAGCTAAAGATCAAAGTGGTTTGTTCAAAAACTGAGATGCACCACTATCTGATTTGGGAGTCACTCTGCGATGGACACGACACCGGTTGGGGTTTACAACCAATCCAATCTCATGACCAATCCATTAGCAACACTTCGGATCATGGCCGCCTGTCGCCCGATTCCCTCGATGCGCGCCTTCCTGTTTGCGCTGTTGGCGATTTCTGTTTCGGGACAGGCAGCCAAGGCCCAAGGAACTTCGCCTGGCTTGCGCGCTTCCTTCAACACCGAATGGCGATTCACAAAAGGTGATCCTCCGGACGCCCAGGGGAAGTTGGATTACAGTGCCATCAAGGATTGGGTCGAAGCCTCAGGCCCGGAATTCACGACGAATACGCCCAAGGCCAAACCTTCGGGCGAGCCCGGCGGCGGCGACTTTGCCTGCGCGCGCAATGATTTTGATGACAGCCAATGGCGATTGCTCAATCTGCCGCATGATTGGGGGATTGAAGGGCCATTCAAACAGGAAGGTTCGGGCGACACCGGCAAGCTCCCCTGGTGGGGCGTCGGATGGTATCGCAAGCACCTGCAAATCCCCAACTCAGACCAGGGCCGCCGCGTGTACCTCGATGTGGATGGCGCCATGGCCTATGCGACGGTCTGGCTCAATGGCCGTTTCATGGGCGGCTGGCCCTACGGCTACGCCTCGTGGCGAATCGATTTAACTCCCGGCTTGAAATTCGGCGGAGACAACGTCATCGCCATTCGACTTGACAACCCGAAGAACTCCTCGCGCTGGTATCCGGGCGGCGGCATCTATCGCAATGTCTGGCTGACGAAGAGCGCGCCGGTGCATGTCGCGCACTGGGGTGTTTACGTGACAACGACCCATGTCACGCCCGAGTCCGCCACGGTCAAAGTGCGCGTCCAGATCGACAACGACTCAAGCACGGACGCGGTGGTCAATTCCCACACTGAGCTTTTCGAACTTAATGCTGACGGGACGTTGGGAAAATCGCTCACGTCTGTCAATTTGCAAGACCTGAAGATTCCTTCGTCGCAGGGCAAGCCGTTTGACTTTAGTGTGGACGCGCAAGGCACCAAGCTTTGGAGCGTCCAAAATCCGCAACGTTACGCCCTAGTGACGACGCTGGAGCAGGACGGAAAGGTGGTTGATACTTCGCAAACGCCATTCGGGATCCGCACTATCGAATTTACTGCGACCAACGGGTTTTTGCTTAACGGCCAGCGTGTCCCGCTGAACGGCGTGTGCGACCATCACGATCTGGGCGCTTTGGGCGCGGCCATCAACGTCGCGGCGTTACGCCGGCAAATCCAAATTCTTAAGGAGATGGGCTGCACGGCGATTCGCACCAGCCACAATCCGCCCGCGCCCGAATTGCTCGATCTCTGCGATAGCATGGGCATGTTGGTTATGGACGAATCATTCGATTGCTGGCGCGACGGCAAGACGCCCAACGATTATCATCTGCTCTTCGACGATTGGCACGAAAAGGATTGGCGGGCTGAATTGCGCCGTGACCGAAATCACCCCTGCATCATTATCTGGAGCATCGGAAACGAAATCCCCGAGCAGGAAACGGCCAGAGGAGCGGCGACGGCGGCGGAATTAACCGGGATTGCCCATGAGGAAGATCCGACCCGGCCAACCTCGGCTGCTTGCGATCACCTCAAATCCGGGTTCAACGAGTTTCACAAACACCTCGATATTTTCGGTTACAACTACAAGCCGTTCGGTTACGCCAAATTCCGCGAGGCCAATCCAGATCAGGCGCTTTACGGGAGTGAAACGGCGTCGTGCATCAGTTCGCGCGGCGAGTACTTTTTCCCTGTGACAACCAATCAGGACGGGGGCGCGGCGGATTTCCAAATGAGTTCCTACGATCTCTATGCGCCGCCCTGGGCCACGACGCCGGACTTGGAATTCAAGGGTCAAGATGAAAACCCATCTGTGGCCGGTGAATTTGTTTGGACGGGCTTCGATTACCTGGGCGAGCCGACGCCCTATAACCACAATTCAACGGTCATGTTGGAATTCACCGAGCCGGCGGTGAAAGCGCAGAAGCAGAAGGAATTGTCCGAACTCGGTTACATCAAAGCGCCCTCGCGCAGTTCTTACTTCGGCATCGTTGACTTGGCCGGATTGAAGAAGGACCGTTTCTATCTTTATCAAGCGCGGTGGCGTCCCGACCTGCCGATGGCGCACATCCTCCCGCATTGGAGTTGGCCTGAGCGCGCCGGACAAGTCACGCCCGTGCACGTTTACACCTCGGGCGACGAAGCGGAATTGTTTCTGAATGGACAGTCGCTTGGACGAAAGAAAAAGGAGAGGCTCGAATATCGCCTGCATTGGGACGACGTCGTTTATCAACCTGGCACATTGAAGGTTGTCACATATAAGAATGGCCGGGAGTGGGCGACCGACACCGTGAAAACTGCGGGCGCGGCGGCCAAGATTCTCTTGCAGGCGGACCGGACGAGCATCAGCGCGGATGGCCAGGACCTGGCTTACCTGACCGTGAGTGTCGTGGATAAAGACGGCGTCCTGGTGCCGCGCGCGAATAACCGCATTAAGTTTGAGTTGGAAGGGCCGGGCGAAATCGCGGCCACCGACAACGGCGACGCGACCAGTTTTGAACCATTCCAATCGCCGGAGAAAGACGTCTTTAACGGTTTGGCCATCGCGATTGTCCGATCCAAAGCGGGCCGGACAGGAACGCTTCGGCTGAGTGCAAAGTCGGACGGCCTGGACAGCGCCGCTGTGGGGATCACGAGTCAGTGACATGGAAGGGGAGCAGAATATACGCAAGCGCCTGGTTCTCCATTTCTTTCCCGCCGGATACTGATACGAACTAATGCGTCGAATCTTGCGCCGGTGGGTATAATAAATATTTTTCGCGCCGAATCGCGAACTCTTCCGTCTTTTCCGACCACAATGCCCGAATTTCCGAAAGAGGCTTGTCCTGCTGGATCGCTTGCAGCGTCGGCTCGTCCACCAGCAACGTTTGCATTTTGTGAAGTTGGAATGCCTCGGGATACCAGCGGTTGAGAATTTTTGCCGCCAGAACGCCAATGTCCACGACCCGGCAGCGCTCGCGATCGGTCAAGATGATATCGACGCCGCCGCACGTTTCGCCTTTGAAAATATATTCCGAAGGCGTGAAACGAACGGGCACAAATCGAACGCCGGGCAAGCCTTCGCTGTTCATCGCCTCCGCCAGCCGGAGATCGTCGATGTAGGGCGCGCCGATGATTTCAAAAGGCGTGCCTGTGCCGCGGCCGACAGAAATATGGCAACCCTCCAACAACCCGACGCCCGGATAAAGCATCGCCTCGGCCAGGCCGCGCATGTTGGGGGAGGGGTTGATCCAGGGCAGGCCCGTCTGGTCAAACCATTGGTTGCGCTGCCAGCCTTCCAACTTAATGACCGTCAAATCTAATTTATCCCAATGCCTTTCGGCCTTGCACATCGCGGCCAGCTCGCCTTCGGTCATGGCGTAGCGCACAGGCTCCGGATAATAGGCAACAAAGCTGGATGGGCCGCTGCGCACCGGGCCATCGATCATCAGGCCATTGATCGGGTTCACGCGATCCAGCACAAAAAATTTCAGGCCGGCTTCGTTGGCCGCCTCCATGCACATGCCCAAAGTGGTGGTGAAAGTATAAAAACGGCAGCCAACGTCCTGGATGTCGAAAACCAGCGCGTCGAGATTCGTCAATTGCTCGGGCGTGGGCGCGTGGCGATTGCCGTAGAGGCTGATGACCGGCAGGCCCGTGTGCGAATCCACGCCATCCTGAACTGGCGCATCGAAATTTCCATACAAACCGTGCTCCGGGCCAAACAAGATTTTCAATTGCACCCCCGGAGCGTTCCGCAACAAGTCAATGGTCGATCGGCGTTGGGCGTCCTGGCCGGTCGGATTGGTAATCAGGCCGATGCGCAAGCCCTTGAGCGGCGCAAAATTCTCTTTGACAAGAACGTCGATTCCTTCCAGGACGCTGGCCGTGGGTTTATTGGTCGTCGAAGGCTCCGTCTTGGACCGAACTGCCGCCAACGCTCCGGGCACGGAGTCAAAATTAAAGTCCGTCACCGATTCGGCCGCCAGGGTGCCGATGGCTCGATAAAGGCCAATGACATTTCCTTTTCCGTCGGGATGAACGCGATTGGAAAGGAAAATGAAGAAGGTCCGGGAGAATGGATCAATCCAAAAAGCAGTGCCCGTGAAACCCGTGTGGCCGTAGGAACCGAGGGGAAAATGATGCCCGCGCGGACTGCTGAAACCGGAGTCGATGTCCCAGCCCAGGCCGCGCCGATCTTCCATGCCGGGAGGGGTCTGCACGCTCGTCATGAGCTTAACGGTCTCAGGCTTGAAAATCCGTTTGCCGTCCAATTCGCCCATGTTCAGCATCATGCGGGCGTACCGCGCCATGTCCGGCGCAGTCGTGAACAGGCCCGCGTGGCCGGCCACGCCGCCCATGAAGCGCGCGGTCGGGTCATGCACGATGCCGCGCAGCATGACGCCATCGGTCATTTCCGTCGGTGCGATGCGCGGGATTTTGGAGGGCGGCGGGAGAAAACCGGTGTCGGTCATTTTGAGGGGGCGATAAATTTCCCTGGCGCAGAATTTTTCCAGCGGCATTCCACTCACGCGCGCCACAATTTCGCCAATCGTAAAAAAGTTAATGTCGCTGTAACGGAACGTCGTGCCAGGCTCGGAGTTCAAGTTCATGGCGGCCGCTTTTTGAATGGCGGTTTCCTTGCCTTCCCATTTCGGCTTCGTGCTGACGTCCGGCGGCAAACCGGAAGTATGCGTCATGAGTTCGCGAATGGTGATCTTGCCCTTTTCGCCGGTATATTCGGGAATGTAGGTGGAAACAGGCGCGTCCAGGCTGACTTTGCCGCGCTCGACCAGCAGCATGATAGCGGGGGTCCCAGCCAGGACCTTGGTCAGGGAAGCGGCGTCGAAAATGGAATCGCGCGTCATCGTTTCCACTGTGGGCACAAGCGAACGATTTCCGTAAGCCTTCCAATAAATTTCCCCGCCATGCTCAACCCAGACCACGGCGCCTGGCAAACGATGTTCGCCTACGCCTTTCTGGATCGCGTCGTCGATCTCAGCCAGCTTGGCCGAGTCAAGCGAGTTGGCGGCCAAAGTGGAGGCCAGCGCCGCGTAACTCCAAAGGTAGAGAGCTACTTTCTTCATCATGAAAGACCATGATACCGGAACTGTGGCCCACGAGAAAGAGGCAATTGCAACGAACAAGAGGGCAGCAAGGCAAAAAGGGAGATTGCCGATATGCGAATCCGGATTTAATTAAGAATTCGCGAGCGGAAGAAAGTTGGTCCATTGTTCGTACCAACCGTATTTGTGAAAGTAACAGTGCCGGTCAAGTTCGTTAGAACTGTGTAGGGAAACCATACCCAATTATTGCTTGCCTCTTCTATGACATAAATAGAATTTGCATCTCCAGCAAGCGACCATGTCGCGATACCGTTGGTTTCACCCACGAAACTAATGATACCTACGTTAAATTCGGGAAGTCCCGCCTGCATTGTGAAGCTCTGCAAACCTGTCAAAGAAGTAGGAACCAAAAGTCCTCCCCCAACAGGAATCTGAAGAATTTCTGATTCTCCGAACTTGCCGCCTATGGCGCGGGCCATTTCAAAAGTGGCGCCCACCGACGGATCCCAGGCGCGGACTTGCACGAAAGCAATTGACCCGGGAGTAACGGTGGGCAGAGTGACAAGGGTCTGCGGCCAAAATCCTGCATCAAAGCCAGTCCCAAAGGAAACAGGCGCGCCTGCAGGGCGAAGCAATGCCAAAGATGGACCTGCATACAGTTGCGCTACGTAACCGCCGTTGAGAGGGGTCACTCCATCGACATCATAAACGGGCGCGTTTATCTCGCTCAGCCCATCGACAAAGTAATTTGCAAAAACAACCGTACCTCCCCCAGCCTGCGACTGAGACACCGACAAAGTTGCAGGCAAGCTATAAACTGTCCCAGCAGTATTCGTGGCTATCAATTGGTACGTTCCGACATCGGACGCGATGGCATTTGTGATGGTCAAAGTTGCATTGGTGGCGCCAGGAATAGGCGCACCGTCAAAGGTCCACTGATAGCTAATCGGTTGCGTTCCTACCACAACCGTGCCTTCGCAAAAATATCCACCCGAAGCTACAGTCTGCCCGTAGGGTTGAACCACAATCGTCGGATAAGACGGCGCGTCCACCGTCAACGAGACGACTGTGCTTGTTACCATTCCGAAGCTGTTGCTGATTACGACAAAGTAATTTCCCGACTGATTCGTTGTGGCAACGCTGATCAAGAGCGACAAATTCGTCTGCCCAGTTAATGGTCCGCTTTCAGAGTACCACTGGTAGGTAAGCGGCAGAGTGCCGGCGGCGTTGACAGTGAACGTGGCGGACCCGCCTGATTCTGTACTCAACGGTGAAGGTTGAGACATTATCGAGGGAGCAGCAGTTTGATCCACCACACTAAAATAATCCATTTCGACATTTCGAGCGAGGTTCGAGAACGTAATCATCGAATTCGTATTGCTGGCGGTGGCGCTGAAAGAGCGCCAATTCCAAAAGCCGCTGTTCTGCCCGGGAAGATCTGCGATCCCGAGTTCATTGGTGTCCCATAACACTTCAACGTAAGCATCGCCACTTCCTTGTGAAAGGTTGCCTCCCACCTTAAACCCAAAGCTAATCGAGTAGGAATGTCCCGGAACCGTAGAAAAGTTTTGCCAGATACTCACTCCACCATCAAGTTCGGGCCATGTAGTGCCGTCGCAATCACCGGTACTTTCATCAACATATCCTCCGAGCGAACCACTCGAGTGCCAATACTGAGCACCAAGAATTCCGGTGCCTTCCCAACTTGGTTCCTGGAGAACGTTTCCAGGGACGAGATGCACACTGGTGTCGGGACTGAGGTAGCCGTAAAAATAGAGATCGCCGATCGCATTGGTCGGCACCGCTCCAGCAATACGAAAAAGTTGCCCGGAACTGGTTGGAAACGTGACGTTGTTGCTGCCTTTGGCCACTAATGTTAACGTCCCAACCGAGTTACCGGTATAAACGGCGAACACGTGATTTGTCGCCAAACTGCCGACATCGGTCAGCGTAAAATAACCGAATTCAGGGGCTTGCCAATTCCACCAAATGCTTTTGTCGGGGGTCGATCCCATATGGTCCGGCTCACCAGGTTCCGTCGTTGCGCCCATGATAGAAGCAGGCCCAAAAAAGACATTGTTCCCGGCGGCCGTAAATGCGTTTGTGAAATTATCGTTCGCTGCCAGGTCTAGAGGGCTAAGCGACAGAGACCATAGGAATGTGTCGTTTCCACCGGAAAATTGGAAATAATAGACCGTATCTTGAACCGCTAGAAAACTTCTCACAGCGAAAGCCGTAGAAATCCGCACCGATTGCAAAAGCGTCAAGGACGGGCCCGTGTAAACATTAACGTATTGGGGCTGACCGGTGGGATTCATATAATAATACGCACGACCCGTAAAGGGTGGAACCCACGCGACCCAAACAGTATTGGAAGCCTGGGAGGGCGGTTCATCAGGTTCAGATGTCGCAGCGGCGAAATTGCCGTAGAAGACAATATTGGTTCCAAAGACCTGCGCACTGTCGTCGAACATGTCATTCGTCGGCATTAACGACTGGCTATTAAATTGAGCCGTCAGCGAATATTGCCCATAAGTTACATCGTCCGCGCCTAGCTGAACGTAGTAGTCTAAGCCGGCTTCGACGGGATAAGCCTCACTTGCCAGAGCATCCATACCTCCAGTAGGACTCAATGTAGCAAAATTAGATCCTGCATAAACGGTGAGGAAAGGCGCAAAATCAGCGGAAGTTGTCAATGCGAGACAAAGCAACCCATCACTCGCCGGGTTGACATGCCACCACAAGGTTCCCGTTATGCTCGGATCCGGCAGCGGTTCGCCGGCCTCAATAGTAGCCCCATAGATGCCTCCGGTAATGGAATAATACGGCACCGTAATTTCCGCCGCGTTTGTAAACATATCATTGGTCGATAGCGTCGCCGGAATTAGCTCAGACAAATTCAAGGTGAACGGGCCTGGGTAATAATCCCCTCTGCGGTCAACAATGGAAGCCACTTGAATTTCGAGGGCCTGGCCCTGTGCAACTGGTATTCCTCCGTCAAACTCGGCTGTAGCGGGAGTCAAGGCACTGACCATAGTTCCCAAATAAATGTTGAGAGAATACAAGACCCCTGGCGCGGACACGTACGAGTAATAGAAGATGCCGTTGCTGGGTGCGGTCCATTCATACCACACAGAATTGGTCAGCGTTCCGACTCCTTGCAGCGGCGTTGTTGGCTCGCCGGGTTCCATAGTTGCTCCCGTGTTATCGCCCGGTACAGTTAAATTCGTACCCGTCAAAGGCGTACGATTGACGAACATGTCGTTTGTCGGTTGCGCAACTGTCGAAAAGGCACACGATGCCAGTAAGCAAGCAGACAGGGACTTCAGTAGAGCGCTCAAAGCTTCATAGAATAGCCACAAACTAACACGGTTGCAATGACTGGTCAAATGATAAGTTGAGGGTCGGAACGCCTCATTTCTCTTAGAGCCTGTTCTTAACTTTTGGGGAACAAAGTCGCGAGCATAAGTGCGACGAAGGCCAGCCAGTGGTAACCTGCCAAAGTGGTGGAGAGCCTTTCATAATCGCGTGCCAGCCGGCGGAAA
>Ga0182024_10008947_pt1 | contig 20905 bp, 21 predicted proteins | sample P32metaG_FD_120480 | JGI IMG/M metagenome (GOLD analysis project Ga0182024, IMG submission 120480) | Permafrost microbial communities from Stordalen Mire, Sweden - P3-2 metaG (Illumina Assembly) | ecosystem: Environmental > Terrestrial > Soil > Wetlands > Permafrost | place: Sweden: Stordalen...
TAAAAAAGCCCCTCCCCCGCATCCCAGGATGATGACAGGAACGCAGACCGGGCCACCACCACCCACGAGGAAGTCCAGCAGATATCCCCTGCCGCCACCACGACAACCACCGACGTGTCCCAGTAAATGCCGCCCCAGCGGAGCCCGAAGCGTCCCACACCCCACCCACCTCAGCCTTGATAGGAATAGCTCGACCGCCAATAGCGACGATTCTCCCCCGTAAAAATTCGGGCCATTCCACCCGCTGAGACCCCGGTCTGATCTATCGGCGAAAAATACGTGCCCCCGCCTATCCAGCAGATCAACACCATGGCGATTATATTCTTTCTCACCCCGTTGCACCGGGGCAGCATATTCCCCTTATCAGAACGCTCGGTCTCATCGGCCGTAAGGTCTTTCCTATCCGCCTTGTCATTGGGCTGTCCGCCGTCGCAGTGGGCCTCGCCACATTGCATCCGGTCCCCTTCTATGGCCCTGGATACCGTGCCATCCACGCCCTGGCTCTCACTCTCATCGCAGCAGGTCTCGGGCTCCGCGCGTGGGGAGCGGGAAGTGCGGGCCGTCACACACGCTCGGGCACTATTGAGGCAGCTCGGCTATCTACAAGTGGAGCCTTCGCATACGTACGCAACCCCATCTACCTCGGGAGCATCGCCATCGGTTTTGGAATGGCAGCGTTGATCGGCAACCCCCTCGGCTACTTACTCGCTTCCGTCACTTTTGCATTCCTTTACCTCTCCATCGTGCCCGCCGAGGAAGAGTTTCTCTCATGCCGATTTGGCGTGGAATACCGCCGGTATAAGCAAGCCGTGCCGCGTTTTCTTCCACGGTTCAAGCCATTCCCTGGCGCCGCCAGGCAACCGTTTCTGTGGCGGGCCATACTCGGAGAGTCATCCATGGCCCTCCTTCTCCTCGGGATTTACATGGTCCTGCGGCTGGGGAAGTATTTTCACAGGACCGGTTAACCATCCCTTTCCACGATTCTGATTTCGCAATCTCCTTGCTAGGTGCTCAAAAATTCTCCGACCGGTGCTAACTGTTCAATGTGGTCGCAAAAGATCTTAAAAGCCGCAAGAATCGGAACGGCAAGGATCGCCCCCGGGATACTCCACATCCAACCCCAAAACATCAGCGCTACCAGGATAACAATCGGATTTAACGTAAGCGAATGACCCAATATCATCGGAGTGATGAAGTTTCCTTCCAGAATCGCAATCGCAAGATAAGCGCCCGGCATCATTAGCGCCCAACCCGGACTGTTCGGGAACGTGATAAGCGATGCAAACAGCAATGCGCCCACCCCCGCGGTCGCACCCAGATACGGCACGAAGTTCAGGCCCATGGCCATTACGCCCCATAACACCGGATTCGGCATCCCCAGCAGCCCCACAGCCGTGCCCACGGCGATTCCCAAGCACGCATTAATGCACGTGACCGTCAGTAAGTAAGTCGAGATACAATGTTCAATCTCTCGTGCAATAGTCACCGCCCGCTTTTTATCGCCCAGCTTCGGAGTCACTTTAATCAGTTTCCCAAGGAACAAACCGTCGTAAGCCATCAAAAAGTAGAGCAGAATGAGCGAACTCAGGATTTCACCCAGGAACTCAGGCGTTTGATTGAGAAAAAATCTCGATACCGTGTGCGTTTCGACCTCCACCTTCTGCGGCGCCTTTCCATTATTCGCTGGTGCCGGGCTCGTTATTTTTTCCAGCGCCGCCGTCGCCTGGGTCACTTTCTCCATCGGCTGGCGGAATTGGCTGAGTTCGGATTCCAATTCTTCCAGGTTGCTAGGCGCTTTTTCCATCCAACCCATTGCCGGCGTGGCCAGCAGCACAACCGTGAAAATCACACCCGCGACAAGCGCCCCCAGCACTACCCCCGCGCCAGCCAGAGAGGGCACGTGCGCCTTCCTCAGCAGCCGCACAATCGGACCCAACAGATAGCTGAGCAGCACCGCCGTCACTACCGGCAGCATCACCGCCCGAGTCAAATAAATTACCCCCGCCCAGGCAAACACACACAGTGTCCGCAGCGCGATGGAATTCACCGTGGAAGGCTCCTGACACGAATCCGAGAGCCCCCGGGAGCGCCGGCCCTCGGCCATATCCTCAATTTCCGCGGTCGGACGATTTGGGGGCGCAATCACTTCATTCAAAATCGACAGCCCGCCCGGTTCTGCCCGGGCGCTTCAGACGCCGCCTTCGAACAGAAACGAATCAGACACTCCTGCTGCCACCCCTCACAAAATGGAGCACCAGCATGATGAGGGCGATCAAAAGCAACAGGTGAATCAGTCCACCCGCGATATGAAATGCAAATCCGCCGCCCCAAAACAGCAGTAGAAGAATGGCGATTACGAGTAGCATACCTACGTTTCGCATTCCCAGGGGCGGATGGTTGCCTGGGCCGCGATACAAACTCCACTTCCGCAGCGAAAAAAAAGGCGCCAGTCCCCCTCCCGACCTGCAAAAATCCGTTCGATGCCGAAGCGGACGCCCTTGTCATGCAAGCGTTACGCCTATCAGGACGCCGTAGCCAGCGCTTTCACTAGCTCTTCGCATCCAACACCTTACAAAATACCGGTGAGGGAGGGATTCGTGCCTTTTTTCGCGTTTTTCTTGGCGTATTTTGCCCGATTCGCTCCGCTACTCCAGTGTAATCCGCCACTACCCCAAAAAAATTCGTGACTGCCGAGTACTGTCACTTTCACTGAAATTGGTTTAACTGATTTCTTGCAAAAGTGTTTGTAAAACTGGTCGGGCTGGCGGAATTCAAAGCTGCGGCCTCTTCGTCCCGCAAGAAACCGCCCCACGTTCTGCGCCAGCAGCGTAACCGCTTGATGAGCAAGCGCTTCGGTTACCTATTGCGCATCGACAGGAGAGGGGTTCCCCCTGTTTTGTCCCTCTGACAGTTTCGGATGGGTCATGTTCGGGCACGAAGAGTCCACTGGCCTGATTATCCGCCCTGCGAGTCGGCCCCGGCCGTTTTGATCTTAGCTAAATCGAACTCCAGCAACTATTGCATCGCATCCGGCCCCCATTTTGAGTTGAATGAAAAGTAACGCGATGGCCAATCGGTCATCAGAATAGCGTCCAGCATCGCTAATGACTGCAATTTCCGCTTCAATTCGTTTATCGGCGGAATCATTGAGTTGTCAGATAGATAATTTTTCATTTAAGGCTTATCTTCCCGGGGCTTTGGGAGTCTCGGCCTTTGACTGATATTTATAGATCAATTTGCTTCTCGTGACAGTTGCTGTTCAAGTCTTTCTATCACGATGTCGCCTGCTCGATCTGAAGATTCCAAAGAGATCATCACCGGAAAATCATCAAAAACGAGGATCAGATCGGATTCATCAATCCTGACGTTCCAAAGCCGCATATCCGGACCGTCTGTCTTCTTCACGATCTCACCTCCTGTCGCCTGCAAGAACTTTTCGGCAAAATCTGGAAATCCTTCCCACGCCACGCGTTCGGAAAGATTAAGGCAAAGATGGCCAGAAGCCATTTTTTGAATCGTCAGAGCATCTAATTCGGGAGAGTTCATATTTAGAATCCTAAATCTTCTCCGCCTGGACGGGTGGCGGATTCAATGATTTGTTCCCAGGTTTTTCCCTGAGCGCGAAGCTGCTCGATTGTTGGTCCGAGTGGATTTCCATATTCGGGAGGACCCCCAAGTGGTGGCACCAGCACTCAACTGTCTCCGTTACTGAAGATCGGAGAAATCGTCTGTTGACCGCTCTCTTGAGTACATTGCGCGCCACCCACCGCTTCCCATGTACCATCCAGCCAATTCACCCAAACCATCCTTTTGCAGATCAATTTGCTTTCCATTCGATGTAGTAAACATCAATTTCAAATGTCCGTTGTCGATTGCGTCGAGAAGATTGAAGATTACGTCATCCACAACATCAGGTATCATGACGCTTGCAATGCCCTTGAGGCCTTTTTGGGCGTCTGCAGCTTTCCGCCATCGCTCGGCGACGGGATCTTTCGAATTGGGATTCAACGCTTGGTCGCAACTCTTGATCGATACATCTCGCACTTGCTCAATGAGCAATTTTGCAAACTCTTGGATTTCTGATTTTGGCATAATTTATTTTCCTCCCCAAGGTATACGTGTTGGTTCTTTTACTCCAGAAGCTATTAAGGCTTTGATAGTTTCGCGAACGGTTGCAGCCGCTCTTGCTGGATCCAGACCACTCTTCACAAGTGCCTGCGTTTCTATTGATTCAACAGCTTCCCATGTCAACGGCTTTCCCAGTTTTGCGTATGCGCTATACAAGGTTTTTTGGGCGCCGGTTATTGTAGTGTGCCTCAATCCGAGGGCTTTTAATTCTGCATTGGGGATAGCTAATTCTTTGCTTGGATTATATGCTGGATCGCCTTCGAACACTTTCTTCGCGGGGATATGGTGGCCACCGTCCTCGCTATAGGGTTTCAAAACGGTCGGCTTTGATGTCTGCTTACCCAGATTTTGGGCGTCCGCACCTTCATCAGGAGGTTTTGAGTCCGCACCTTTGTCGGGAACGTTTGAACGTCCGAGGATTGCTGCCGCGAATATTTGCGCTATATCAGCGCCGGCGGGTTTTCCCAGGTAAGTTCCGAGTACCCCCTCGCTGCCGGGATTGGGTCCGGAACCGGGTTGAGTAAAATTGCGAACGGCGTTATTGACTGCTTCAAACGCTTCTTCCGGTGTCATCCCGTGGTCAACGAGGTATTTCTGCAAAGCATCAAATGCCTCGCTGAATTGTTCAAGCTGAGCACGGGTCGGATGTTGCCCGCCTGCTTTGATCGATTCTGTGACTGCTGCCCAGAGAGCTTTAACCGCTTCGGTTTCGCTAGCTTGTCGGCCACCGAAGGCAATTTGTGGGCCTTGTGCCTTCGCGCCCGCGCTCCCGCTCGTCCATTGGCCGCCGCCTGGCTGGCCGGCTGGGACGCGGGATTCGTCGGGATTATAGCCCGCATTCGCCAATTGTCTGCTGCGGTAAAAGTTCCGGAAGCCTACGTACCGGAAGAGAACCATCCCCGGGTGATTGCGTTGGAGTTCAGCGAGGCCGGAATTATCCTGCACCCCCTGGCTGCTGTTGCTGATAATCCTCCCATGGTCCACGACGATGCCGGCGTAGCCGTCCGCCCCATGCTGCCAGCCAGACCCGATGATGATGTCTCCCGGCGTGGCCTCGCTCATGGGGACTTGCTCGAACCGTTTGTCATGCAGCAGGGAGGCCCAAAGAATAGAGGTGCTGAGGACATGCTTTGGCGGCGTGCCCAGCATGATAGTCTGGTTGGTCGCCTTTGTGAAGATGAGGGATGCGGCCAACGCATATTGCGGAAGGCTTATGGGTGGCCCCCATGGGTCCTTGGTGGACATGCCAATGCTCTGAACCGCCGTTTGGGCGATCTTCATGCCCTCGACCCGTTGCAGTTCTTCCTCTCTCGCGGCTGCGCTCACCCCTTGACCAAAGCCAGGATGGCCACCCGTGCGGAATGGCTTGGCCAAGCGAGAATTTTCCAAATATACGTCGGAGTTGTGCATGCGTTGTGATGGTTAATATTGAGCACCGTAATGCTCAATAGTGCATACGTCTAGCCCAATAATGGGAATCTACAAAAGATTTTTTGGCTCTCCGGCGAGCCTGTATGGAAGACTGTTTGGATTTCCACAGCCTCCTGCGTCGTGAGGAGAGCGAGCATTGGCAACGATGCTCAGTTACCCGACCGTTCAACGGTTTTCCTCACCCATCTGAACCATAATACGCTCAACTGTACAGCCTTATGAAATACCGGTGAGGGAGGGATTCGTGCCTTTTTTCGCGTTTTTCTTGGTGTATTTTACCTGATTTTGGAGACTACTCCAGAGTAATCCTCCACTACTCCTGAAAAACTCGTGACTACCGGGTGCTGACACTTTCACTGACAGTGGTTATCCAATTCCTTGCTCTTTTAGCGCGTTTCGGCCAATTCCCACCATCCGGTCGCCTTTGCTCAGCCCATCGGCTCTTCTGTCCCGATCACTTCAAATGACCGATGGCTGAAAAGCGGGTTAATTCAACAGGCTGTTAAGGCATGAAGAGTCCAGTGAACTGCTTATCCGCCCTGCGAGTCGGCCGTAGTGTACACGGTTGCCTTACGGAAGATCGGAGAAATCGTCCGTCGACCGCTCTTTTGAATACATGGCGGGCCAACCTCCGCTACCCATATACCATCCGGCCAATTCACCCAATCCATCCTTTTTCAGGTCAATCTGCTTCCCGCTCGACGCAGTAAACGTCAATTTCAAATGTCCGTCGTCGATTGCGTCGAGAAGGTTGAAGATAACATCGTCCACGACATCAGGAATTAGGACGCGTGCAATGCCTTTGAGGTCATTTTGGACTTGTGCAGCCTGGCGCCATCGCTTGGCGACGGGGTCATTCGAATTGGGGTTCAACGCTTGGTCGCAACTCCTGATCGATACATCCCGCACTCGCTCAACAAGCAATTTCGCGAATTCTGGAATTTCTGAATTTGACATAATTTACTTTCCTCCCCAAGGTATACGTGTTGGTACTTTTACTCCAGAAGCTATCAAGGCTTTGATCGTTTCGCGGACGGTTGCGGCGGCTCTACCTGGATCCAGACCACTCTTAATAAGAGCTCGCGTTTCTATAGATTCAACAGCGTCCCATGTCAACGGCTTCCCCTGTTTTGCATATGCGCTATATAGGGTCTTTTGAGCGCCGGTAATCTTGGAGTGCCTCAATCCGAGGGATTCTAATTCTGCATTCGGGATGGCTAAGGCGTCGTTTGGATTATATGCCGGATCGTCTTCGAATGCTTTTTTCGCAGGGATATGGTGGCCGCCATCCTCGCTATAGGGTTTCAAAGCTGTAGGTTGTGAGTTCGAGCTTTTGTCGGGAGTGCTTGAACGTCCAATGATTACCGTCGCGAATATTTGCGCTATATCAGCACCAGCGGATTTTCCCAGGTAAGTTCCGAGTACCCCCTCGCTGCCAGGATTGGGTCCGGAGCCGGGTTGAGTCAAACTGTGAACGGCGCCATAAACTGCTTCAAACGCTTCTTCCGGCGTCATTCCATGGTCAACGAGATACTTCTGCAAAGCATCAAATGCCTTACCGAATCGTTCGAGCTGAGCTCGGGTCGGATGTTGCGCTTCTGCATTGATCGAATCTACGACCGGTGCCCAAAGAGTTTTGAGTTCTTCTGCTTCAGTGACTGCCGGTTTGGTCGTCTGTTGGCTGTTATCCCGTTGTGCCTGCTTATTGCGGTCATCTACTTTAGCAGGTGCTGCTGCCGCCGGGTCGGTCCATCTGTTTCCGCCTGACAATATCGCTGTCGAAGGAGCCATTTCCATCTTCGTCCATTGCCCGCCGCCCGGCTGGCCAGCAGGGAGGCGGGGCTCATTGGGATCAAAGCCTGTATTGGCGAACGGTTTGCTGCGGTAGTAGTTCCAGAAGCCGACGTAACGGAAGGCGGCCATCGCCGGGTGACTGCGTTGGATTTCCGAGAGGCTGGAATTATCCTGCACCCCCCCGCTGCTGTTGCTCACGATCCTCCCGTGGCCCACAATAATGCCGGCATATCCATCTGCCCCCTGCTGCCAACCAGAACCGATGATGATGTCGCCGGGTGCGGCTTCGTTCATGGGCACTTGCTCGAATCGTTTGTCATGCGCCAGGGAACTCCAAAGAATAGAGGTGCTCAGGACATGTTCTGGCGGCGTATTCAAAATGATGGTCTGATTGGTCGCTTTTGTGAAGATCAGGGATACGGCCAACGCGTATTCCGGAAGGTGTATAGGTGGCCTCCCCCAAGGGTCCTTGGAGGACATGCCGATGCTCTGGAGCGCCGTTTGGGCGATCTCCATTCCTAGGACCCCTAACGCCTCTTTTCGCCCCGCATCTGTGCCAGTCCAGTGAACACCCGCAAGCTGGCCACCCGGGCGGAGCGGCTTGGCCGAGCGAGGATTTTTCAAATTTACGGCGGAGTTGTGCATGCGTCGGAATGTTTAAACATGAGCATCATAATGCTCATTATTAAGCTCGTCTAGCTAAATATTTGGAAATGACAAAAGATTTCTTGGGCTCTTCGGCGGGCCTGTATGGAAGACCGTTTGGATTTCCACAGCCTCCTTGTATTGTGAGGGGAGCGAGCATTGGTAACGTTGCTCGGCTACCCGACTGTTCCACGATTTTCCCCCGACCGAATCTGAACCATAATACGCTCAACGGTAGGGTCTTGTAAAACAAACGGTGAGGGAGGGATTCGAACCTTACCTGCTAACAGAGTAAAATGAGCCTTTTTAGAGGTTTTATGCAGTCGGTATGCGGTATTCTCGCCGACTCGCAGGCGGAAAATGTCCGTTGTCGGGATAATATGGCGGTGTGCTTGCGGGTGCATATCAGATAACGCGGTTTTGCATTCGGGCAGCTTTCCCCTCTCTTGCCGCTTTGAACCCCGGTATCAAAAAGGTCCTTGTCCTGACGGAAAAAGAACCCATTTTTCCCGTCAATACTCCGGTGAATATCCAATCGCAATCCATTGATCATCAGGTGCGTAGTCGTATCTATGGCCACGGGAGGGGTTGGGTGTTCACTCCCAAGCATTTCCAAGGCATCGGCAGCACCGCCGCCGTCGATTCGGCCCTTCGCTGGCAATTCCGTCCCTGCGCGTACGCGCGTGGCGCGTCGCGGGGATTAGATTACTCGACGATGAGTGGCTTACCATGAGCCGCTATTTCGTCCACAAAATCTCCAAGCTTATCCGAAATCACGAGTTGCACTTGGTTCTCGGCAAACATATCTCGCACGACCGGAATGGCTTCTTCGTTTGGGAATTGCGCAACGATCACTAGCTGCAAATCGCCAAGTTGGGAGTCGGGATTCTTGAAAAGCGAATGCCCTTCCACGGCCTGCACACAGGCTGCGCGTTCCAAGGAACCCATGGTTTTCTGTGTGAAGTTTACTGGTTGAATGAGATTGAATCGCCCATTTTTATAGCCGTAAGGCACTTCCATTTGTCTCTTCAACGCCGGCACATTCACGGAAACGCCGTGTTTCAGAAATGGCCGGAGACGCGAGTCCTCAAAAGCTTCGTCCAGCCTCTGCCGGAGCGGTTTCTCCGCTTGAATGGATAGTGGCTTTTGTGGTTCGCGGACGAGTTCGGCGAAAAGTGCCTCAAGGTCCTCGCTGGGATCGCTCACCCGCACCGGCTTGGGATTCGTGAGGAGCACCTTATTTCCTCGGGATTGAACGAATGTCAGGAAGGCGTCGAAGCTTAGGAGATCGCGCTCTTCCACGGAAATGCGAGACGCCAGCGCGTCTTTCATTGCGTTCAAATGCCGAATTCCGTCCGCGTCGTCTCCGAAAAATCGTCGTACGCGATGGTTTCCCGACGCCATTCTTGTGCCGATGAAATTCTGTTCCGGGCAGAGCAGTACAACGCCGACATTCACGGCTTCCTGCCGTGCCACGTCTGGGCAGTATTGGACGAGTGAGAAGTAGCCTTTGCTCATGGGTGTGACGATTTGAGGTTCAATTTAGGGTGGCCTGCAAAGAAGGGCCAATAGTCTCTGCGACGTAGGTTGCACGATTGACGATCTGATTTGCAAGCGCTGCCCGCCCTTCCGGCGATACCTCCCAAGCCAGCGGAATTTGTGCCACCACGCCCAAAACCCATTGACGGTCAATCGTAAGCAGCTTCTCCACTGCCGCTTCCACCGCCTGCCAGTGTGCCTGCACCAGGGGCTTGAATTCGGGGAAAAGCCCGAAGATTCGCTCATCTTGCACGAGGTCGATCCTGTCGATTCCCGCCGTAAGGTCACGCCCGCAATCAAAGCAGTGGGTGTGATCCATCGCGATGAGCCGGAACCGGCCATCGGGCATCTCCCTGTTGCTGAAAAAGACATTGCCCCGGTTCGGCTTCCGGAAAGCCAAGTCGGGGGGATGTCGGTCACAGTTTCGCGTCCACGTATCGAAAACCACGAGTCGTCCGATGTCCTCCGGGTTTATGAGAAGCTGCAACTCCTCTGCCGTGCCGCCCCAGGTCATGCCTGATTCCGCCCGTGAAACAAAAGCTGGTCCCAGCTGTGCGCGCTCACCGTTCAAAAAAGTGATTTCGTCCTCATCTGTCACGTTCACGATGGCAAAGTCGAAAATCGGGAGATCGAACCACCCCGCGAGATACGTTCCCACCAATTCTGCGGCGAGCAAATGTGGCCCGCCATGATTTCCCAGCGCTTTCAAGTAGCCAGGTCCGGCATCAGTTCCGACTCGCACGGTGTCCGTGGCGGTCTTCAGCGCCTCGTCTGGCCGGCGGATTTGGGTAGGTTGCCAAGGCATCGCTCACGTAGGGGAGCGCTTGTTGTAGGAAGCCGCGCTCACAGCGTCAAACATCATCGCCTTGCACCCGGCCGCCCGTAAAAATGCCCACGCGGGGCTCGTCAGGGGTGAAATTTTTGTTTACCGGTTGCCTCCCGGCCTTTCGCGACGATGTCCCTTCACCCCGAGTTCCCCACTTCCCCCTACGCCCCCCTCCTCCCGGAACAGCGGTGGTTTCCGGCTGACGAGTCCATCCGCGATACGGCATACGAGAAACTGCTTCCGCCGCTCGTGGTGAAAATCCGGCGGGAAGTCTATGCTTGGCGCAGCAAAGGATACCCCGGTGCGTCCCCGACTTCCGTTGCCTTGCTCCGGTGGTGGTTTGAAACCGACCATCTGCTCGAAAATGCCGATGGCTCCCTCTCTTCGTTCCGGTATTATTTCGCCCAGCGGGAGGCCGTCGAGACGGTCATCTGGCTGCACGATGTCAGACATGCACGCGACAAATTCGACCTGCTCCGTTTCGATGCTTCCGGCTCGGTATCTCACGGCATGTTCCCGGAAGACTGGCCGCGCTACGTGCTGAAAATGGCGACCGGGGCGGGAAAAACCAAAGTCCTATCCCTGCTCATCGCGTGGAGCTTCTTCCACAAGCTCTACGAACCCGCCTCAGAGCTTTCCCGGAATTTCCTCGTCATCGCCCCCAATATCATCGTCTTGGACCGCCTGCGGGCCGATTTTGACGGTCTCAAGATTTTCTTCAATGACCCCATCCTGCCGGACAATGGGCATGAGGGCCGGAACTGGCGCGATGATTTCCAACTCACCCTCCACATCCAGGATGACGTGCGCGTTGTCAGGGACACGGGCAATCTCTTCCTCACGAATATCCACCGCGTTTTCCTCGGCGATGTTCCAGACCCCTCGCTGGACGATGAGGACTTGCGCGACTACTTCCTCGATCCCTTCGGCCCGAAACCCTCCGGCAAAACAACCGACAGCAAAACCGACCTGGGCGAGATCGTCCGGGAAGTCGAGGAACTTGCCGTCTTCAATGACGAGGCGCACCACATCCACAATCCCCGTATGGCATGGTTCAAATCGATCCAGGACATCCACCATAGGATGCTGCAAAAGGATCGCCGCCTAACCCTCCAGGTGGACGTGACGGCCACCCCGCGCCATGACAACGGCGCAATCTTCGTCCAGACCGTTTCCGATTATCCACTCGTCGAGGCCATCCATCAAAACGTCGTCAAGCACCCTGTCCTGCCCGATGCCGCCAGCCGTGCGAAGTTGCGCGAGCGAACCAGCGCCATTTTCACGGAAAAATACGACGATTACCTCAAGCTCGGCATCGAAGAGTGGCGCAAGAGCTACGCCGAGCATGAGCCGCTGGGGAAAAAGGCCGTCCTCTTCGTCATGGTGGACGATACCCGCAACTGTGACGACGTGGGCGCTTACCTCGAAAAAATCTGTTCCGAGCTGCAAGGCGCGGTGCTCGTCATCCACACCAAGAACAATGGCGAAATCTCCGAAACCGCATCGGGCAAGAACAAGGAGGAACTCGAGATCCTCCGCAAGCAATCCAACGAAATCGACTCCTGGAAATCTCCGTTCAAGGCCATTGTCTCCGTCCTCATGCTCAAGGAAGGCTGGGACGTGCGCAACGTTACCACCATCGTCGGGCTGCGCGCCTACGCGGCGCAATCAAACATCCTCCCGGAGCAGACCCTCGGGCGCGGCCTTCGCCGAATGTATTTTGGGACGGACGCATCCGAAACCGTCTCCGTCATGGGCACGCCCGCCTTCATGGACTTCGTCGAGTCAATCCAGAGTGAAGGGGTCACATTCGAGCGGGTGCCGATGGGTGCCGGGACCACGCGGCAGGATTCTCTCATCGTCGAAGTAGATACAGACAACACCGAAAAGGACCTCGACGAACTCGACATCCCGCTCCCCAAGCTTACCCGCCGTTTTCAGCGCGATTTCAAAGACCTCGATTCGCTCGATCCTGCGGCCTTGGGAAACAAGCGATTGCCGGTCAAACCCTTCACGCCGGAACAGACCCGGGAAATCGTTTTCAAAACGATGCTCGATTCCGAGATTCACCACACGATTCAACTCGATGGCGCCGGGCCTGCGGACTACCGCTCCGTGGTGGCCTTCTTTGCCCGCCAGTTGCTCAAAGACCTCCGCCTCGTGGGTGGTTACGACGTGCTCTACGGCAAGGTGAAGACTTTTATGCGCGAGCATCTGTTCACCTCGTCGCCGGTGGACCTGGAAGACCCCGTCATTCTCCGCAATCTTTCGGAACCGGACGCCGGAAAGGTTCTTTACGACTCGTTCAAAGTTGCCATCAATGCACTCACTATTTCTGACGCCGGCACTACCCGCATTGAAGACCGCATCCGTCTTAATAATACGCGCCCCTTCCGCACGGAGCATCGCCCTTTCCTTGCGTCCAAGAAATCCATCTTCAACAAGACCGTTGGCGAGGCGCATTCCGGCGGATTCGAGCTTTCGTTCGCTGCCTTCCTCGATTCCGCGCCAGACGTGGCCGCGTTCACAAAGAACTACCTCGCGATTGGCTTTAAGCTCGATTACGTGAAAGCAGATGGTGATCTCTCCAATTACACGCCGGATTTCATCGTCCGTGACACGGCGGGCGCGGTTTGGATCATTGAAACCAAGGGGCGCGAGGAGCTCGACCTCCCACAAAAAATGGCCCGGCTGAAACAATGGTGCTCCGATGCAACCGCCGCCAGTGCCGACGAAGACGGAATTACCTACCGCTTCATTTACGTGGATGAAACAGGATTCCATAAACATACCCCGGCGACTCTTGCCGCGCTCGCCAGCAGCTTCACCGAATATCGATCCTAAGTCATGGCCCGCCCAACCGCCGAGCATTACGAACTCTCTGACGCCGAGAAGCGCGACCTAATCAAGCTTATCGAGCAGGGCAGGCCGCTGCCGGAGAAATACCGCTTCCTCCTCTTCGCAGACAAACGCGAAGTCGAACTCGTCTGGAATGGCAAGACCCGCGAAGTCTGCACGGCCATCCTCCCTTTCCAGACGCTCGAACACATTGACGAGCCCCGGAAGGAAAAGCGCGAGGAAGAGGAACTCGGCCTCGATACAGGCGGGCGGCAGGTCAAGGGCTGGACTAACAAACTCATCTGGGGAGACAACAAACTCATTCTTTCCTCCCTCAAGAGCGGAGGGCTCCGTCGCCAGATCGAAGACGCCGGGGGGCTCAAGCTCATCTACATTGATCCGCCCTTCGACGTGGGCGCGGATTTCAGTATGGATATAGAGATTGGCGGCGAGACCTTTCACAAAGAGCCGAATTTGCTGGAGCAAATCGCCTATCGGGACACCTGGGGGCGCGGTGCGGATTCGTTCATTGCGATGATTTACGAACGGCTCATTCTCATGCGCGATTTATTGCATGAGGAAGGAAGTATTTATGTGCATTGTGATTGGCGCGTCAGCAGCTACCTACATCAAGTCATTGGGGAGGTATTTGGACCGGACAATTTCCGGAATGAGATCGTCTGGAAGCGGCGTGTTGGCTCTAGCAGCTCAGTGCATGAATCCAACAGATTCGGAATTTGTACCGACGTAATTCTCTACTTTGCGCGGTCAGAGTACACTCGTCTCAACGCGCAATACAATTTGGACACAGGGGAATACAAGAAATACATTGCCGAGAAATTTACGCTCGTTGATGAAAATGGAAGACGTTTCCAAGCCGACAACCTTGGAAACCCTGCGCCCCGGCCAAATTTGATGTACGAGTTCAAGGGATATAAGCCGCCGAAGAACGGGTGGGCCATATCGCGGGAAAAGATGGAGGAGTGGGATAAGGAAGGTCGTTTATACTATCCCAAGGACCCCGAGGGTCGTATCCGGCGAAAGCGCTACCTGGATGAACTTAAAGGTATGCCGGTACAAAACCTTTGGACCGATATTTCGGAAATTAACTCCCAGGCGGCGGAACGGGTAGATTATCCGACCCAAAAACCCGAAGCCCTTCTCGAACGTGTTCTCAAGGCCAGTAGCAATCCCGGCGATCTTGTGGCCGATTTTTTTGGCGGAAGCGGAACGACCGCCGCAGTCTCGGAAAAGCTCGGACGCAAGTGGATCATAACCGACCTTGGCAAGTTCGGCATCCATACTACACGCAAGCGCCTCATCCAGGTGCAGCGCGAGCTAAAGGCGGGCGGGAAACCGTTCCGCGCCTTTGAAGTGCTAAACCTTGGCCGCTACGAGCGGCAGGCGTATCTGAACATCGGGGGAAGGCTCACCGGCAAGAAGAAGGAACAGGCTCTTGCGCGGAAGGAACAGGAATTCCGCGATTTGATTTTGAAAGCCTATCGCGCCGAGCCACTCCCGGAAACGGGTTTTTTTCACGGTAAGAACGCCGGACGGCTCGTCGTCGTCGGCCCGATCAACCTCCCGGTGGGACGGCTATTCGTGGAGGAAGTCATCACGGAATGCCGCAAACGGGGCGCTTCGCGTGTGGACGTTCTGGCGTTCGAATTTGAAATGGGCCTTTTCCCCGCCGTGCTGGATGAAGCGAGGCAAAAGGGCATTGACCTTGCCCCGAAGGCAATCCCGCCAGAAGTCTTTGACAAGCGCGCCGTGGAGAAGGGTCAGGTGCGCTTTTTCGACGTGGCCTATATCGAAGTTGCTCCGCGCTACGACAAAAGGAACACGCACGCCGTGGCTGTGGAACTTACGGATTTCTCAGTCTATTACTCGCAGGGGCTTGTCGATGCCATCGCCGCCGACCTGAAAGAAGGCAAAAGCGAAGTCGTCTGCGAACAGGGCAAGCTCTTGAAGGTAAGCAAGGACAAGGAGGGAATCATCACGCGCGAAGTGCTCACGAAGAAATGGACGGATTGGGTGGACTATTGGGCAGTGGATTTCGATTACGAGAGCCGCAGGGAAATCATCAAAGTGGCAAAAACGATGGGCGTGGAAGGCGGGCTCCCAGGTGTCGTCGTCGCGGGCGAGGAACTGCTCGAATTTGAAGAGCGCTGGACGGGTGCCTACATCTTCGAAAACGAGTGGCAAAGTTTCCGCACCCGGCAGGATCGCGACCTGGAGCTAAAATCCGCCCTGCACACGTATGCCAAGCCCGGGCGCTACACCGTGGCCGTCAAAGTCATCGACATTTTCGGCAACGACACCATGACACTCATCCCCGTAAACGTCGGATAGCCCTATGGATAATTCGATTTCGTTTCGCCGGCTCACCTAAGAGCCGGGTGAGCAGTTTTGCTGTGCTTACCGGAGGAAAAGCGCCTCACCTAAGGTGGGGCATCCCGATTGATAGCCGGAGAAAAGCATGTACCATGAAAGGGTGTCACGCGATTTCAAATATAGGGACCTCGTAATCGAAAAACCGGAATGGGAAACGGCGATGTGTTCAATTGTGGCGGTGCGATCGAAGTGCCTGGAGGAATGCGGCGCTACGTTTTGCGCGGATTTATGGCGGACGGGCTCCTTCCAGATGTTGCCGGTTGAGATCGCGTTTCAGGTTAGGAGGGACACGATTTGGCAGTGTAACGCGGCGAATGTGGTCAACGGTCGGTCGCAAGTGCACATCATGGATGTGGTCAATCAAGAGATAACGCCCGCGTTTATGGCGGCGTTCAATGCACAGGTTGAGGAGTTGGAGCGTGCGAAGAAGTCAGTGCAGAATTGGCTTCGGGTTAAGCTGGGCCTTGAGTATGTCGAGAAGATGCTTGAGATAAATGAGGAAATGCGAGAGAGCGTCGATCTGATTTTTACAGCAATCGTCCGGGAATCGTGGACGGCGTTCGAGTGTTTTGCCGCCGATGTTTGGAATGCGGGTGTCGATAATGGACCGAGTCGCGTCAAAAGCCATCCGGGTCGCAGGAGAAAGTCGTTTCAGGGTCTTGAGCCTATCAAACGAGCCTATGGAGCGGCCTTCGGGGACAAGGCGGAGAAGCTATTTGATACTGTGGCGAGTGGAGATATTGTTTTGCTCGCGGGGTTTCGTAACGTGATGTCGCATTCTCCTGGAAAGGCTACTAAATATTTTGTCGGGCTGGTGCGCGGAATGCCGGAGTTCAAGTCAATCAAGGAAGGTGATCCGGTTCTGCTGAACGGGGAACTTGTGCGGCGGCTTCGTATCGCAGGGGCGTTGCTTGGGGACGCACTTATTCATTTTGTGGACGATAGGATAACGCCACCGCCTGTTGTCCAAGCCCCGTAGAAGGAGAAACAGAAGCATATGTCAGAGAATGTTAGTTCAAATGTCCTGTTTCATTTTACGAAGTCCATGGACAATCTCAAAAGCATCCTGAAATACGGCTTTTTCCCTCATTATTGCCCCGAATACACGCTTGACGCTGCCGATGTAAAGGCGGCGAAGAAACGACTTCCGCCAAGCCGGGCCGTAGCGTTGGTGTCGTTCTGCGACCTGCCACTGTCCCTGATTCGCAAGCATCTTGACGAATACGGCGAGTTCGGCATCGGACTGACAAAGGAGTGGGGGCACAGAAATGGCGTAACTCCTGTAATTTACACGCACTCGAAAGCACAGACGCGTAAACCGCTGGTACGTCTGACCGAAGCAGCCGAGAAAGGTAGCAGCGAGGAGACGAAAAAGGATTTAATGCTTTTGGCTGCCTATACAAAGCCGTTTGCCGGTCCCGCATGGCGAAATAATAAGGTGCAGCGAAAAGTGCTGTTTTATGATGAGAGGGAATGGAGACACCTGGCCAGCACGCGGGCAAGTGAGCCTCTGTTTTTGGATCAAAAGGATTATGCCAACTATTCCAAGGTGGCGAGGTTACAATCTCGGTTTAGAAAAACGCAATCATTGCACATTTGCCCGGACGATGTGCAATATTTGATAGTTCCTCACGATGATAACATTCTTGAATTGGTTGGATGCCTAAAGAGGCTGTACGGTAAGAGGGACACTATATTAGTTACGACGGCGATTATGACGGTGAATTGCATAACGGAAGATGCTTGAACGAAAGCTTGGCCTTCGCCTCACCTAAGACTTTGCCCGGTCTTAGGTGAGGAAGGATTCAAGGAATTTGAAAGCAGCAATGATTGCCTTGGCTTTCTCCTCGCTACCGCCCTCGTCGGGGTGGTTGTCGATCATCCCGGGTCGGTACGCCTTTTTAACGTCCGCCTTGGGCATGCCATAGCCGGAATGTCAAAAGCGGTGCTTGCCTTCACCACGCAACAATGTACGATAACGAGCATGGACCATGAAATAATTTCAGTAATAGAAACCGACGATTTACATAAGGCCAACGGCCTTTGTAGAGACGGAAAATGGATTGTATTAGAAATCTACAAGCGCAAACGGCAGGTAGAGTTTTCTAAGCCCGTCGAATTTGAGGAATACCCCGTTTATATCGTGGGGGAGAAAAAGATGACTCCCGAATTCTATGGATAGGGCCTAAGGCTTTCTTCAATGGAACACCCGATCAGGACCGTAATTTACGCTGGATTAACTGGCGTAGCGGGTTCTTATATCGTACACTTCCTCACCCATCAAAGGTGGTGGAAGGAGTATAGGCTTCGTAAACTGGAGGAGCTATATGTAGCCGTCCAGAATTATCACGTCTCGGTTGCGGAATATTACACCAGGTCTGCTCTTTACATTAGACTGCCAGAAAATACGCCCGATTTACCGGAACAATTAAAGGTTCTTAATGAGCGATACCTAGACGATATGCAAAAGGAAGAGAAAAAAGCTGCTGTTGTACCAGCAATTTACCAGTTTTATTTCGGGGATTTGATCGGAGATTGGCAAGGATTCTTAGAAATTAGGGAAGCTTTGACTAAGACTAATGGGAGAGCGTTTGTTCCTCCTTCGAAGGAATGGGATGCGATACCCGCCGATGTAAAAGAAAAGGCATTAGTCGGGATTTCGGATGAAATAATAAAGGTTCATTTGCCGGCGCTAGAAGGAGCAACAAACGGCATCTTTAAGCAATTAGCCTTTCGGGCTGAATTGATAAAGAGCGAAAAACCTTGGCCGGTTAGTCAAGTTGTTAACGCATTCTGGTGCTTTCGCCAATTTCTCGTCATAAAGGTTTTGAAGAGAAAGCCAAAATGAATGGCGCAGACCATCGTGGAAAGTCGCGTTGCGGGGGGCGGTGCCGTGGGTTCCGGGTCGCCGATTAAGCGCGGGACGCCTCGACAGGCGCGAAATTTTCGCTGCCTCCCTCCCCTCGTTCTGCTCTTTGGGTCATTCCCACCTAAGACCGCGCCCCTTCGGTCGGCGGTGCTCGGCTGGCCGTTGTCTTAGGTGGGATCATTTGGAGAACGGTTTCAGGAACGCATAGGCGGCGTTTATGATGGCCGCGTGTTCATTGCTCCCGCCCTTGTCCGGGTGGGCGCGGACGATGGCGGCGCGATAGGCTGCCTTTACTTCCGCTGCCGGGATCGGGGGCTTGGGCTTCAATCCGAGAATCTCGCAAGCGAGTTTCGGCGTGGCCGTGTTGCGTTTCAAGATCGCGCCCCAGGTCGCCGGATAGGAGAGCGTTTTCCCCTGCCTCTTCGGCTTGGGCGGCGTCACTGTCTTAGGTGGGCGCGGGGCGAGGGCGGTGTTCCCGGTGGCGCGGTCAATTCCCCATTGTCGGCACCATTCGGAGAGGTTCTTGCCGATGTAAACCTTTCCGGTGCTGCCGTTCGGGTGGCTATAGTAGCCATACCAGTACGGGCCATGCTCGAAGCTGCTCCCGCCGCAGGTGCGGCAGGAGCTTTTTCCACATGCAATCTTTTCGTGCGCGAAGGTGAAATGATGCGCTGTCTTAGGTGGCTGGGCCATGGCTAACAAAGGAGCAACGTGAGGTCATGGAGCATGTTCGCGCCGCTCGGGTCGATTATGCACTCCCCGCCATACTGCGCGAGTTGGCGGCAAAGGCCGGTGGCGCGTTCGTCGGCCTGGCTCCCGCAATAGTAGGTATCAATCCGGGCGAAGATCGTTTGGGCGGTGGCGACGATCTCTTCTGGCGTCCCCTCGGTCGGGGAACCGTCCGTGATGAGGATAATGCGGGCGGGGTTGTGCTTCCTCGCAACGCGAAGGGCCTTTTCAATGTCGGTGCCAAAGGCCAAGTCCCATCCGGCAAACTCCTGCTCTTGGAAGGTGTCGAATGGTTTGACATCCCCGCCAAACTTGTAGATTCGCGCTCCCGCCTGCAACGTATGGGCGAGACTCAAGAGACATTGCCGGAGAATCTGGCGGCGGGTTGGGCCGTTCGGATCGCTCGGGTTCAAGTGGGCGCTCATGGAGCCGGATAGGTCACATAAGATCACAAGCTCGGCGTGCGAGTGGGTGACGGCGCTTTGCAGCAGTTGGATTTGGGTTTCGGTGTTCATGGTATGGTGTGGTTTATGGGTTGGTGTTGGTCGGAGACAGGACGGTGAGGATGATTTGACCGTGGGAGACTTGGGCTTGCACCTTCCCCGCGATGGGGAAACCTGCTTGCTCAAGCCAATTCCCCGCGATGCGGATAAACGGAACGCGGGAAATGCTGCGGTGGTTTTGCCGGAAGCGGCGGGAGACTGTGAAACGATGGGTTTTCATGGTGAGTAAGTGAGTGTTCGGATTACCTAAGAGCGTTCGGAAAAGTCTTAGGTGGGGCGTTGTCGGCGCGGGCGGGAGTAGGTTCCACGGCATTCCCCGTTCTTAGGTGACTAACAAGCCACGAAAGAACGATGCTATGCGATTGCGCGTTGCTCTCCGCCCTGCCAATTTTCCGGCCCCCGTAGGTTTTCGGTTTCATAAGTTGTTTCTTTTTCGAATTTGCAACTTATGGAATCGAAAACCGTAGGGGCCGGAACCTACTTCCTATCGATACGTCGATAGGAACCAATCAGAGCCGGAGGCGAACGGAATGCGGTTCGCCGGTTTCGTAGCTGCCGCCGTGACCCTTCGGGCTTTAGCAGCTTGCTGGCACGGCGGCAGCAGGCGGCGGCGTGCGCGGGGTGCGAGCGGAACGGAGTGACCCGGAGTAACTCATGTAACTCTATTTTCGTCGGTCGGTCGGGTGTAATGGTCCGTTCAGATGAACGAAATGGAAACCACCCGTGATTTTATTTGCGATGTCTGCACAGGTGTGCGGTGGCTCGCCGCTACCGGGGGGCGAACAGCTTCGGCTTCCGGCGTGGAGTCGTTGCTAACGGGGGTGCCAAGCGATGGTAGCAAGGATAGCCAGGATAGCCTTTGGGGTTGGAGACGACGCGGTAATGTCCTTCTTCGCATGAAATTACTGAACCGTGATTCCAAATGTTCAATGTTCGAACTTTTGGCCCTTGTGGGCCGAATCGTCGGCTTTCGGTTGTCTGAAAGTCGGCGGCAGTAAAATCGACCGCTTAGAAATCGAAAATCAATAATATGAGAGTTCCAAAATCGGCACCTACAAGGACCGCCTGGACATTGCAGCGCGCATTGTCCGCGCCGGGGCTTCCGCAGAGTCGGCAAATGGAGCCGCCAAGAAGTAGCGGAGCGCCAAAAGGGGACGGTCCCCGGCTTTAGCCGGGGGCCGCGCCCCTAGGCTCGTCTCAATCTACATA
>Ga0182024_10008949_pt1 | contig 20900 bp, 15 predicted proteins | sample P32metaG_FD_120480 | JGI IMG/M metagenome (GOLD analysis project Ga0182024, IMG submission 120480) | Permafrost microbial communities from Stordalen Mire, Sweden - P3-2 metaG (Illumina Assembly) | ecosystem: Environmental > Terrestrial > Soil > Wetlands > Permafrost | place: Sweden: Stordalen...
GAAGACCTTGCGCGACGTGATCAAGGAGATGGATCGCCGCTATCCCGGCCTCGGCGAGCACCTGGAAGAGGAGACCACCGTCGCGATCGACGGCGAGATCCACGAGGTCGCCTACTACCAGCCAATCCGCCAGGGCTGCGAAGTCTTCTTCATCCCCAAGCTCGAAGGCGGCTGAGCCGCTCCGGGTTATCAATGCCGCCGCGGGTGCGGCCTCCGACGTAACGACGGGAAGGCCGGCAGAGGTCCGCCAACCGTCTAACCGCGGTGACGCGAACCGCGCCGAAACTCTGATAAATAGCAAAATTCTTCTAATAGTTGTTTCATTTTATCTGAATCAATTTACAATCGCTTCCGCCGGCCTTAGCATCCGGATGGACAGGCGGAACTCAGATATGAGCGGACGCGATCCGCGGCGGCCCGGCGTTGTCGCCGAGCCGACCGAATTCACCGAATTCGCCGACACGGTGGCGAAAAATGCCCTCGATTGGCTTGTCGCTTGCGGCCGAAGAGATCGGCGGTGCTGACAATGATACTCGATGACCAGGGTTTGCACCCAACCGATGACGCGGCGGTGCAAGACCAGCCGGCGGCGGCCTCGCCCGGCGCCAAATCGACGCCCGGGCAAATCAAGAACCCCCACGCGCTGAAAATCCTCATGCTCGAGGACGAACCAACCGTTTCGAAAGAAATGCAGCGCGAGTTGCGCCGGGCCGGGCTCGATTTCACCGTAAAGCGGGTCGACAACCGGGCCGATTTCGTCGCGACGCTCGAAAGCTTCCTGCCCGACGTGGTGCTGGCCGACCATGATCTGCCCGACTTCAACGGCGCCGAGGTGTTGGCGCATGTTCGGCGCCGCCATCCCGAGATCCCGGTGGTCATGGTCAGCGACCCCCTGGGAGACGAAGCCGCCGCCGAATTGCTCAAGGCCGCCGCCAAGGACTTCGTGCTCAAAAGCAACCTGCTGCGCCTGCCGTCTGCGGTTGAGCGGGCGCTTTCGGTCGAGCAAGGCATTCGCGCCCGCAAATCGGCCGAAGCCGCGTTGCGCGCCTCCAACGCCTTGCTGCAGACGGTCGAGCGGATCGCCCATATCGGCGGCTTCGACCACGACATCGCCAGCGGAAGGATCCTCTGGTCGGAGGAAACCTACCGGATGTTCGGGGTCATTCCCGGCGAGTTCGTGCCGACCCTGGCCCGTTTTGTGGAATTCGTTCATCCGGATGACCGCGGGCGCGTCCAGGACGCTATCGACGCGAGCGTGACGCGAAACGGGCCGTTCGATAACGAATTTCGCATCCTGCGCCCGGACGGGACGGAACGGATCATCCAGTCGCGCGGCGAAGTCGTCCGCGACGAAAATGGCCTTCCCACCCGCATGACCGGGACCAGCCTCGACATCACCGAACGCAAGCAGGCCGAGGCGGACCTGCGGACCAGCGAAGAGCGCTTTCGCCTCCTCGTAGAGGAGGCACCCGACGCGATCCTCCTCTACGATGCCGATCAGGATCATTTCATCGATGCGAACCGGGCGGCCGAGCGGCTCTTCGGTTGCGGTCGGGTCGAGATCGTCAAGCATGGCCCGCAACATTTCTATCCGCCCGAACAACCCGATGCAGAGCCGGTCGGGCAGTCTTTTGCCGAGCACAACGAACGCGCCCTGGCCGGTCAGGAAATCACCTACGAGCGGCGGATTCTCAACGCCCTCGGACAGGAGCGGCTGTGTCAGGTGACGCTCGTTCGAATGCCTTCGACAAACCCGCGGCTGTTGCGCGCCAGCTTTGTCGACATTACCGATCGTAAGGAGGCCGAGCGCGCGCTGCGCCGGCTCAACCGCACCCTGAGGACACTGAGCCGCGGCAGTGAAGTGTTGGTGCGTGCCGCCAGCGAACCCGAGCTGCTGAGCGAGATGTGCCGGGTTATCGTCGAGGCCGGCGGCTATCGCATGGCGTGGATCGGCGTGGCGCAGTACGACGCCGCCAAATCGGTGATCCCCGTCGCCTCGGCCGGCGAGGTCGGGGACTACCTCGACAAGGCAAAGATCACCTGGGCCGACGACCCACGCGGGCGCGGCATGGTTGGGCGCGCGATCCGAAGCGGCGAGCCGCACACCAGTCAGAATCTCGCAGCAGATCCCGGCATGACGCCGTGGCGGGAAGCGGCGAGGAAACACGGCTTTGCGTGCTCCGTCGCGCTGCCGCTCAAAGACCATTCGGAGGTCTTCGGCGTGCTGACGATGTACGCAGCGGAAACCGACGCCTTCGATGTGGACGAACTGAAGCTTCTTCAGGAACTCGCCAACGATCTCGCCTTCGGCATCCGGTCGCTGCGCGAGCACGCCGCGCGCGAGGCGTCGGACACGCGCTGGCGCGCCAGCCTCGAAGCCACGGTCGGCGCGATCGCCAGTACCGTAGAGACGCGCGATCCCTATACCGCTGGGCACCAGGAGCGCGTCGCCAGGCTGGCCGACGCGATCGCGCGCGAGCTAGCCCTGCCGGAGCAGCAGATTCAGGGGCTTTATCTCGCCGGCATCGTCCACGATGTCGGCAAGATCGACATCCCAGCCGAGATCCTCAACAAGCCCGGCAAGCTCTCCAAGCTCCAGTACCAGCTGATCCAGGCGCATGCCGAGGCGGGGTATGACATCGTCAAGGGCGTCGACTTCCCGTGGCCGATCGCCGAGATGGTGCGGCAACACCATGAGCGGCTCGATGGGTCGGGCTATCCCCGCGGTCTCATGGGCGATGCGATCCTTCCGGAAGCCAAGATCCTCGCCGTCGCCGACGTGGTCGAGTCGATGATGTCGCACCGGCCGTACCGGGCCTCGCTCGGCATCGAGGCGGCGCTGGCGGAAATCGAAGAAGGCAAGGGCCGGATCTACGATCCGGCGGCGGTCGAGGCCTGTACCGCGCTGTTCAGGCAGAACAGGTTCACTTTCGAATGAGGAGAACACCGTGCTAGCAAAAGACGCCGAGGGTGAGATCGTGCGCAATCCAAACCCCCTGATGCTCCCGTCGAACACGACGGTGGTGCAGGCGGCACGGCAGATGGAGAGCCAACACGTCAGCGCGGTTCTGGTGACCGAAGACGATGCCGACGTCGTGGGTATCTTCACCGGACGCGATGCCGTCGCCCGCGTCCTGGCCAGAGGAAGAGACCCGGTCAAAACGCCACTGGCCGACGTCATGACTTACAACCCTGTCGTTGTAACCCCCTTCGACACCGCAATCGAGGCGCTGCGCTTGATGCAGAGCGCGCATTGTCGTCACCTGCCGATCGTGAACGACGGGAGGGTCGTCGGGCTCATTTCGCGCGGCGATTTTCGCAGCGCCGCACAAGAATTCCTCGACGAGTGACCCAGTCCGTGTGGGAAGCCATCGCATGGGGCGGTGGCGGGCGGACGGTGGAGTGCCGCCAATCGGCGCCATCCTCGCGCCCGACGGATCTGAGGGGGAGCATCAACCGGTGGTGCGGACGGCGGGAGTCGAACCCGCACTCCCGTGAGGGAACCGGATTTTAAGTCCGGTGCGTCTGCCGTTTCGCCACGTCCGCGATATTCGACCTAATCCTCGGCCAGTCCTTCCTGCGGGTCGCCGCCGAGGGTGCGGATCAGCGCCTTCAGCTCGGCGATTGCCGCGGCGATCCGCTCACGGTCGGTGCCGCGCACCACCAGGGTGACGCCGAAATCGCTGCGCCGGAAATACGGGTACGAGCCGATTTCCAGATCGCCGTAGCGCTCCTGCAACAGGCCGAGATCCTTGGCGATCGTGCCCTCGCCGAGGGTGCAGCTGACGCTGCGGCTCAAGACTTTCGCGCCGCCCTTCAAGCGATGCTTCAGCTCGTTGAAGATCGCCTGCATGATCTGCGGCACCCCGGGCAGCACAAAGACATTCTCGATACGGAAACCCGGTGCGCGCGAGATCGGGTTGGGCAAGAGAACCGCGCCTTCCGGTACCTGCGCCATGCGCAGACGCGCCTCGTTCAGCCCGCCCGGCGGGTAATGGCTTTCGAGGATACGCTTCGCCTCGGGATGGAGGATGAGCGGGACACCGAACGCCTCAGCGATAGAGGCGGAGGTGATATCGTCATGGGTCGGGCCGATCCCGCCGGTGGTGAAGACGTAATCGAACTTGGCCCGCGCCTCGTTGACGGTTCTGATGATGGTCTGCGCATCGTCGGGGATGACCTGCGCCTCGCGCAGCCGGATTCCGGCTTCGTTGAGGCCTTGCGCGAGAAACGCCAGGTTCGCGTCCTGGGTGCGCCCGGAGAGGATCTCGTTGCCGATGATCACGACGCAGGCGGAAACCATCTCGGGCGCCGGGCCGGCCTCATTCATCGGATCCTCCGGGTCGCTCTTGGGTTCGCCATTCGCCACGCCCCTTCATAGGCAAAACCGCAAACCGGCACAACAAGGCGCGCCGGGGCGGCGCCGCCACCCCGCCCTTCCCTCCCCCAGTCGAGGGAGGGTTAGGGAGGGGGGAGGATTGTCCCGGACGGGCCGGCTTCCCACCTTCCGGTTGGAGGCGGCGAGGCGACCGTTGCCCGCGTCGCGGGATCGGATTATCACCTCAGGGCACGGCTACGGCGCCGCGCCGGTCGGAGAATAGAGAGTACTCGGTCATGCAGCAGGACCTGATGCCAGGCCTGGGCCGCGCAAGCGGCATGCCGCGCAGCGGGCAGATCAAGATCCACGGCCCGGACGCGTTCGAAGGGATGCGTCGGGCAGGCGCGCTCGGCGCGGCGACGCTCGATTTCATCACCCCTCATGTGCAGCCCGGGGTGACGACCGGGGAACTCGACCTCTTGTGTCATCGCTTCATCGTCGATCACGACGCGATCCCGGCGCCGCTCAATTACCGCGGCTTTCCGAAATCGGTTTGCACCTCGATCAACCACGTGGTCTGCCACGGGATCCCCGGCGATCGGCGCCTCATGGACGGCGACATCCTCAATATCGACGTCACTGTCATCCTCGACAGTTGGCACGGCGACACCAGCCGGATGTTCTTTATCGGCGATCGCATCGGGGTCAAGGCGCGAAAGCTCGTCGAGGTTACCTATGACGCCATGATGCGCGGCATCGCCGTCGTCCGGCCGGGGGTGCATATCGGCGCGATCGGGGATGCGATCCAGCGCTATGCCGAAGGCCACCGTTATTCGGTGGTGCGCGATTTCTGTGGACACGGGGTCGGGCGCGTATTCCACGACGCCCCGTCGATCCTGCATTACGGCCACCCCGAGGACGGGCCGGCGATGCGCGAGGGCATGTTCTTCACCGTCGAGCCGATGATCAATGCCGGGCGCTTTGAGGTGAAGGTGCTGAGCGACGGCTGGACCGCGGTCACCAAGGACCGTTCGCTATCGGCCCAGTTCGAGCACACGGTCGGCGTGACCGCGACCGGCTACGAGATCTTCACGATCTCGCCCTCCGGCCTGCACCGCCCGCCTTATGATCTCACCCCTCGGGTAGAAAATCCTCGGTCAGAATCTGCTCGGGCGTAAACGGGCAATCGGCGGGGAAGGTCGCCTCCGGAAGGTTGGTTTCCTCAGTGGCAGCGGTGCGGGCCCTCCTGTAGGCGCGGCCCAGGGCCTCAGCAACCACTGGTCTAAGGCTGGGCGAATCCTCTAAAATCAGTTCGATCTGATCTCGCTGCTCTCGGATGGTTGCCCGCCAACCTGCTGACCGGGCGTCCGGCTGAAAGTGCCACTTTAAGAGGTGGGCCAACAAGACGATTAGACGACTGCGGATCTCCCGTCGGTCGCTGCGTCCCACGCTCTCAATCTCCTCGGCCAGGTTTAGTGCATCGAGTTCCACAAGCTCTCCTGCACGCAGGAGTCGAGCCTGTTCCTCGGTCCAAGCGAAGAAATCGAGGTCATACGCGATGGCGTTCCGGGGCATGGGCTAAGCTCCAACCACTGGCGCTCTACGCAATATACACCCCTACGGCGCGAGCCGCACGATGGCCCGCGCGCTGCGCCCCTTGGCGTCGATGACGGTCAGCCGGACGAAGCCATTTTCGGCGGGCTGCCAATAGAGTGTGCGCCGCGGCTGGGCGGCCGGCAGCGGCCGGCCATCGACGAGCCAGCGCAACGGCCCCTTCCCGCCGGCCGCTTCGAGCGGCAGCGCCGCGCCATCCCAGGCGACGACCGCGCCATCGGGCGGATAGAGGATCTTCGGGCCGCCGGCTTCGCGTCCCCTGCCGGCCGCGAGCGGCGCCGGGTCGAGGCGGCGCAATGCCGCAGGCAGGTCCTGATGGCTGACCCGCAGGACGCCGGGCGGCGGCTCGGGCGCGATATCCGGCGGCGCGGGACCGAGCAGGTCGGCGATCTTGAACATGACCGGGGCCGCCGTCACCCGGCCGCTGCGGCCGGGCAGCGGCGTGCCGTCGGGCCGCCCGGCCCACACCGCGATCGTCACCCGCGCATCGTAGCCGACGGCCCAGGCGTCGCGAAACCCGTAGGAGGTCCCGGTCTTGAAGGCGAGATGGCGGCCGCGCCCAACCTCGGCCGGCAGCATCCCGGGCGGCGCGGGCGCGTTGCCGAGGATGTCGGTGACGTACCACGCGGCGGCGGGGCCGAAGATCGCCGTCCCGCGTACCGGCGGATCGTCGGCGCGGCTGCGCAGCGGGGCGATCTCGCCGCCCTGCGACAGCGCGGCATAAAGCGTGGCGAGGTCGTAGAGCGAGATGCCGGCGCCGCCGAGCGCGATCGCGAGCCCGGGCTCGGCTTCCGGTGTCGGTAGGTGCAGGCGGATCCCGGCGGCGGCGAGGGCGCCGGTAAACCGGCTGGGTCCCAGGCGATCGAGCACGGCGACGGCCGGCACGTTGAGCGAATATTGCAGCGCCTCGGCAGCGCTGACCTCGCCCTGGAAACGCCCGTCGAAGTCGCCTGGCGCATAATCGCCGAAATGGCGCGGCCGGTCGTCGAGCACGGTCTGCGGATGGATGATCAGGCGATCGAATGCCATCGCATAGATGAAGGGCTTCAAGGCCGAGCCCGGCGAGCGCACGGCGCGCGCCATGTCGATCGTGCCGTGACGCTGGATGGCGGAAAAATCGGCGTTGCCGACATAAGCGATGACCTCGCGCGCGCGGTTGTCGACGACGAGCGCAGCGAGCGTCGCCTGGGGATCGAGCGCGGCGGCTTCGCGGGCGAGCAATGCCTCGACCTGGCGCTGCAGCATCGGGTCGATCGTCGTGCGCTGCACCGGCGCCAGCGGCTCGGCCGCGCGCAATGCCCGCGCGAGATGCGGGGCATGAAACGGCAGCGCCCGGCGGCGGTCTGGGACGGGCTCGGCGCGGGCCTCGGCGAGGAGCTCTTCCGAGATGACCCCGCGCGCCCGCATCCGCTGGAGGACGGCGTCTCGCGCGAGCCGTGCTGCCTCGGGATGGCGGTCCGGTCGCAGACGCTCCGGCGCGCGCGGCAGCGCCACGAGGAGGGCCGCCTCAGCGGGCGACAGGTGGCTCGGCTCCTTGCCGAAATAGGCCAGGCTCGCGGCCCGGACCCCTTCGAGATTGCCGCCGAACGGGGCCAGGGTCAGGTAGAGCGAGAGGATTTCGTCCTTGCCCCAGCGCCGCTCCAGGCCGAGCGCCTCGGCCATCTCTATGAGCTTTGCCGAGACGGTGCGCGGCCGTCGCTCCAACAGGCGCACGGCCTGCATCGTCAAGGTCGAGGCGCCGGAGACAACGTGACCGCTGAGCACGAGCTGGCCGAGCGCGCGCAACGCGGCGACCGGGTCGATCCCGGGGTGCTCGGCGAAACGCCGGTCCTCGGCCGCGATCAGCATGCGGCGGTAAACCGGGTCGACCGCATCCACCGTTACCGGCAGCCGCCATTTGCCGTTGGTGGAGAGAAACCCGCGCAGCATCGATCCGTCCCGCGCCAGCACCAGCATCGACAGGCTGCGGCTGCGCTCGAGGGTGGGAGCCGGGAGGGCGAAATAGGCGGCGGCAAGGGCGGCTAACACGATGAGGACCGCGCTTAGTGCGCTACGCCGGTAGCCCCCACCCCAACCCTCCCCCGCTTGCGGGGGAGGGAGTCGCGCTGCGGACCCCTCCCCTGCCTGCGGGGGAGGGTGGGACCCGCGGCGAAGCCGTGGGAGGGTGGGGGCTATCGGCGAGACCACAGCGCGGATGTCACCTTGCCTGCACGCTGAGCGAGCCGATCGCGGTGCGGCCGGTCGTCTCCGGCTCGTACATATCCTCGACGACGAGCGCGGGATATTTGAACTCCCCCGGGGTGACGGCGCGCACGACATAGGCGAGCGTGAAGTCGCTCGTGCCCTCCTTCAGGTCGAGGGCGGCGACGTAGCGGTCGTCGCGCTCCTCGGTATAGGCCGTATCGGTGAGGTCCTTGAGCCACGGGTAGCTCGCCGCGGATTGGTCGCCGAGCGAGGCGATGGCGATCTCGAACCCGGCCGGAAGCAGGTCGACGACCAGGGTCCGCGCGGCGCGCGCCGCGTCGGTTCGCTTGCCCTTGACGACGACGACGAAGAGATCGGTCTGCCGCACCTTGGTCAGATCCGCCAGCGAGCCGTCTGCCCGAAATATCCATCGCCCGGCCCAGTAGCCGCTGCTTTCGGCCGGCAGATCACCGCGCGGAATCCCGGTCATCGAGACCGTGCGCCATGCCGGCGCGGTGCCGCGATTGGCCACCGCAAGCGGCGCCGCGCCGCTGCCGAGGGCGCGCCGGAAATAGAGCGGCTCCTTCTTCTGCTGTGCGGCCGCATCGCCGATTGCGATGGTCATCTCGCCGCCGGTGGCGCGCACCGCCGCTTCGGCCGCCATCAAGAGCCAGGCCTCTTCCTGCGTGCTGGTCCGGCTTGTATGGGCGAAGAGCTCGGCGATCCGGTCCATGATTGCGGTCAGCCGCGGCTCTACCCCGGGGTTGTCGCCGGCGAAGGCGAGCAGCCCGGCGCTGTCGCGCAAATCGCTGCCGTAGTCGATGTAGCGCAGGCCCGGGGATCGCTTCGGCGGCGGGAGAAGCGCGGTCGCATAGGCGGCGCTGGCGCGCGGCATGTCGCCGTAGGCGGCCAGCGCCGCGGCGACTTGAGCCCGGGCGAGCGGGGTCGGCAGCTCGGCGAGCTCGGTGTCGTTGAAATAGCGCAAGGCGGGCAGTTCGCCGGCCCCTTGAGCGAAGTTAGGATGGGCGCGCGCCAGCACATAATGCGCGTAGGCCATCGCCGGCAGGTTTTTGGCGTCGGTGCTCTGCTGGCGGACAAAGTCGCGCAGCCAGCCGAGCGCCGCCGTGAGCGCGTAATCCGGCACCGCCTTGCCATGCTCCTTGGCGCGCAACAGGAAGTCGGTGGCATAGGCGTCGAGCCAGGGAACCGTGTCGTCGCTGTCGCTCCACACCCCAAAGCTGCCATCGCCGCGCTGCAGCTCGACGATGTGGCCGATCGCGCGATCGAGCGTCGCCGCCGGCGAAAAGCCGGGATCGGTTCGCCACAGCCCGGCAACCGCGTCGACATAGAGGAGCGGCAGGGCGCGGCTCGTCGTCTGCTCGAGACAGCCATAGGGATAGCGGTCGAGCGCCCGCAACAGGCCGGGGACGTCCCAATCCGGGCGCGGGCTGACGGTCAAGAGCGCTTCCGCCGTGCCGGGGAGGAATTCGTCGGCAGCGCCGTCGTCGAGCGTGATGCTCTGGCCCGGTTCGAGCCGGGCGACAAAGCGGCGCAGCTGATAGGCCTGCGCCGGCCGCACCCCGAGCGTGAAATCGCGCGCGATGCGCAGATCGTTGGGGCCGGTCAGTTCGAGATGGAGGGCGACGTTTCCGGTCGTCGTCGCCACTAACGGGAAGGCGCCGTTGAAGCCCTGGCCCGGCATCAGCGGGATCGCACGCTCGACCGGCGCGGCGAATGCGCCGGCGCCGTCGGCGGCGAGCTTCAGCTGGTAGTCGCCTCTCGGGCCTTCGAGATTATTGATGACGAGCCCGATCTGCGCGGTGTCGCCGGGCGCCAGAAAGCGCGGCAGCGCGACCATCGTCACCACCGGATCGCGCACCGTCACCGCGCCGCTCGCGGAGCCGAGCTTGCCCCCCGAAAACGCCACCGCCATCAGGCGGAGCTGGCCCTGGAAATCGGGAATGTCGAAGCGCACCGTCGCGGCGCCGCTGTCATCGAGCCGAAGGATCCCCGAATAGAGCGCGACGACGCGGCTGCTTTTGTCGGGGAGGCCGGCGACCGAGCGCCGGGCGAACTGATCGCCGCCGCTGCGCAGGATTCCGACGCCGCCGGCGCCCGGATCGATCAGCCTGCCGTAGAGGTCGCGCAACTCGACCCCCAGCTGGCGCTTGCCGAAATAATATTTCTCCGGCGCCGGGCTCTCGAACTCGGTCAGCTTCAGGACCGCCTCGTCGACCGCCGCGAGCGTGACATACGCCTCCTCGCCCGGTGTGAGGCCGGCGACCTTTACCCCGATCTCAACGGGACCGCGCGGCCGCGCCACGTCGGGCGCGGCGAGCGCCATGGACAGCGTCTTCGGGCTCGCATCGATGCCGAGCCAGGCGACCCCGACCGCGCGTCCGGGCCCCCGCGGCCCCGGTGCCTGGCCTGGTGCCTGGCCTGGCGCGGGCGCTGCGGTGTTCTGCGGGCGATAGGCGGTTACCAGCGCGTAGACGCCACTGCCCCACGCGGCGTCGACCGGGATCTCGACCACCGCCCCCTCGAGCGGCAGTTTGACCGAGCGCAGCGCGAGGATTCGGTCGGAGGCAATCGCCAGCTCGGCTTTGCCCGCGAACGGTGCCTTGATCATCAGCCGCGCAGTGTCGCCCGGCTGGTAGCTCGCCTTGTCGAGCGTCGCTGTGAGCTTGTCGGGGACGTCCGGCAGCGCCCCGTCGACCCACCAGCCGACATGAAAGCGCAGGCTCGTCTGGGCGCCGCTCGCGCCGTCGACGACTTCCCAGCGATATTGCCCGGCGGGCAGCCCCCGCGACAGCGTCCCCAGGCTGTCGGTGGCGATGTCGATCAGGCCGGTTTCGAGCGGCTGATCGCGCACCAGCGCCTTGTGCCGCCACGAACCGTTGACCGAGTACCAGGAATATTCCGCGGTCTCGCGCAGCAATTCCCAGCGCAAGCCCTTCGCGGCGACGCGCTTGCCGTCGCCGTCGAGGGCGATGATCTCGAGGCTCGCCGGCTGCCCCTCGGGGACCGCGTCATCGCCCGCCGGCGAACGCAACCCGATCGCCAGCGGTCGGGTCCGGATCGGCCGGGTCACGGTCTCGCTGACCGCGCGCCCGCTCGGCTCGAAGACGCTGACCCGGATCGTCGCGGCGAGCGGCTTCGTAAGGTCGGGCAGATCGGTGAGGTCGAGCGTTACGCTCGATTGCCCGGCATCGTCGGTCGCCGACGTATCGAGGTCCTTGCGGTCGCCGGCATATTCCTCGTTGGCGAGGCCGAAATGAAAGCCCGGCTCGTTCGGGTAGGGGGCTTCGTCCGGCGCGATCGTCGCCTGGGCCTCGACCGCGAGCCCCGCCCCCGGGGCGCCGTAATAGTAACGCGCCGTCGCCGTCACCGGAAACGGCTCGGCCGGCCGGATCGGCCGGTCGGGGGCGGACAGCTCAAGTTTGAGCTGCGGCGGGACGAAATCCTCGACGCGAAACTCGGCGCTGCCGATCGCCGGTGCTTTGGGATCGAGTTTCAGCTCGACCTGCCAGGTGCCGATGCGCGCATCGCGGGCCAAGGAATAGGTCTCGGCGAAGCCGCCGAGCTTGCCGCCGGTCAGCTGGCGGCGATCGACCTCGACGCCGTCCGGCCGCAACAGGCGCAAGGTCAGCGGCAGGTCGCCGACCGAAGCGGCCTTGTCGTCGCGCACCAGCAGGGTCAGATGCACGCTCTCGCCCGGCCGGTAGATGCCGCGATCGGTATAAAGGTAGGAGTCGACCGGACCGGGCTGCGGCCGGCCGCTGACCCCGCGGTCGGACAGGTCGAAGGCGGCGCGGCCGACTTCGAGGAAATTGAAGTCGCCGCCCGTGGCGCCATTGGCCGGCCCGTTGGCGATGATCGCAAACGGCTCGTCGCCGCCGCTGCCGTGCAACAGACCGCCGGGAATCCGGGCCAGCCCATCGGCATCGCTGGTGAGCGACGCCAATTCGCCGTTGTTGCGCGCATAGAGGCGCAGCGTGACGCCGGCGATCGGCTTTGCGTCGGCGAGCGAGCGCACCGCGACGGCCATCCCGTCCGTGCCCTTATAGGTGCTGAGGCCGAGATTGGAGACGAGCACCCAGTTGGCTACCGGCTGGCTCCCGTCGCCGGGTTTCGAATCGGGAAGGTCGACGACCGCCAGGTAAACCCCGGGGCCCTTGTCCTTCAGCAAGGGAGCCAGCGGGATGGCGGTAACCACCGGTCGGTTGCGTTCGCCGGTAATCATCATCTCGCCCTGCCAGACGAGGCTGCCGCTCTGGCTGATCAGCTCGTCGACGCTCTCCGGGTCGAAGTTCATCGTCAGCTTTTCGCCATTGATGCTGGGGACGAGGTTGCGCTCGTTGATCCGCACCAGCCGCAGCTTCACCTTGTCGAGATTGATCGTGGTAACCGGCAGCCCGGTCGTCCCCTCGCGCGGCAACACGTACCCGGTGCCGGAAAAGCTGATCGCCGACTTCCTGTCGGGCACCACGACCCTGCCCTTCCAGCTCTCCTTTGTCTTCTCGCCGGTGACCGCCGGAAACCCGGCGAGCAGCTCGACCTCATAGGTCTCGCCGTGCTTCAGCCCATCGAGACACAGCGTGTCGCCGCGAGCGGTTACAATGCCGGCGAGGTCGGGCGTCGCGCGCACGAAATCGCCGTAAGAAATATCGGCCGCAGTCGCGATCTTCTCGTTGAAGCGCAGACAGGCGCGCGGCGCATCGGCTTCGGCCGCGATCTCGACCTTGGTCACCCGGAACTGGACGAGCCGGCGCAACTGATCGACCCGCTCGGCCACGTTGGCGGAGCGGGTGAGGAGGAGCCCGGCCTCGAAGACGGCGAGCGCCTCTTTCGGCTTGTCATGGCGGTCGAAATCGCGGCCGATCAGGAAGAGGGCTGTGCCGCGTTCGACCGGATCCGATGATTTCTTGTAGGCGTTGTAGGCGCTCGCCGGGAAATGGTCGTCCTGATGTTCGGCCTGGGCCTGGGCGAGGCGCAGCCAGATGAGGCTGTCATCGGCGCCATGGGCGATGGCGCGGCTGAAATCGTCGATCGCCTGGGGGTAGCGATCGGCGCGGTATTCGGCATCGCCGTCGCGGCGCAGCCGGGCGATCAGCGCCGGCTGCTTCTTGGCGGCGGGAATGCTGTCGATCAGCTCCTGGCGATATTGCGCCGCCGCGTCGGCCAATTCCTTCGACTGGTACTCCTGTGCCGACGCCGGCGCGGCGAACAGAATTGCGACCAACAGTGAAAGCGCGCGCAGCATCATTGCCCCCAAGACTCCGGCCCGCGGTCGAAAAGCTACCAGGCCTCTTGGGCGACCGGAACGAGCGGCAGACCGGCAGCATGCCACGCATCGCGCCCGCCGCGATACCAGTGGACGTTGCGATAGCCCAGCTTCACCGCGCGCAGCGCGGCGTTGTATGACAGCCAGCAATGCGAATCGAGGCAATAGGTTACGATCATCGCGTTCTTGTTGCCTTGCGTCAGCGCTTCAAGCTTGCGCCGAAGCCGCTCCTGAATGGCATCGCTGAAGCCGTTGCCGCGGCCGGCGCCAAACAGCCAATGGGATCCGGCGATCGCGTCCGCTCCCTCATTGGCATAAAGCAGCAGCATCGGCTGGCGTGCCTGCAGGGCGCTGTAGAGCCGCGCCGTCATCATCGTTGTCGCGCCGGGTACGACGAGCGGCGTCGGCGCATGCGGGGGTCCCTGATGGACGATCTCCTGCGGCGGGACACCGAAATCGCCGACTTCATTAGCAAAGCCCGCGGCTCCCGGATCGGACAATTGCGCAGACGCCGGACGCGTGACCGAGAGCAACACGCAGAGAGCGAGACAAAGAGATCGGAGCATTGACCACCTCGGTCGGCTTGATGGTGAGAGACGGGCTGGCCGTGCTGCGATCGGGCTAGCCCTCGACCTGACCGCTTGAGCCGCGCGCGTGACCTGTGCACTGTGCCGGCATCTGGCAGCCATTCCAATCGGAGACTCACCCATGCAGATCGGTTTTGTCGGCCTCGGCATCATGGGGCGGCCCATGGCCCACAATCTGATGAAGGCCGGGCATCGGCTGTTCGTTTACGGCAAGCGCACCGTGCCGCCGGAAATCCGCGAGGGTGCAACCGTCTGCGACACCCTCAAAGCCGTCGCCGAAGCGGCCGAAACCATCATCATCATGGTGCCCGACACACCGGATGTGGAGAACGTGCTGTTCAGCCCTGAGGGGGTTGCCTCCGGCCTCGCGGCGGGTAAGACCGTCATCGACATGAGCTCGATCTCGCCCATAGAAACCAAGCGGTTCGCCGCCGAGATCGCCGAGAAGGGCTGCGACTATGTCGACGCGCCGGTCTCGGGCGGAGAGGTCGGCGCCAAGGCGGCCTCGCTGACGATCATGGTCGGCGGCACGCAATCCGCCTTCGACCGGGTGAAGCCCTTGTTCGAGCTGATGGGCAAGAACATCACCCTCGTTGGCGAGGTTGGCGCCGGGCAGACCACCAAGGTCGCCAATCAGATCATCGTCGCGCTGACCATCGAGGCGGTGGGCGAAGCATTGCTGTTCGCCTCGAAGGCCGGCGCCGACCCGGCAAAGGTGCGCGAGGCGCTGATGGGCGGGTTCGCCTCCTCGCGCATCCTCGAAGTTCACGGCGAGCGGATGATCAAGCGCACCTTCGACCCCGGCTTCCGCATCGAATTGCACCAGAAGGATCTGAGCCTCGCGCTGTCGGGCGCCCGGGCGCTCAACCTCTCTTTGCCCAACACCGCCACGACGCAGGAGCTGTTCAACGCCGCCGCCGCATTGGGCGGCAAGGGCTGGGACCATTCGGGCCTCGTGCGCGTCCTCGAACACCTCGCCGGGCACCAGGTGGCGAAGGGATAGGAGCCGCCCCTTCCCTCTCCCGTGGTGCGGGAGAGGGGCTTCAACTCAGCGCAGATCGAGGAACTCGATCCAGTTCGGCATCTTGCCCATCGGGTATTGCTTCACCGGATCGAGCGCGCCGTCCCCCCGGATTGCGTAGACCGTCATCCGGTTGGAATCGAGCCCGACCGACAACAGAAACCGCCCGCGCGGGTCGATCGCAAAGCCGCGCGGCGTGGTTTCCGTCGGCCAGCGTCCGATCGAGGACAGCGTCCCCTTCGCGGGGTCGATGCGAAACCCGGTGAGCGTGCTGGTCCGGCGCTCGCTGCCATAGAGGAAATGCCCGTCCGGGGTGACGTGCAGATCGGCCGCCGCGATCGGCCCCTTGTAGTCGGCGGCCAGCATGTCGACGAATTGCAGCTCGGTGAGCCTGCCGTTCGCCTGGTTGACAGCATAGGCGCCGATCGTCGCGGTGGTCTCGGTGATCAGGTACAAAAACCGCCCGCTCGGGTGAAACGCGAGGTGACGCGGGCCGGCGCCCGGTTTTGTCGTGATCTCGGCCGGGGTGTTCGGCGTCACTCTCCCCGTCGCCGCGTCGAACCTCAGCTGCAGGATGATGTCCTGGGCGAGGACCGGGCAATAGACGTGCATATTCGAGGCGTCGACCACCACGCAATGCGCCTTCGGCCGGTCCCTCACGATCTGGTTCGGCGGCGCCTTCACACGGCCCTCTGCGTCGATCGGGTTGATCGTCAGCTTGCCGCCGGGATAGGACGCGCAGAGGAGCCAACGCCCGGTCCGGTCGGTCGTCATGTAGGCCATGCTGTCGTCGAGCGGCGCATTGCCGAGATGCTTCAGACGCCCGCTCGCCCGGTCGATCGCGAAACTCGCCGCGGTGAAGGGCTCGCTGCGCAGCGCGGCGTGGAGAAACCGGCGATCGGGACTGAGCGCCATCGGCATGCTGGTCGGCGCCGGCTTGTCGGTGCCCGGGACCGCAACCGTCTCGATGAGGGCGAGATCGCCGCTCTCCCGGTTCATCGTCATTACTTGGATTTCGGGGCCGCCGGCATTGGAGACATAGACGATAGTGTCCGACGTGCCCTCTGATGTGCCCTGCGCCATGGCGCTCACCGCTGCAGGCCGCGGACGGCGCGGGCGGCCGGGCGCTCGGCGCAGCGCTTCAGCCAATCGGCCGCCTTGGGGACATGGCTGAAATCGATCCGCGCCGGCCGCGCCCAGGCGAGGATGCTCGCGACATTGAGGTCGGCGACGCTGAAATGCTCGCCCAACAGGTAGGGCGAGCCGGCGACCGCGGCGTCGAGCACCATCAGCGGCCTCCCGAGCTGGCGTTCGCTTTCGTCGGCGAGCGCGGCATCGCGCTGGTCCTCGGGGAGGATCGCGCGGTTGAACATCGCGGTCAGCACCGGGCGCTCGATTTCGGTCATCCCCCAGAAACTCCATTGCCAGGCCCGCGCCTCGTCCTCGAACAGTATCGGGTAGAGGGCGCCGCGCCCGTATTTCTTCGCGAGATAGAGGTTGATCGCCATCGACTCCCAGAGGATCACCCCGTCATCGTCGATCGTCGGCACGTGGCCGTTGGGGTTGATCCTGAGGTATTCGGGCGTGCGTGTCCCGTTATTGGCAAAATCGATCGGGATATGCTCGTATTCGAGCCCCAGCTCCTTCGCCATCCATAGCGTGCGAGAGGCGCGCGAGCGCGGAACGCCGTAGATCTTCAGCATGCCCCTGATCCTTTGCGGTGAGGTGTGCCCGAGCCTCGCATGATGGCCGGCACGGAGCAATCGCCTGCTTCCCCTATTCTCTTTTTCAAAGTCATTCTAAATTGTCGTCCCGGCGAAAGCCGGGACGACATTTAGAGGACGGCATGCCGCACAGTGTGGAGACGGTTACGGTTGCCGGCGCGACGATCCGCCTGTTCCGCGGCGGGCCTACAGGAGCAGGTGCACAGAAGCTGGTGTTCCTGCACGGCGCCGGCGGTCATACCGGGTGGATGGCGTTCCTCGACGAATTGGCAACGCGGTTCGACGTATTCGCCCCGGAGCACCCCGGTTTCGGCCAGTCGGACGACCCGCCCTGGCTCGATGCGGTCGCCGATTTGGCATTCTTCCACCTCGATCTCCTAAAAGCGCTCGGGCTCGACCATGTCCATCTAATGGGAACCTCGCTCGGCGGCTGGGTCGCGGCCGAAATGGCGGTGCGCAACACCGCCCGTCTCGCCAGCCTCACCCTCATTGGCGCGGTCGGCATCACCGCCGACGGGGAACCCATCCCCGACATCTTCCGCATGCCGGACGCGGAGAATTTGCAGCGGTTCTACGCGGACCCCGGGCGCGCCGAGCGCCGCCTCGCCGACCTCGCCCGCGCTGACATGAGCGCCGTCGCGAAAAACCGCGCGACCGTCACGCGCCTCGCCTACCGCCCGCGCTTCCACAACCCGGATCTGCCCAAATGGCTGCACCGGGTCGACGTGCCGACCCTCCTCGTGTGGGGCGCCGAAGACGGCCTCGTGCCACCCGAATTCGGCGAGGCCTACCGGGCGCTGATCCCCGGCGCGCGGCTCGTCGTGCTGCCCCACGCCGGCCACGCCCCGTTCGACGAACAGAAGGACGCGTTTCTGGCCGCCTTCCGCGATTTTGTCGCCACGATCTAAAGTTGAGCAAAAGGACATGGGTCCTGGCAAATTAGAAAACCCAGCCTTCTTCTTCCATAAATTCCTCAAGTGAAAAGCACCTCACTCCAAAATGCCTACATATATTTGGTATTTTAACGCTATTTGGCCTAAATTGCTCCACTGTGACGACTGTACGATCCTCTACCGCTGCTTTCGCAATCACGAATGGATCAGCGTTCTTCCCACCTCTGAGAATTTTCCGCAATTCGATATTCTGTTGAAAATGAGCCACGCCGTATATGCGCGCAACGAATTGGCCCTCAGCCGCGTTTGGTGTTGCGAAAACCGCCCGGTTCCGTGCCGCCCAGTCGCGAAGGCTCTGGGTAGCACCGTCTTCAATCTCTCGTAGCACCTCTCGGGTTGACACAATGCGGCGGTCACCGACCAGACCATCGAAACGGACCCACAGGCTCGGGAAGCGCGCACGGTAGAAATTCCTAAATAAGGTTGACAAAGGAGAATTATCGAAGACGTAGCTCATTCGCTACCTCTTGCGAAATGTTCCTCCAGAGCAGCTAGGTTCCGTGGCTTCGTTTCGAGGTATTCTCCTAACTGCTCTTCATCTATCTTATTTTGATAAAACCGGTTAAGAGCCAACGCAATATATTCCCGGCCGAGATAGGATATTTTATTCCAGTACGGGTTTCCGCCGGAGCCGCCCCGACGCTGCTCTGTCCAACGTCGGGCCCCACGGGTGTAATCGGCCTCACTGATCAGTCCGCGATCCAGGAATTTTCGATAGATGAATTCCCGGCTCACATGAAAGCGCGCGGCAAGTTCCTCGGCGGTTCTCTCGGACGGATCACGGCCGGCAAGCGCCTGCTCGAAAGCAGTCTCGGGCACAAGGAACTGGGCCGCGAATCGATTGCACAAGATCTCAATACGCCGCTCATGCTCTGGCAATCGTGAAACGTAGTGGTCCTCTAATGTATCGATTCCGCTAGTATGGAAAAGTAGGTGAGCAAGCTCGTGAAAAAGCGTAAATATTTGACGCGTCTTGGTAGAGCTATTGTTTGCGTAGATGATCGGAAATTCGTCATCATATAAACAGAATCCCGAATACGCTTCCACACGGAAGGCGTCTTTGAAGACGAAGATACCAACATCTAACAGCGTCTTGCGCCATTGTTTCAGCGCTATGTCATCATTGGCCCACGCGATTTGGTCAGCTAGCTGCACGCCGAGGTAATCGCGAACCCGACCCGCCATTGCCTCGGTCGCGACGTTATCCGGAAAGGTGAGATCGCGGGTGATCAGCCGCCTCGCCGGGTTTCTCCCTTCGTTAAGCTCCGTGAGGTTGAGTTGCAGAGCCTTAGCTCTTCTCAGCAGAAAAGTTACCCGGCGGGGGATCTGGGCGAATTCCGTGTCGGGGAGGGTACGAAACGAGTCCCTGATGGGCGGCAGGGTCGGCGGCTCAGGAAAAAAGAACACCGCGATAGGCAGCCTGAATTCGTCTGCAAGCCTTTCGAGTTGCGGGTAGGTGGGATAGAGGTCGCCGGCCTCCCACGCTTCGATCTGGCCGAATTTCTGACGAGCCTCCTCGATCGTGAGCCCAGCACGTTCACGCGCCCAGGTCACCAGCCGTGCGGTAATCGGGATGCCCTCTCTAGGCATGGCGGGATCGTCCATACGCGGCCGAGGCTCGTTGCTGCCGCAACCGAGCCAGAGGCTCCGCTTGCAGACCAGGACCGGCGATCGTCGATGCGCCGGTCACCTGGGTCTCTTCAACCCCTACTCCGCCGCCTCCTGCAACGGCCGCACGGAAGCGCGCATCTGCGCCTCGTAGGCTTCGCGCCAGCCGAGCTTCGCATCGGTGACGAAATCGCCGCTGCGCACAGGGTACATGATGTCGGGATCATCGACCCCGGGCGGCACCGTGCCGTTCTTTGCCAGGGTCCGCGCGGCCTGCAGCAACCGTCGCCGGGTCGCCATGATCATCCGGTCAGAGGGGGCCAGATGCTCGAACAGATGGTCGGTCACGGGCCCCATGCTTTCGGTCACCGCCTGGTCCTGGGCATGGATGCCGTCGATCCCGGTGAAGTTGCCGCCATTCTTCTGCGCCTCGCGGTCAATGAGCCAGTCGTTGATCGGGCGCCCCTTGAGCCGCCAGCGGCCATACCAGTCCGACTCGTTCGGCAGATAGTCGAAGGCGCGCTTGAAACCCGGCATCATCTCGCCGCGCTTGTTGGGGCCGATCGACGGCGGATGCCGGCGCCACATCAGGCTGACGAACATCGTGTGGGTATCGTCCATCGGGATCCAGGCCCGGTTGTGCAGATGCTCGGTGAACTTGCCCTGCGGCGTCTGGGTCCAGAACGGCATCATGAAATTGGCAAAGCGCCAATAGGTCTTGCCCGGCGCCGCCTCGCGATAGGCGGCGTACATCGTGCCGCATTTGGTCTCGGCGACGTGGTAGTCGGGCGCGCGGTTGGCGACGGTGTGGCGGAAGAGGCTGTCCTCCGGCACATCCTCGGGATCGACCGAGCCGGCATGCAGAAAGCCGAAATGCGAGGTGTCGATATCGCCTTCCAATGCCTGCATCCAGTTGCATTCGCGCTGCACGAAGGAGATCGAGACGTCGGATGCGGGCAAGAGCGTTGCCTCGATTTCCGGCAATTGCGGGACCGCTGCGCGGGCGCCCATATAGACCCAGAGGAGGCCGTTGCGCTCGACGCTCTTATAGGCCTTCGCCTTGATCCGGTTCTTGAAATCCGGCTCCCCGGCGAGGTTCGGGGTGTCGACGCAATTACCGTCAACGTCGTATTTCCAGCCGTGATAGATGCAGCGTATGCCGTTCTGTTCGTTGCGCCCCAGGAACAAGGAGGCGCAGCGGTGCGGGCAGCGGTGGTCCATGACCCCGACCCGCCCCGAGCTGTCGCGGAAGGCGATCAGCTTTTCGCCGAGCAGCAACAGGCGCAGCGGCGCGCCGTCGCGCTCCAGCTCCGACGACATCGCCGCCGGCAGCCAGTATTCGCGCATCAAGCCGCCCATCGCCGTTCCCGGTCCGACGCGGACGAGATCCGCGCTGTCCTTTCGATTCATCGCCTTCTCCCTATTCCGACGGCACTGCAAGCTGGAGAACGATCGTGCGTCCTTCGAGACGGCCGCTTTGCGACCTCCTCAGAGTCTGACTCGAAATGAATCATGGGATTTCAAGGCGTTGAAATTTGGTCGTCATTCCCGCGAAAGCGGGAATCCAGGAGCAAGCGATTGGCGGATTGCCGCTGCATCACGACAAC